>Ga0065718_1025067_pt1 | contig 12536 bp, 9 predicted proteins | sample GBSCel77sediment_2_FD_59105 | JGI IMG/M metagenome (GOLD analysis project Ga0065718, IMG submission 59105) | Hot spring sediment microbial communities from Great Boiling Spring, Nevada - cellulolytic enrichment CS 77C v3 (version 3) | ecosystem: Environmental > Aquatic > Thermal springs > Hot...
CGCATCAACCATTTTAAACTCGAAAGGTGGGTAGATAAATATATTTGTTTTTCCAGAATAAGATGGTGCATTGGGAAGACGAGCGATGGTCTCCAATGTTCGCACACTTGTAGTTCCAACGGCAATAATTTTTCTACCTTGACTTTTCACTTTATCAATTAAACGAACAGTCTCTTCAGGAACAACGTAATACTCTTCATGCATCTTGTGCTGTCGGATATCTTCTACTTTGACTGGTCTGAACGTCCCAATACCAACGTGAAGAACAACCTCGGCAGTGAGAATTCCTTTCTCTCTAATCTTTTCCAATAGTTGTTTTGTGAAATGCAATCCCGCTGTCGGAGCAGCAACGCTACCTTCGTATTTTGCATACACTGTTTGGTATCTTTCGAAATCTATATTATCGTTTTTTATATAATGCGGTAAAGGAACCTTTCCTATCGCAAAGATTTCGTTGTCATTTTTTGTTGAAAATTCAACAAGTCGTGTACCTTCTTCAGCCCTTCCAACACACTTGGCTGTCACAACGTTCTTGTTGCTGTGAACATCAAAAATAATTTCTGTCCCTTCCTTTATCGCCTTACCGGGTTTGACAAGGCATTTCCATACACCTGGTTCAATTTTCTCAAGCAACAGTAGTTCAACTTTAGCACCTGTAGTTTTTCTACCTATTATCCTTGCTGGGATTACTTTTGAAGTGTTAAATACCAGAAGGTCACCAGGGTTTAAATACTCCACAATATCTTTAAAAATTCTGTGCTCAATCTCCTGTGTTCTTCTGTTCACTACCATAAGCCTTGAGTGATCTCTTGGTTCTACAGGTTCTTGAGCGATTAATTCTTCAGGAAGCTCGTAATCGTATGCTTCTAGTTTATACAAGTCAACTGGCTTCATATTATTCTACACCCCTTTGGTAGTTCCTTTACTAATCCAAAAGTAAAGGGCGGTTACCCGCCCTTTGTAAATTTTGATTGTTTACTTTCTTAATGACAACTTTTCAAGCAGTTGTTTGTAAAGCTCTGGGTCTTTCTTCATCAGGTACTTGAGCATCTTTCTTCTGCGTCCAACCATCTTCATGAGTCCACGTCTGGAGTGGTAGTCTTTTGGATGTTTCTTAAGGTGCTCTGTCAAGTGTCTTATGCGTGCCGTTAAGAGTGCTATCTGGACTGCTGTGCTTCCAGTGTCTGAGTCGTGAATCTGGAACTCCTTAATGATGTCCTGCTTTTCCATCTGCTACACCTCCATCTAATGTCCTCTTGCCAAGTAGGGGAATACTCCCACAACCGAGCAAGGGCAATGATATGATACAATAGAATGGAGTTTATGTCAAGAACTTTGAGCTGAGTGGGGATATAGTATCCTAATTCTTGGAAAAACACGATTAACAAACATAGTAAGCTAATTTCTTATTTTTCCAACAAAAAAACACAATAATTCGTGGAATTTTTAAAGATATTTATTTACAACTTTTTGTAAAGTAGTGCTATAATATAATTTGGCTGGTGTCTTTGAGATTTGTCACAGTTAAATTTATCACCGTATGTTTAGAATTATTTCTTTTTCTTACTTAACGGTTGGTCTTCGCATTTTAAACTTATCACATTTCTCAGAAGGAGGGATTGAGTATGAAGAAACTGGGGATTCTTATTGCGGTCGTTCTTTTCGGAATTTTCGCTTTTGCACAAGAACTAGATATGGAAACCTTACTCAACAGGATTGAACTCTTGGAAGAGTACACAAACATGATTTACGATGTATTGGGTACAAAACTTTCTTCAGAAGAATTTGAAGCAGTGTTGACAGAACTAGATGACAGACTTTCAGAACTTGAGACAAAAGTTCTCAACATTCAAAGCACCATCGATACAGGATTACCAGCACTTAGAGACATGCTTTACGAACTTTCAGCAAACCTTGCAGCAATGGAAGAAAGATTAACATCTTACGTTGAAGTTTCATTGTTATCAGTAAAAGATGAAGTCAAAGCCGAGCTTATGGATGAAATTCTACCAATGTTCGATGATATTAAGGTTACACTTGATATCCACGATAGCGATATCCTCAAGATATACGACACACTCGGAACTCTTTCCGAACAGATTGCAGCAATTCAAGAAAAATTCGCAAGCTTTGAAGAAATATTAGCTTCCGTAGAATCTCTAACCCTCAAACTTGACATGCACGACCAAGATATTGTGAATATATACGACAACCTCTCAATGAAAGCTGACAGAGAACAAGTTGATACGCTTGAGGCAAGTATTGCAGAATTGCAAGAACAGATTGCTGGTTTGAACGATATACTCACAGGCCTTGCAGCACAAATTGGAGACACTGACTACCTCCTCAAAAAAGCTATAGAAAACGCTCAGAAAGACCTACAAGCAAAGATTGATAAAAAAGCCGACTCAACCGCTCTCGAAAATGCCGTGAAAGATCTACAAGCAAAGATTGATACAAAAGCTGACACAAAAGCAGTTGAGGAAAAAGTTAACAACGTCAACATGGTTGCTTGGATAGGCGTTGTTCTTGGTGCAGTAGCTCTTGTTCTTCCATTTGTTATGAAATAATAATCACGAGAATATCACAACAAAAGTGGGGCTCTCAGCCCCACTTATTATTTGCTATCGCAAACAATTAGAAACTTCCAGCTTTTTATAACGCTAATAGAGGATCTCAACTTTAGAACTGCATCCTCATAATTTCCCTGTAAGCTTCCACTATCTTGTTTCTCACTTCAACAGTTAACCTTAACGATATAGATGCCTTTTCGGCTTCAACAACGAGTTCGTGTATGTTGCTCACCTTTCCCATAGCGAAATCGTCAGCCATTTTCTCAACTTTCTTTTGCTGTTCATTTACACTCTTTAATGCCTCTGAAAGTACTTTACTAAAATCGTTTTCGTTCTGTTTTTTAACACTTGGAACTGAAACATTCTGTCTTAGATGGTTAATCCCTCCGATTTTATCTACCACTTACTTCACCTCCCTATCTGCAGGGCGGCAGTTATCATTGCCTTCGTTGTGTTTATAGCTGTTGCGTTTGCTTCATATGCCCTTTGAGCGTTTATCATATCGACCATCTCACGTATGATATTAACATTTGGAAGCCTCACGTAACCATTTTCATCCGCATCTGGATGTGTTGGGTCGTAAACAACTCTGAATTCCGAAGGGTCTTCATAAACACTTTTGACAATTACACCTGAATTTTCTCGCCTTCCTTGGATGTTTCTTACCAGTTCTTGAAAGACAGGTACTTTTCTTCTGTATGGTTCTCCCTTTTCTGTTCTTGTCGTTTCCGAGTTCGCTATGTTTGTAGAAATAAGCTCTATTCTAAACCTTTGAGCTGACAACCCTGTTGACGAAATGTTCATTATATTGAATTCACTTTGCATCATCTCACCTCTCAGATTATTTTACCACAAAACTACCTAGTATTCCTAATCACCGTGTTGTATCTATCGATATTTGCACTCATCAATCTTGAGAGAACCTGATATCTAAGTGCATCCTTCACCATTTCTGTGACTTCCATATCTATATCAACGTTGTTCCGGTCGTTCGTTATCGAGGTATTTTTCATTGTAACTTCTTTGGCAGTTACAATCTTTGGAGATGTGGGAAGATGCCTTTGGTTTGTTGTTGCTAGTTTCAATTTCATTTTCGATTCTTGCAAATACTCTTCAAATGCCACATATTTTCGCTTGTATCCAGGAGTTTCAGCATTGGCAATGTTTTGAGCGTGAAGTTCTTGTCTTTTCATCTGAACATCCATTGCTATCTTAAGAGTTTCAAAATTTGAATTGAATATATTTGCCATCTTTTCTCCCTCACTTTGTAAATCGGTTCTTCTCTTTGTTTCGTATCTAATATTCTACCACAGTTATTTGTATTCCTACAATTTTGTTTTAAAATTCTTGAAGTGTATAATTGAGTTGAACAATTCTGAAATTTTGTTGTCTAAATATATAGGAAATCATTTTCCAATTCCAAAGAATATCACATCATTTGGGAGGTGACATTCATGAGGAAGCTCTATTTAATTTTCCTCGTTGTACTAATCGGTCTTTTCTTGTCTTCCTGCGGTTTGAAACTACCTTCGAAAGCACCTGAGAAAGTAAAGATCCAGTACACGAAGTATTTGGAATTTCCGATTACAACTCTGGACTTGAAAGTATCGGACTTTGTAGATAGTCTTCTCCAAGAAAACATCGGTGGTTTATCTGTTGTGAAAGGTAACCCTATAAGTATCAACTACGCAACTTCCATCGAATACAGTCCTGGGACATTTTTACAAGAAATAGAGAACTCCATCAAAACAGAACTACAAAGCTTTGGTCAAAGTTTCGAGTACAGAGTTGATAGTTCGTATTTCCTCTCAGCGGTCTCTGGTCAAATTGTGTTGCCAACAGTCCAGCAAATTCAACAATCAATATCGGTCGATGCGGTAGATATAGGCAGTTTTACAATCGCTGAGAACCTGTCAATACCTGTGACAAACGGGACAAATGTCATCGAATTACCATCGAGTGTGCTCAACTCATTGATCTTTAGCGAAGCAAATCTGAAAAGTGTCGATGTGCAATTTGCAATCAGTGGTGTTTCCGCTTCTAACGCATTTCTGATAGTAGATGGCACAACCTATCAGATTACTGTCAATGGTACGAAGAACCTATCCAACGTAATGATCAAAAAATCATCGAATATTAAGTTAAAGTTTGATTCATCAAGCACCGGCCTTGCCCAAGTTACACTGAAGTTCTTAAATCAAAAAGTTGACTACTTCAAAGACCTCGATACAACACAACTCTCGGCTGGAAAAATCTCAATCAACGTGACACAGAATATACCAATTACATCCGGAAGCTGGAAACTGGCACTGGACGGTAATGTTGATTTGAATTTGAACATATTAGGATTTAGTGGAAACATATCACAAAGTTACACGGCAAAATCTGGAACAACCACGATAGGTTCTGGTTCCTCATCAAACTTAACATGCGACATAGAATTTGATGGCACTACATTATTCACAGTCGGTGATAGCATAATACTTGACGGGCTTGTGGAATTGTCAGGAACAGTCAGTGCAGATTTGAGGGTGCCACCTTCAATAACAATAACACCGAACGTCAATGTAACAAAGATAGAGAACTACCCATTGAGTGTAACAGTACCTTTGCCAAGCAACGTCCACTCAGTAAGTTTTACCAGTGACAGCGGATATATGCTCTTGAAAGTAAACGGAGTAACACTTACAGCCGTATCAGGAACTTTTGGAAGTAACAATCTTTCACTTTCAGGTGGAATCGTATTACCATTTGGCGGAATTTCCTTACCTTCAACAATAAATGCTCAGATTAGCGGCGATGTTAGTTCAAACGAAATATCATACGAGCTCGAACTACCCGAAGACCAAACGATAAAGATTGAAAATGCGCAAATTACAGGTATCAGCATGGATCCAGTAACAATCAACGAGCCAGTACCTTCAACAGTAAAGGATTTTGCAAATTCTGTTAAAGCTACAATTAAAGTCAAACTCAATTACGATGTAACAAATGTTTCCGGAGTTTCTGTAGATATTGATTCAAATATATTCGACACAGGAAATGGAACATATAACCTGTCGGGAGCTGGCACAATTGTTCTGAGTTCTGTGGACAAAGTCTTTGATTTCTCAACGTTTACCAACTTTACAATGACAATAACTCCCATTGTCCCTTCCGCTGTAACGGTGAGTAATGTGGACATAAGAGAGGGAGTAAAATTGGTGATTCAGCCGGTAGTAGAAGAATTCTCAATCTCAGAGGTTGAACTAAAAGGTCAGTCTTTTGAGCAAGACTTTGGAACATTAATAAACTTTGGAGATATTTTCAAAGATGATTTTGCATTTGTTAAAGACTTAGATTTAAGCGTTGACGCCACAGTAACTTTCAATATAACCGAAGCAACTGTTCCAGCAACAGTAACTCTAAACGTTTCTGGTAATGAAGTTAAAGTTAGCAAAGGGCAGAAAGTAAACATTGGAGATATTATAGAGGAACTAATTAATGAAGGAGCACCATTAAGCTTATCTGTAAGTATAGAAACCGGCACGGGTACGTTGACGAAAGACAGCTTAATTACCGCCTCACTCGAATTTGCACTGCCACTTAGCGCCTCAACAGGAGAAAATGAGATATTGATAAAATCCGGAACAGTTGATTTAAGCACACTTAACGATATCAAAGATATTTTGGATAACGCAAAGCTGAAATTTGGATATTATTCAAATACAACAGGATTACAAGCTGTGTTGAAGCTTGGCGGTAATGATGGGATTTCAGTATTAATTGGAGTGTCATCACCAATTGTTGAAATTAAAAAAGAACATATTGAAGCAATTTCCGATGACGACGTACCATATGAAATACTGCTTCCTGCAAATTCAACCGTTTCGCTGAACTACGACGGTAAACTTAGCATCGCCCCGTACATTGCTGTTGATTTGAAGGTTGCAACCGAAGTCAGACTTGGGAATTGAAGGTAGGTGATTGCGATGAGAAGAATCAGCATATTAGTCTTTTTGCTTGTTGTTTTCTCAGTGTCAGTGTTTTCTTTTGTGATTCAACCATTTGGCCTTTTCGGAAATGTGTCGCTTGTAAGACACGATTTAACAGCGCTTATCAAGGTTGTTCCATTTGCAGAATTTGAACTTGGGCAAAATATACTAACACTGGACAACATCAACGCTCTTTTGAATGAAGAACAAGTAAATATCGATAAAAATGCGTTTGCTGATGCCTTAGCAAATGGTTTTAAACTGTCTGCACCTATTAGTCTTGGAACGTATGTTAATTTAAAACTCGGGGCGCTCAGGCTTGTTCCTTACGTGCGAGTAGACGGTAATATAGCTTTGGATCTTCCAAAGACGTTTGCTGAGTTGCTTGTAGGAGATACTCTTATCGACCACACTTACAATGACACAAAAGAAGGCTTTCTCAACGCAAGTATTATGGCGAACGGTGGTATTGCTTTTATGCTTGGAGATTTCTACGTAGCAGGTAATGCGTTTGTTCCCGTTCTTTTCAGCGACCAGTCACAAACTACGATGACCGTAAGTTACACATCCTCCTCAACACCAGCATATGCTGAGCTTAACGCAACTGGTAAAGTCCGTGCTTACAGCCGTGTGTCACTCAACGATATCAGAAGCGGGAACATCGACGGTTTAATAGATGAACTCAGCCATTTTGAAGACTACGGCTTATCTGTTGAGATTGGCTATGGAAACGACAAATTTGGTGTTGCGGTAAGAAATATTGTGATAACTCCCGCAAAGGCATGGTATGCAGTTGAAGTGACCGGTAATGGAAAAGCTACATACACCGCACAAGGGACGGATATTACGTTTGAAGCAACCTATTCCATTTCTGAACCAATGGTAGCAAGATTATTGACTCCTGTAAGTATCACTCCACCAATCCAGATAACAGCTTATCTCAAAAACGACGGATTCATTATGTGGGGCGTTATGGGAAGCTACTGGCTCGATGGTAACTGGGCAGTAAAAGGTTACGCAGGATTGAACATCGGTATTGCAAGGGCTTACTATATGCTTGGATATAACCAGATAAACTACTCGCACACCATAGGTGTTGGAATGAACCTCTTCCTGCTCAATGCGGATTTAAAACTCACAGCGACAACAAATTCTTTACTACCATCAAGCAATTCAACACCTGGAATAGGCTTTGCTTTAACGATTTCAGGCGGACTGTAAATACTAAATCTTACTAAATAGAGAATTCAAAAATTTTCAGGTATGTATTCTGCCTGCCGAAATCAGTGTCGGCAGGCTTTTTTAATTTGCAGAGAAGATGATATAATTGCTTTGAAATGATACCAGGAAAGGGGTACTCAAGTATGAATCAAGGGCAAAGAATAATCAAACTACCCGACGAAGTTGTCTCAAAAATCGCTGCTGGTGAAGTGGTTGTAAACCCTGCATCAGTTGTTAAAGAGCTTGTGGAAAACTCTATAGATGCGGGTGCTACAAGTATTGAAGTCCAGATAAAAGATGGTGGAAAAAGCTATATCAAGGTCTCCGACAACGGCTCTGGGATGTCTAAAGAAGACCTTTTACTTGCCGTTCAAAGATACACAACAAGTAAAATCTCATCTATAGAAGATATTTACAACATCACAAGCTACGGTTTTAGAGGGGAAGCTCTTGCTTCTATCGGAGAAGTATCACGCTTGGTGATAACAACATCCAACGACAATGAATCCAACAAACTTGAGATGGTTGGCGGAAAGGTTGTAAAGGTCAGTGAAACCTTCAGAGAAAGAGGAACTACCGTTGAAGTGTTCGATTTATTCTTCAACATTCCTGCCAGAAGGAAGTTTCTTTCTTCGGAAAAAATCGAAAGAAGAATGGTGACTGAAGTAACTGAAAGGTTTTTACTCACAAAACCGGAAATAAAATTCCTCTTCAAAGTTGATGATGAGGTAATATACAACGCACCTCCATCTAATCTATCGGAAAGGTTCAAATTGGTTTTTCCTGAAGTGAAATCATTTGAAGAAATCGATAGTTGCAAAGACGGGGTAATCAAAATCTCTGGCATAATCTCTTCGCCTCAATTTTTTAGAAAAAACCGTTCTGGTCAGTTATTTTTTGTGAACGGACGTTTTGTTTTAGATAACCTTCTCCACCTTGCTCTTGAACGTGGATATGGTGAAGCTCTCACCGAGGGTACACACCCATTCGCAGTAATTTTCATCGAAGTTCCTCCAAGGGAAGTGGATGTGAATATCCACCCCCAGAAGTTGCAGGTTAAATTCTCCGAACCTCGCATGATATACGATGCTATAGCCAGATGTGTAAGGGATACTCTGAGAAAATTCGAAGGCTTCCAAATGTTCGTTGAAAAAATTGAGAATCATATGCCAAAACAATTTGCTCCAACAACTGATAACCAAGACGAACCAAAAAGGCTCCATATTAACGGCATTAACAGCAGTGAAACCGTTTTTAGGGATGTTGAACAAGCTGTTGAGTGGTCAGACGCTCCCAAGGTTAGAGAGCCTGGCTATTCATTTAAAAGTGTTACCGGATACAATGAAAAATATCAGAATACCCAAAATTATCAAAAACCTTTTGATTTCACAACTTCGAGACAACCATCTGCGCTCTTTCCACACGTTGTGAATCCTACAAGTTTAGAAAAAGTAGGCGAGTTTACGATAATAAAGAGCAGATACATCCTTTTCGAAGATAGTGATGGAATCGTCATTCTCGATTTTCACGCTGCACACGAAAGAGTCATCTACGAACAACTAAAAGAACGCCAATTCCAAGTAGTAAATCTTTTAATACCTGTGGAATTCTCTATTGGAAAAAGCTTGGCAAGTGTTTTGGAAAGTTTAGAAAATGAATTAAAAGAACTCGGGTTCAGTTTAGAAACTGAGAAATCCGAGAAGAGTGTAAAAGTTGTCCTGAAATCAATTCCTTCACTTTTAAAAATAACTCAGGCTCAGGAAACATTGATGGAAATGCTTGAAGAATTCCGGATTCCTTTCAACAAACCTAAGAGCATCTTACACGTTCTTGCATCAAAAGCCTGCAAAACGGCTGTGAAAACCGGCGATAAACTCAGCGAAGATGAAGTAAGAATGTTGCTAGATGAGATAAAACGAAGAAATCTCCTTACTTGCCCTCATGGAAGACCAATAATGATGAAAATTACGTTTGACCAATTGGATAGCTATTTTGAAAGAAGATAACAGTTTCTGACAAATTTTGACAAACTTTCCTTGGATATGGTATAATTATTTAAACAATTAGTTCGAAAAGCGAACTATGTGTTTGTGTGGCAGTGATGCTGTTGGTAACTGTGAGAAGAGGGGTGAGATTGTGTTAGACAGATTTGACAAACCATTTGTTGAAGAGATATTGGCAACGGTTCTCAGATACGGCGGGGATTTTGCAGAGGTCTTTGTAGAAGATAGGTATTCTACGAACATCGAGTTGAAAAATGGTAAAGTAGAGCTGGCACAAACGGGTAGGATGTTCGGTATTGGTATAAGGGGTTTCCTCGGGGATAAGGCAATATACGCATACACAAACGACCTATCGAAAGATAACATTCTCGCTGTTGCCAAGAGAGTAGGAGAAGCACTTGGTGAGGTTAAACTCAAAGATTTCTCTATCGATTTGAGAAAGAAAGAGTTAGAAAACAGACATTTTGTTTTGTGGAAACCAGAACAAGTTAGAAAAGAGACAAAAGTTGGTTATATGAAGAGAGCTTACGAAGCAGCAAAAAAATATTCACCGACGATAGCACAGGTTGTTGTAAGATACTGGGACTACGATCAAAATGTGTTAATTGCAAACACGGAAGGCGTATTTGTGACAGACAATAGGGTACGCACGCGGTTGATGATTAATGCGGTTGCTGTAAAAGATGGACAGATGGAATCCGGATTTTATGGACCAGGTGCCGCTATGGGACCAGAATTCTTGGAAAGAATAGATGTCGAACAAGCTGGTGTGAGAGCAGCAAGAATCGCTGTAAGAATGGTTGATGCTCAACCGGCGCCTGCCGGTAAGATGACCGTTGTAATCTCAAATGAGTTTGGCGGAGTTATCTTCCACGAGGCTGTTGGACACGCGTTAGAGGCATCTTCTGTTGCACGTGGAATGTCTGTTTTTGCTGGAAAACTTGGTCAACAAGTGGCAGCGGAATGTGTCAGTGCTGTTGACGATGCAACAATACCGAACGCATGGGGAAGCGCAAACGTCGACGATGAAGGAACACCCACACAAAGGATTGTGTTAATCGAAAACGGAATTCTCAAAGGTTATATGATAGACAAACTTGGTTCAAGAAGGATGGGAATGCCTTCAACGGGAAGTGGAAGACGCCAAGACTACACATTTGCACCAACATCCAGGATGAGCAACACATTCATCCTTCCGGGTGATTATCATCCTGAAGAAATCATCGCCTCGGTAGAATATGGTCTGTATGCAAAGACGATGGGCGGAGGTTCTGTGAATCCGGCAACGGGAGAGTTCAATTTCGCTGTAAATGAAGGATACTTGATAGAGAACGGAAAAATAACAAAACCAGTAAAGGGTGCCACATTAATAGGAAAGGGATACGAAATCATCCAGAAAATTGAGATGGTAGGAAACGATGTTGCAAGGGGTCAAGGTATGTGTGGTTCTTACAGTGGTTCAATACCTGCAGACGTTGGGCAACCGACGATAAAGGTTAGGGAAATCATCGTTGGGGGGCGAAATGCATGACGTTCGAACAATTCAAAGATAAAATATTTGCACTTGCAAAATCACATGGTGTGGAAGCACAGTTAAGTTACTCTCAAAACAAAAACTTCCAGGTCAGGTATCAAAATGGCACTATGGATCAATACACAGACGCTGGTAAGTTCAAAATCACGTTACAGCTTTTGAAAGATGGAAAGCTGGGAACGTCGTATACAGAAACCTTGGATGACCCAGAGAAAGTCTTTGAAGACGCACTGAGCAATATTGCAATAGTTGATAGCGAAGATGTAGAGTATTTTTACGATGGTAAAGGTGAATATCCAGAGATTGAGCCATACGATGGTAGTTTTGAAAAACTCTCTGTGAAAGAAAGATTATCTTACGTTGAAAAGGCTCACGAAGAAATTAGGAAAAGCTTGGATATAGTAAACGATATGGCAGTCTACGGTCAACAGATGAACGAAATGCGATTAGCCAACACTCTCGGACTTGATTTGTCCTATACAAACGGCGGAGGCTTCATGTACGCAATGGCGGTTGCAAAAGATGTATCGCCAAGGTCAGCAGTAGAATTTGCTATTGGAAGAAAGCCAGAAACACTCGACCCCATCCACGTTGGTTCAAAAGCTCGTGACGAAGCTCTTGCGCTCGTTGGGTCGAAATCTGTTAAAAGTGGAAAATACCGAGTAATTCTTAGAAACGATGTCTTTTCTGATATCTTAGGTATGCTTATTTCTATGATTAGTGCTGAGAACGCACAGAAGAACTTATCACCTTTGAAAGGAAAGATTGGAGAAAAGATAGGGAGCGACATTCTAACAGTCAAAGATTTGCCTTATCATTCGCTGAGCATAAACTGTGCGCCTTTTGATACACAAGGCGTTCCAACCAAAGAGAAAACAATCATCGAAAATGGCGTTTTCAAAACGTTCCTTCATAATCTGAAAACAGCGAAAAAAGACGGTGTTGAACCGACAGGTAACGCGATGGGCACAGGAATCCAACCAATAAATCTCTACATCGAGCCAGGGAGCAAATCGTTTGATGAGCTATTGAAAGTCTTAGAAGACGGACTTGTGATTATTCATGTTGAAGGTATGCACTCGGGAGCCAACCCTATATCTGGAAATTTCTCACTTGGAGCAAAAGCGTTCAGAGTTGAAGGGGGACAAATCAAACATGGTGTTGAGCAAATAACAATCTCTGGCAACTTTTTGGAAATGATTGGTAATATTGAAGAGATTGGAAATGATAT
>Ga0065718_1002351_pt1 | contig 12503 bp, 6 predicted proteins | sample GBSCel77sediment_2_FD_59105 | JGI IMG/M metagenome (GOLD analysis project Ga0065718, IMG submission 59105) | Hot spring sediment microbial communities from Great Boiling Spring, Nevada - cellulolytic enrichment CS 77C v3 (version 3) | ecosystem: Environmental > Aquatic > Thermal springs > Hot...
AACTGGACGGATCACGGATCGGTATTCCGAGCCAGTGAAGATACCACTTGGGCAACTAAATCCTGGGCACCAGCAGCCGCTGCACGCAATGGCAAATATTACCTGTACTTCGGTAACGGTGGAGCAAACATTGGAGTTGCCGTAAGCGATAGTCCAACAGGACCATTCAAAGACCCGCTCGGCAAACCATTGATTACGCACAGCACGCCAGGGGTCCAACCCGCCCGTAACATGTGGTTGTTTGACCCCGCTGTATTCATTGACGATGATGGGACGGCTTACCTTTACTGTGGTGGCAATGGAGACGATAACATCCGTATCGCACGTCTTAACCGGGATATGATCTCCATCGACGGAGAAGTAATGAAAATGAGCGCGCCTAACTTCTTTGAGGCGGCGTGGGTCTTCAAACGAAATGGAATCTATTATTTTTCTTATTCTACCACGCCACGGGCACAGATGCGTATTGATTACATGACCAGTGACAACCCAACAAACGGGTTTACGTATCGAGGTGTGTTAGCAGGACAGCCACCCTTTAACGATCATAACAATAACCATGCTGCCCAATTCCAATTCAAAGGCAGGTGGTACCACGTATATCACAATCGAATTGTGGCCCGTCGGGCAGGCATCCCCACTGGTTTCCGGCGTAACCTCGGCATAGAAGAACTACACTTCAACGAAGATGGGACGATCAAGCCTGTCGTTTACACCACCAATGGGGTCACTCAGTTGGCATACGTAGATCCCTACAAACGCGTAGAAGGGGAAACTTTCTTTGCGGAGCATGGAGTGGAAACAGAACCATGTTCGGAAGGTGGAATGAATCTTACTGATTTGCAGAATGGGGACTGGGTAATAGTTGCTGGGGTGGATTTTGGCAGCAAAGGTCCTAAAAAATTTTTGGTACGCGTAGCTAGCGCAACCAATGGTGGCTCAATCGAGATCCGACTCGGTGGACCCGAGGGCAAACTAATTGGTGTTTGCCCCGTTAAATCCACCGGTGGCTGGCAATCTTGGGAAACTGTCTCTTGTAACGTAACAAATGTGACTGGTGTCTCCGACCTCTGCCTTAAATTTACCGGCGAGGGCGAAAAACTTCTTAACCTNAATTACTGGCAATTTGAATAGATGATTGCAACTGGCACCGTGTAAGTTTCNNAATTACGATCGGAAAAGCGGAGTAATATGAAAATTCGCTTGAGCACGCTCTTTATCATAGGAGGGGCTACCCTCCTAACCGCTGGNCTGTTGAACGCACAAAAGGCACGCAATCCCATTATCTACGCTGATGTGCCTGACATGTCCAGTGGGTCCGGGTGGGCGACACCTACTACATGAGCAGCACCACAATGCACATGTCGCCCCGGTGTCCCCATCATGAAATCGAAAGACCTTGTTAACTGGGAAATAGTGGGGTACGCCTATGAGATCCTCGAAGACAACGAGGTCTTCCGACTCGAGAATGGTCGCAACGCTTATGGTGGAGGCTCATGGGCAAGTTCGCTCCGATACCACAATGGTACTTGGTACTTAAGTACGTTCTCGCACACCACTGGGCGAACATACATATTCCGGACCAAAGACATTGAAAAGGGACCTTGGATTGCAAACTCTTTCACACCAGCCCTTCACGATAATACATTGTTTTTCGACGACGACGGGCGAGTGTACATGCTCTATGGGGCGGGGAATATTCACCTGGTCGAGCTTAAGGAAGACCTCTCTGGAATTAAAGAAGGTGGCCTTAACATGGTGGTTATTTCCAATGCACATGCCGTTGTCACAACTAATATTGGACTGCCTGCCGAAGGTTCACAGCTCATTAAGGTCAACGGTAAATACTACTTGTTCAACATCACATGGCCACGTGGCGGAATGCGGACGGTAATTGTGCATCGCGCGGATAAGATCACTGGCCCGTACGAAGGTCGCTTGGCTCTCCAGGATAAAGGGGTTGCCCAAGGATGCATAATTGATACGCCATCTGGGCAATGGTACGCGTATTTGTTCCGCGATTTCGGCGCTGTGGGGCGTGTACCTTATCTGGTCCCTGTTAAGTGGGTGGATGACTGGCCAGTATTAGGCGTGGATGGTAAAGTTCCGGATGAGCTCGATTTGCCCCCAAGTAAAGGCCTTATCCCAGGCATCGTGGCTTCGGATGAATTCGATCGTAAGCCAGGTGACCTGCCACTGCCATTGGTATGGCAATGGAATCATAACCCAGATCATAGGTATTGGTCGGTAACCCAACGACCAGGTTACTTGCGTTTGATTGCCGGACGCGTGGATAAGGAGTTTACACAAGTGCGAAATATGCTGACCCAGCGGACGTTTGGTCCTGAGTGTTCAGGGACAACAGCAGTTGATATATCGAACATGAAGGACGGTGATCGCGCTGGTCTTGCGCTTCTTCAACGCCATTATGGGTGGGTAGGAGTTAAATGCGAAGACGGCACCAACTACATCGTGATGGTAAACGCTGGGGGAACTTCGCCAATAGAAGTCCAAACAATTCCCCTAGCACAAAAAATCGTCTATTTAAAAGCCGAGTGCGATTTCAAGAACATGGCTGATCGTGCGCGGTTTTATTACAGCCTCGACGGGAACAATTGGAAGCTTATAGGCAANGAGTTGAGAATGCGGTACACCTTGCCACATTTCATGGGNTATCGGTTTGCACTTTTCTACCAAGCTACAAAAACCACTGGTGGATATGCTGATTTCGATTTCTTCCGAATCACGGATAAAATAACTCAAACCACCCAAACCTCTCATTCTGCCTCACATGATACGGCATCAACGCGTCCTCGCAGTTAAACTTGCATTTCTTGCCACTGGGTTATGTTTTGCTCAGCAAGCGGGTGAACTGCCGCGACGGGTGACGTTGCCACCGCTTGCATCAGTGCGAATTACTGACGGGCCATTTAGCAATGCAATTTACATAAACCGTCAATACCTATTAGCGCATAACCCTGATAGGCTTTTGGCCCCATTTTTCCGTGAAGCCGGTCTTCAGCCAAAAGCGCCCCCTTATGGCAACTGGGAGAGCATGGGACTGGATGGTCATACAGCGGGTCATTATTTATCTGCCTTGGCTCTAATGATAGCTGCTGGTGCCGATACCCCAGATGGTGAATTAAAACGCCGGCTCGACTATATGGTAGCTGAGTTAGCGCGGTGCCAGGAAGCAAATGGGGATGGTTATGTAGGAGGTGTGCCAGGGAGTCGAGAGCTATGGCGTGCCGTAGCGTCAGGCAACGTCGCCGCGGTGAACCGTAAATGGGTCCCATGGTACAACTTACACAAGACATTCGCGGGTTTACGCGATGCGTACCTGTTAACTGGAAATAACCAGGCGCGCGAGATACTGATTCGCTTCGGGGATTGGTGCGAAAGTGTCATAGCTGGGCTCACGGACGACCAAATGCAGCGGATGCTTGGCCAGGAACACGGCGGAATGAACGAGGTACTTGCCGATATTTACGTAATCACCGGTAACCCGAAATACCTCAGGCTGGCACAAAGGTTTAATCACAGGGCCCTGCTTGATCCCCTGGCCCGGGGTCAAGACGTGCTTACAGGAAAACATGCTAATACCCAGATTCCAAAAGTGGTTGGGTTCGCTTGGATTGCAACCCTTACTGGCGATACCACTATGTTTGGGGCAGCAAGATTTTTCTGGGAAAACGTCACTACCCTACGCAGTGTGGCCTTTGGCGGGAATAGCGTGTCAGAACATTTCAATGATCCCCGCGACTTCAGGCGAATGATCGAACATCGTGAGGGACCCGAGACGTGTAATACATACAACATGCTACGCCTTACCGAGAAACTTTTTGAAGTTGAACCTAAAGCCCATTACGTCGATTACTATGAACGCGCCCTTTACAATCATATCTTGGCATCCATTCACCCCACGATACCAGGGTATGTATATTTCACACCCATCCGCCCATGCCATTACCGGGTGTACTCGCAGCCGGAAAAATGCTTTTGGTGTTGCGTGGGCACCGGCATGGAAAATCCCGGCCGATATGGAAGGTTGATTTACGCCCTCGCAAGTAACGGATTGTATGTAAATTTGTTTATCCCATCCGAAATCACCGTGACGAATCTCGGCCTTGTATTGCGACAAGAAACAAGGTTCCCGGATGAGGAGCGATCGAGGTTAACCTTACGTTTACAGAAACCGGCCACCTTCAGCCTATGGATCCGTCACCCGCGTTGGGTAGCTGCAGGGGATTTCGTAATAAAAGTCAACGGTCGACAAATTACGCGATCTTCCCAACCATCTTCGTATGTGGAAGTACGGCGTCGTTGGCGCAACGGCGACCAGGTTGAGATCTTGTTGCCTATGCGTACAACTGTTGAGCGGTTACCCGACGGCTCTGATTGGATAGCAATCTTGCATGGGCCAGTCGTGCTTGCAGCTCCCGCAGGGACTAACGACCTTGTCGGACTTCGCGCCGACGACAGTCGGATGGGTCACGTAGCTTCTGGTCCAATGGTACCACTTGACCAGGTTCCAGTTTTACTAGCTAAGGCAGAAGAAGTACCGCAATATGTCAAGCGGGATCTGGCTGCAGGACCTCTTAACTTCCGCCTAATGAATATAGTTGAGCCACCTGTATCCGGTGGGCTCCAGCTCATTCCATTCTTCCGGTTACACGATATGCGATACCAGATGTACTGGGAACTTGTTACGCCTGAAAAGCTTGCCGCGCGTAAAGAACGATTGGCTGAGCAAGAACGTCAGCGCGCTATCCGCGAGGCTAACACGCTAGACTTTGTTGCACCAGGCGAACAACAATCTGAAGTTGAACATGATTTTGTTGGCGAAGGCGTTGAAACTGGCATCCACGAGGGCCGTCGCTGGCGCCACGGTCAATGGTTCCAATACACCCTCGACACCCGGGGTCATACCAACGTAGTCCTATCGGTCACTTACTGGGGAGGCGATCGCGGACGCACTTTTGATATCCTTGTTAATGGCAAAGTGATCGCCACAGAACGTTTAGATGGCACGCGTCCTAGTGAGTTCGTTGAGAAACTTTATCCAATTTCCCCGGAGATAATTTCTTCGGCTACCAACAACCGAATCACCGTGAAGTTCCAAGCCCGTGAATGGCTAGCAGGCGGAATCTATGATTTACGGCTGATAGAAAAACCAACCGACACAATAATCNGGAACGGCACCATGCAATTGGAGTTCGCCCTACTACCTCATATACGAAGAATGCCCTACTTTACCTGTACTGCAGTTTCGNTGTGCGGATTGTTCGTATTAGTGTCTGCCGCTTTTGGTTCACAACCACCAGGTGAATTGGTAGCCCACTGGCGATTTGAGCAGGTTCTAAAATTAGATGGCTCTAAAGCGACGGCCGAGGTTGGCCAGCCACTTACGGCTTCTGACCGAGGCCCAGTAGACCCGCGGCCTTACGCCCTGGATGAGTCTGGTAAAGAAAACCATTTGCAAGCCTCAGGACCACGCAGTGGACAATGCGTTTTCTCTGATGATGTACCAAGGAGCCAGGTGAATGGTCATCCAAATACTCGATCCCTCCTTTTAAACAGAGGTGAGTACGTTGTACCGTTGCATCGCCTCCTCCCATATTACGACATGCGGAAAGGTTGGCGGATCGAAGCAAGCCTGCGATGCAACACGCTGGGCACAGAGCAGGTTTTCATATGCAAGGAAGGTTCCCGCGGACAACGCACCGCCGACTTGTCAATCGGATTTGATAACATGGAAAGGAAGTTTTTTGTTGAGGTAACGAGTTTTGCCGGTACCGTACATCGCCTGAGTGCGGGTGATCCCGTGGAGGTGGGTAAATGGTACGACCTTCGTGCTACTGCACAGTACGACGTCAAAGGTGGCTGTACCACTCTGACTTTGGAGGTCAAACCCAGCCACCAACCATCCTTCACAAAATCTAACTCAATTACTTACCCNGGNCCGGCCTTAAAACGCGGTGTTGGTACGTGGGTTCTTGGTCGTGGCTTTCCAGGTGGGTTCCCCAATAGCCTAACTGTATTAAACGGTCAAATAGATGAAGTCCGTATTTGGGCCCAAGGATTGCCCTACACTCCCAGGTCAAAACCCCATCTTCACTAACACATACACTGCGGATCCGGCTCCATTGGTCGTTGGAGACACTCTTTACGTGTATGTAGGTCACGACAAGGCTGGGCCGGGCGGGTGGTTTTACATGCCTGAATGGTTGTGTTATTCAACCAAAGACATGACCAATTGGACCTTCCATGGACCCGTGATTGCAGCCAAAGATTTCACAAACGCCGATCCAGGTGCTGCATGGGCAGCCCACGTCGTCGAAAAAGACGGGAAATTCTACTTCTACGCAACACTCAATAGCAGACGGGGACATTTTATCTCCGTAGCGGTTGCAGATACTCCGTACCGGGCCATTCAAGGGAAAGTCACGCCCCGGGAAACCTTTGATTACCGACGACATGACCACGGATTCACATAGACCCAACGCAGATATAGATCCATGCGTGATCATCGACGATGACGGTACACCATGGATGTTTTGGGGCAATGGCGACTGTTACATGGTTAGGCTTGCTAGAAACATGGTTGAATTAGATGGCCCAATCATGAAAGTCCCATTCAGAAACTATTCTGAAGGACCCTGGGTATTCAAACGAGGCGGTCTCTACTATATGGTTTACGCAGCGGATGTTCCCGGCACTCAACCAGAGCAAGTATGTTATGCCACCGCCCCCACTATCCATGGACCATGGACCTACCGGGGCCTCCTCACGGGCCCAGCTCGGCATGGATTTACTATTCACCCGGCTGTGATCGAGTTTAAAGGGCGTTGGTACTTCTTTTACCACGATGGATGTTATTCGTTAAACGGTGGTCCGGGTGGCGATTGTCGGCGTGCCGTTTGCGTTGAATATTTGCACTTCAACCCGGATGGTTCTATCCAGCCAATTACGCTTACCGACGAGGGGATAGCCGCAAACCCAAATGACTAGAAAATGAAACGACGATTACTAGCGAATCCGGGGTTGACGTATGTTCTGTTGAGGATGTTCACGATAGGGTTGCTGGCTCAAGATTGGGTTTTGCCTCCAATCGCCCGGAACCCCCACCCCAAACGCCCTTACAATAGTGTACCTATGGGTGATTGGCGGACATTCCCGGAGGTTAAACTCGACGTTGCGATTGCCCCAGGTCCGTTCGAACCTACCTGGGAATCCATCGAAAGAAATTATTTAGGTGCACCTGCCTGGCTTCGTGAAGCAAAGGTGGGTTTCTGGGTGCATTTCGGTCCGCAAGCGGCTGGACGTAGCGGGGACTGGTACGCGCGAAACCTTTATAAACAAGGTTCTCTTGCCTACCGGAATCACCTCAAAAACTACGGTCATCCATCCGAAGTCGGTTACAAAGAAGTTCTCCGCGATTGGAACCCAGCAAAGTTGGACCCAAACAGACTGGTGGCGCTGTATAAGGCGGCAGGCGCACGATTCCTCCTTATCCAAGGGGTGCACCACGATAATTTTGACCTCTGGGACTCTAAGTACCAACCTTGGAACGCCGTTAACCTTGGGCCTAAGCGCGATCTATTGGGAGAATGGGCCAAAGCCTGCCGCCAACATAGCATGCGATTCGGAGTGGCCTTCCATCATGAATATACTTGGTGGTGGTGGCAAACAGCCTTTGGCAGTGACAAGGAAGGGCCGAAAAAAGGCATCCCGTATGACGGAAATCTCACTCCGGCGGACGGCAAAGGTAAATGGTGGGAAAGGCTCGATCCGCGACTCCTATACGGTATCGATTTACGGGAGTATGTCGGGGTGGATGAAAAGGCGCATTCCGACTGGTCACCGGCGCCCCCTGGTATTTTCACCAATCACCTTGAGTACGCGAAATGGTACGCGACGAGGTGGGCCCTGCGAATCCTAGACGTAATTGAGAAATACGACCCGGATTTCATCTACACTGATGGCACAGTGGAAGGCCCGTTTTGTGGATACGGCACAGGCACTGGATTTAAGGCCGACGCAATGCAACGCGTTGTGGCACACTTTTTCAATCGTGCAATCCAACGCCGTGGGGAAAACGATAGGTTCGTTATCGTTAAATTCCGTCGAAATACGCGTGCTACTGTGAACACAGAGGAGTTTGGGATACCGCATGAAATTAACACGAATCAGGCCTGGATTGCCGAAGCACCTGTAGGTGATTGGTACTATGCCCCCGGATTTGTTTATGACGCTGGGATGGTTGTGAAGTAGTATCCATTGAAGCTGTAGCAAGGGACGGAAACGTGGCTATCAGCATTCCTATCCAACCAGATGGTTCGTTAGAACCGGCTTGCGAACAGATGCTTAGCGAGATCGGTGAATGGATGAAGGTTAACGGCCAGGCTATTTACGGGAGCCGAGCATGGAAAGTCCCTGGTGAGGGCGAAATGATAAACGGCAGGTTAAAAATGTTACCTGGAGGTAAACTTGGTCGTGCCCATGCTCAGTTTAAGTTCACCCCCCAAGACTTCAGATTTTCAGTCGGCAAGGATGGTTCCTTGTACGCTTTCTGCATGACAGTGCCCGGGCCAGGAGCAACCCTGAAGGTTAAATCGCTGGCTAAAAATGATCCGGGCCACATCCACTACGCAGTCAAAAACGTCGTATTGCTTGGTTACCCTGGTCAGATTGAGTGGAAGCACGACCAGGAGGGACTTTTGATTGTCTTCCCTACCACCGCAACAAGTAAAATTTCAGCGGTATTCAAAATCGAACTCAGTGAAAAACTATGAAGCACCTCAATCGTGTGCTGACAATACTATTGTCCTTAGTGTGGATTGCACAATTAACTGCTCAGGTTCAAAAACGACCTGATGGAATCAACATCCNATCCACAGACGGTACACTCAGCATTCGGCCACTGGCTGAAAATGCCGTGCGGATCAAATTTTACAAAGGTGAGGAACTCCAACGACCAGAGTGGATCCTGGTGAAAAGGACTCCTCACTTAAGGTATAAGCTCAAGGAAAGCCAAACTCAATTACGGTTTATCTTGCCCCGGATTACCGTGATTTTGGATAAGCAGACGGGCGCGCTGGCTTTTGCAGACACGGCAGGTAACATTTTCCTCCAGGAACAACCAGGGTCTCGGAAGCTCACGCCTAATACGGTACTTGGTGAACCATGCTATGCTATTGAACTGAGTTTCATCTCGCCGACAAACGAAATCATCCTTGGCCTCGGCCAATTTCAAGACGGGCATTTTAATCTCCGCGGTCTCACCCGCAGGTTGATCCAGGTGAACTCCCAAATCTCCATCCCATTCATATACTCCGACAGGGGTTACGGCCTACTGTGGCACCAGTATGGATTGACCGATTTTAATCCTGCCACCAACCAAGTCCCTCTCCTTAAGCATAAAGCTGAGAGTGGTTCTGAATCGCTTGCCGAGGTTACCACCGACAGCGGTACTCAAAAAGTGCCCCAAGGGCAAGTATTGTACACTGGCACATTTACTATTCCACAAACTGATCAATACTGCCTCTTTCTCGATCTCAAAACTATGGCCAACCGCTATTTCGTCGCCATCGACGGCCAAACCGTCATTGACTTCACCAATTTCTGGCTGCCGCCCAGTATTAGCTTCCCTATTAACCTTGCTGCAGGTGAACACCGAGTCCAAATCATTTGCAAATCTGATAACCAACCAACGCTATGTTGGAGACCCATTGATGACCTCACCACGTTCCAATCGCCGCACGCGCATGCCATTGACTATGTGGTCATTTACGGCCCTGAAGCTGACGAGGTTATTAGCACATTCCGAAAGCTTTCTGGTGAAGCTCCATTGTTGCCAAAATGGGCCTACGGTTTCTGGCAGTGCCGCGAACGGTACTCTTCAGCAAAACAACTGGTGGATACTGTAATGGAATTCCGCGCGCGAAGGCTCCCATTAGACGTCATTGTCCAAGATTGGCAATACTGGGGCAATAAAGGATGGGGTGTGCCTGAGTTCGATGAGAAAAACTATCCCGAGCCAGCTCGGTTCATTAAGCAATTGCACGACCAAAACGCACACTTTTGTATTTCAATCTGGTCAAACCCAAACAAGAACTCGACACTCGGTAAGCAACTACAAGCAGCCAATCTATACATCCCTTCTTCGAAGTGGCTCGACTATTTCAATCCCGAGACCAGGAGGGCTTACTGGGAGATCTTGAACTCGAACATGTTCGCCAACGGGGTAGATGCATGGTGGATGGACGCCGTCGAGCCCGAAAACGATGCGTTGCACGGCGTGAGAACATACATTGGGCCAGGAGATTTCTATCGGTTAACCTATCCGCTCATGGTCAGCCGCGCAGTTTATGAAGGCCAAAGGAGCACGACTGAGGAAAAACGCGTCTGTATCTTGACTAGGTCGGCTTTCCCAGGTCAGCAGCGGTACGCCGCGATCGTGTGGTCCGGTGATATAGGCGCAAACTGGGACACGTTTAAACGTCAGATCGTAGCCGGCCAAAACTACTCCATCACAGGCCTACCATACTGGACAACTGACATTGGTGGATTTTTCCGGCCCGGCCCAAGCCAGTACACGGATGAGAAATATCACGAGTTGCTGATTCGGTGGTTCCAATGGGGAACATTTAACCCAATCCTTCGCATCCACGGATACCAATCCGAGACTGAGCCCTGGAAGTACGGACCTAAAGTGGAAGAAGCAATCTGCCAAATGCTTCACCTCAGGTATAGGTTGATCCCATACATCTATTCGCTTGCATGGCAGGTCACTCACAACGGCTACACCTTAATGCGTCCATTAGTAATGGATTTTCCACATGATACCAATGCCAAAACCCAACCTTATTGTTTCATGTTTGGGAACGCCTTTTTGGTGGTGCCTGTGACTGAGCCAGGTGCNACCGAATGGACTGTTTACTTGCCCGGTGGTACCTCATGGTACGATTTCTGGACTGGTAAGCGGTTTCTTGGGGGGCAAACGTGTGCAAGTGCATGCGCCTCTTACCAGAATCCCTTTGTTCGTGAGAGCAGGCTCAATCGTTCCAATGGCTGAAATAACGCAGTTCGTTGGCGAAAAACCGGAAACCCCACTGGAAATCCGGATTTATCCCGGGGCAAACGGGTCGTTCCAACTATATGAGGACGAAGGCGACTCGTATCGTTATGAGCAGGGTAAATTTAGCACAATCACATTCCAATGGGACGACCAAACTCAAACCGTTAAAATCGGTTCACGCCGCGGAACCTTCAATGGGTGTCTTAAAAAACGACTGTTTAACATCGTCTGGGTAACTGAATCCCACGGCGTGGGAATCGAAACTACGAGTCCAAACACGGTCGTGCATTACACCGGCAATCGTATCAGTGTAAAAAGGAAGTAGGAGTTGCCGCAGATCCGAGTAAATCACCCAGCTAGGACTTTTGCCCGGTTTGAAGACTTGTAATTAATCGGAAGTCGCAGGAAAGACACTCTGAAAATTTACAGCGCGTGTAGGGTGTAATCTCGTTTCAGTTTAAAGGTTATCCCCCGGAGGTCTTTTTATCAGCAAGTTGCACTTTGTACCTGGGTTGGGGGACAGTTAACTACGCAGTTACTACAGAAAAAAACCGAGCTTTGTCCAAGCAATTGCCCCAGAAAAAGCGGCCTTTTTAAGCGAGCGTCGCCTGTGCTCGAACACTCCAGAGCTTACATGGGTATTCCCGCTTACTTCTCGCCGATCCCCTTGTGGGGAAGGCTTGCTCAACTTGTGACAAATGATTGAGATATCGTCGTGATGCTATTTGATTAGCCTATAGAAGGCCGCCGGGATGTTGCTTTGAATGGGTATAGTGAGCATACAACGACCTTCCGCAATTGCGGGCGTTCCAGGCACAAGGGTCCATGTACCCTGGGTAAGGTTCGTGCGCATTTGAAGAGTGAACCCGGCATGTTCTATTGGCCAACTGAAGATGAGGTTGCTACCTGATTGTTGCACACCGATCAATGGCGCGGTTGTGGTAAGGAACCCGCTTGGACCCATCATGAATGTAGCTGCAATCTCAACCGGTGATAATGCTACGTTGTAGATTCTGAACTCGTCGAACTCAGCGTTTAGGTATGGGTCGGCTGAGTACTGGGAACGGCCGAGGTAGTTGTTAGTAGTGATACCTAGGTTAGCCGGGCTGAGGGTCATGTTGGAGTTGGTGCCTACCGGNGCTCCNTTGACATAGAGNATGGCAGTTGAGCCTGATTTGGTGATANCCACATGGTACCAGACGCCGGTAGACAGGCCGAATGTGCCGTCGAGTCGTTGTTCAGCACCTGCGCCGCCGGTGGTGATAGCGAAGCGCAGTCGTCCATTGGCTCCGTTTTGTGGTGTAAGGAACATGTTAGTGGTAGTGTTATTGCCGAAGTCGAAGATACGGGTCCAATTGGCCACTGAGTTGAGTTTGACCCATGTCATGATGGTGAAATTGGTGAGTCCGCTAACTACACCGGG
>Ga0065718_1025069_pt1 | contig 12496 bp, 14 predicted proteins | sample GBSCel77sediment_2_FD_59105 | JGI IMG/M metagenome (GOLD analysis project Ga0065718, IMG submission 59105) | Hot spring sediment microbial communities from Great Boiling Spring, Nevada - cellulolytic enrichment CS 77C v3 (version 3) | ecosystem: Environmental > Aquatic > Thermal springs > Hot...
GAGAGATACATACAGTATTGCTATGATAATACCTATTTAAAACATTTCTTGGCTCTAAAAATATGCAAAAGGTTTCGCAGAGAGGTAACTAAAAAAGAAAGTACAATATTGTGGTTTCTATTTTTCTTATTTGTTGGTATAGTAGGCATCATAGCACAAAGCGAATTAAATAAGTTTGCAAAATGATTTAATTTTCGTCTTTTTTCTTCTTTTTCTTAAAAAAGTTCATATACTTCAAAAAATTCTTAAAATGCGGGGGGTGAGATTCGAACTCACGAATCCACTAAGGAACAAGGCCTTTGCCTTTTTAAATAAAAAGACCTCAACCTTGCGCCGTTGACCACTTGGCTACCCCCGCTTACAATGTAATATTTAAAAGAAGTAAAAATAAATATAATTTTATGTTGAGCTTTAAAAAATTGTTTATTAGCATATTTCTTATATTCTTTGTCTCAAAAGCTCTTACTTTTAGCTTTAACATAAGTGAGGAAAAAATAACATTATTCACAGAAACAACGCATATTATAAATATATCTTTAACATCTGATATAGATGATAGAATTTTATTAAGACAAAAAGGATTAACAAATTGGATTATAACTGAAGATATTGGAAGAATAAAAGCTGGAGAAACAAAAAAAATAAAAATAATAATTTCACCAAAATACGACACTCTTCCGGGAACATACAAAATTAATATAGGTTTTGAATCTTTAGTTACAGGAGAAATAAAAGAAGCTACACTATTCATAACAATATTAAAGAGTATGAGTGCTAGAATAGAGGATATTGAAGTTTATGGTTCTCTTGTACCAGCCGGAGAAGCTAAAGTAAAAATAACAGTATCTAATCCAGGAATTAATCATTTTTCAAATGTTTTAATAAAATGTGATATAAGATCTTATTCGCAAAAGATTCTCGGTTATTTCTTTGAAATAATAGATTTAGCTTCTGGTGAAACAAAAACAATAGAAAAAATAATAGATATACCTATTAATACAGAGCCAGGAAATTATATCGGAACGGCAGAAATGTATTTTGAAGGTAAGTTGATAAGTAAAAAAGATTTTATATTTAATATATTAGCATCACCTGTGATTCAAAAACACACCTCTGCAAAACCGATTCTTTTTGGCAATAGATATGAAATAAAAATAGAAAATGTTGGAAATGCTGAAGCGAAAAATCTAAAAATAGTGGAAGAAATCCCTTTCATAACATTTCAAATTTATAAACAAATAAGTGGACCTAAAGCAGGGTTTGAAGAAAATAAAATATATTGGAATATAGAGAATTTGCCTCCTAATAAAAGCGTTATCATTGAGTTTGAAACATCTTATGTCCATTTAGTTTTTATATTCTTTTTATCTATCTTAGGATTTTTGTTTTATTTGTATAGATTAGTCGGTGTGACAATAAAAAAGGTTGTAATAAAAAAAGGTGAAAATGAAGAAATAACAATAGCTATCGAGGTAAAAAATAACACTGGAAGAGAAATAAGAAAGGTTGAAGTTAAGGATTATGTACCCTTCATCTTTAAATTAAAATATGGAGAAGGGCCTAAACCAATATTTAAGGTTCAAGAAAAACATACTGAAATAAAATGGAAGCTTGGATCTATGAAACCTCATGAAGAAGTGGTTGTGAGCTATAGAATAAAGCCTTTATTGATTGTAAAAGGTGGAGTATTATTACCTTCTGCTGAAGTGAAATATGAAATTGGAAAAAAGATTATTTCAAAAAAATCAAATACCTTGAGTATATAAATCAAAAATTTATAAAAATGTTTTTATTTATTTCTAGTTTGAGAATTCCATTATTAAAACTTTTCTCTATTTTATAATAATTTGGAATTGGAATGAGTTTAAAATAAAGCTTATCTTTTCCGAATGCTCTTATTTCTATGCTTTGTGGATATCTTTCTATTATAATATCTTTTTCGTTTTCAACCTCTGGTAAATAAACTAATATATTTCTTTTTTTCTCATCTTCTTTTATTTCTATTTTAGGTTCTTCTATATTTTTATTGGCTTGTTTGCAAAAAATTTTTCTTTCTTCTAATTTTTCTTGATAAAGGCTTTTCCTTATTTTTGGTTCTATTTTTTTATAAAAAATTTTTTGAGCTTTCGCTCTTTCCGAAAATGGTAAAAACTTGAGTGATATAGAAAAAATGTTTGGAATTCTTTTTTCTATTTTTTTGATACGAGACTCTTTAACATTAAAACCACAATTTGGACAAAAATTCCAATCTCTTTTTAATTTCTTTCCGCAAAATATGCAAAGCTTATTTCCAAACATATCAAAATTCTAATACATAAAATTATTTATAATTAAAGAAATATTCTGTAACTGCTACTCTTTAACAATTATTCTATTACCAACATCAACAAACTCTATTTTAACATAATTCTTATTAAATGTTGCCAAAAATGTGACATTTATATCTCTAGGCAATCTTGCTCTAATCTCATCTATATTAACAGAAAAACCATTTCTAGCGAGTAATATATAACATACAATATCCTTTTGCTTTTGCTCTGGTAAGGAAGACATTCGTGAATAGCAATCTTGAATATAGGTAGCTATCTCTCCTGAATTAAAAGAATCTCTTGTCACATCTTTTGGAAATTCTATTTTTTCTTCACCTCTAAACCAGCTTTTAACAATAGACTCAATATCTTCATAAAAGTTCATGATTGTTAGTATTATTATAATAGCAACAACGGAAAGAATCAATATTTTAAAGATATATTCCAAGGAAAGTGTCGCCATTTTTACTCCTCTCTTATAGATTTTTGTCTTATATCTTTTATATTAACAATATTTTTAAAAAATTAAGAATTCAGGATTAAAATCAGAAATATAAACTTATTTAACAAATAAATCCTCTTGTTTTAATTCTAAGCAATCTGTTTTTAAGATCACTTAGTTGATATGCTAAAGCTAATATCTTCAACTCCCTTCCCTCTGGGCATTCTGTTATAGGAGAAAGAAATGATATTTTATCTCCTACTGAATATTTTTCCATATTTAGATTTGAAAGATAGTATATAGTTCCTTTAGGTTCTTCTATCAGAAATATAAACAACACAACAGAATCATTTATAGTGTTTTCATAAACATTTAAACTGCAAAAACCTTTTTCTCTCTCGCATGACAAATTTGCTATTTTTAAATTTTCAGGTTGAACATCAACATCTAATAAAGCTAATGAATTCTCTCCTGGATCTTCTGTATCTCCATCATCATTTTTATCTATGCAAGCATAGTAAGTATATCTTCCTTTTTCAGAAGGAGCGAGAAATGTACAGCTATTATCTTGTGTTGTGTTGCAAACCTCGACTCCATTACAAGAGTATCTTCTTATAGATATTGTTTTGTTTTCGCAATCCCTTAACCCAGAAACATACGCTTCTACTGCCTTAGAAACATAGGTATAATTTGGTTTTAATGTTAATGATATCGAACCTGTACACGATTTTATAATTTTTATTTTTGTTTCTCTTATCAATTGATAAGGTTCAAAACAATCTAATCTTGCAGAAACTGATCCGACATTTTTTGGTGTGAAATTTATCATTGTATCTCCATAAATAAATTTGAAAATATCATTGTCTAGAGGATTTTGTTCTAAATTTTTTAATGTTACTAAACCCTTTGTGCAATTTTTTGTTTCGCATGTACAAATATTTTCTGTTTTGCATTCTTCGGCACAAGAGATATCAACACCTTTTTCTATTATTATATCTTTTTGATAATATCCTGATGGTTGATAACATATTAGATTTATAGTAACTATTCCTTCCTCTTTTGTTGGTCCTCTTATTAAATTTTTTGGAGGTATATCTATAACCAAAGAATCGTCCAAGGGTTTTCCTAATTTATTTGTAATAAACCAAGCCCCGTTTTCACAATCAGCAATACAATTAATATATTCTCCTACAAAATATTTTTCTTTAGTACAATTTATTTTGTTTTCTTGAGCTACAACTAAGGATATAACAATTAAAAAGAATATAAAAAAAATTTTTGCAAAAACTTTTACCATATAAATAGATATAACAACAGATTTTATAAATGTTGTTTATTTTATTAAATTTTCGAAAGTCTTTTTTCTAATATTTCTACTGCCTTTTTAACATCTCCTATTGATTTCGCTCCAGCACATACAACTCTTCCTGAAGAAAATAACAAAAACGCAACCTTCGGCTCGAAAAGTCTGTAAACTAGACCAGGAAATTGCTCTGGTTCATATTCGCTTGCTTCTAATGAAAATGCAAGCTCGTCTAAGTTTAACTCTCTATCTAAATTTACGGTAACCACAATATTCTCTATTTTTATTTTTATGTTTTTTTCATCTATTTTTATTCCAACCTTTTTTATTTTTTTTACTATTTCCATCAATGCAGTTTTAACTTCAGGTATCGACTTTGCTCCAACACATATTATTTTTCCTGAACGAAATATAAGAGATGCTGCTCTCGGCTCATTTAACCTATAAACCAAACCTGGAAATTGCTCTGGTTCATATTCACTTGCTTCGAGAATAGTTAAAAGCTTATCAAGTGGTATAGGCTTATTAATTGTTGTAGAAGCGACAACATTCTCTATAACAATTTTCTTTTTGTCACTCATATAAACACCTTTAAATCTTATACATATAAAAATATTTAAGTAGTTTGTTCTTTTTCTTCTGAGTCTTTTAATATTTTTGATGAGATAAGCGCTTCAACCTTTTCCTTCACTTCCTCTATCGGTTTGTTAGTAAGTTTACTTAATGATTCTATAACTTCTGGAGCATATCTATAAAACATTTCAATCTTTTTTCTCTGCTGATATTCTCTTCTTTTTCCGCTTAGATAAACAGAAAGTCTTCGAGCTACTTTTTGTATTCCAAGTTTTATTTCCCTGATTATTTCAGGATAAGATGCTATAGCATTCTTACTTTCTGAAATGAACGGAACCCATGCTGAACATACATGAACCACAAGCTTCATAGGAGCTTGAGGAACTCCTTGTGAAGAATCTATTCCATACCTTCTCCAATCAATTTCTTTCATAGCTTCTGTGATAGCACAGGCCCCTGCTTGATATAACAAAGGAACCCTATTCGCTAATCTTATTAATTCGAATTCTGTAAAGTTTTTAGAATCATATACTATGCCTGCTTCTATTATAAATGGAAAACCTCTATATACTTCTGGTTTTCTTGTAACTGCTGTAATAAATTCTGCATCTTTATAAATTCTTTTCAAGCTCTTTTTCAGTTCTTCCTCTCCGATAGGAGATAAGCAATCTAATGGTGGTCTTTGAACTTTAGCATTTTGCATTGCTTTAAGAAGTTTTTCTATCTGTTCTTTTGTAATTTTTGCTGGATTTAAATCTGGATCTAAACGAGCCATTTTACATATTTCTTTTGCGCTTTTTGTCCCTATAGAAGAAAACTCATTTATTAAAAAAGATTCTAAAGTTTTGGACTTTGTTTGTGAAAGCATTTTTAATAATGTCCAAAATTCAACTCCGTGTGGATGAGGCTTCATCTCCTTGGGTTTTTTAGGAAGTTGTTCAACGGCTCTTTTAAACTTTATCTTTTCTCCTTTTGGAGAATAAAATGTTATATCTGCAAATGAATTTGCAAGATATGTTTGTTCAAGATATTTTTCTATTTGTTTTCTATACTTTCCTACCAATGTAATTTCAACTATTGTCCCATGATCTTTTATAACATCTTCTTGTTTTTCTTCTTTTAAAATTATTGGCTCGTTTTTTTGGGTATCTATATGAATTTCAAAATAATATGTTGGTTTATTTTCTCCTGTTCTACTCCATATTCTTGCTGGCTTTCCTGTAGTAATTTGGGAATAAAGAACTGTTGTGGATATTCCTAAACCCTGTTGTCCTCTGTTTTGCTTTATTTTATGGAATTTTGAACCGTATAATAATTTTCCAAAAACTTTTGGAATTTGCTCTTTAACTATTCCTGGACCATTGTCTTCAACTCTTACGACATAAACATCTTCCTTTATTTCTTTTATTTTTACAACTATATCCGGTAATACTCCTGCTTCTTGACAAGCATCTAAAGAGTTATCAACAGCTTCTTTTACAGCCATTAATAATGCTTTAACCGGATTATCGAACCCTAACAAATGTTTATTTTTTTCAAAAAATTCACTAATTGAAATTTCTTTCTGTTCTTTTGCAAGTTCTTCTGCTGTTTTATTCATTGATATCCTCCTCAAATCTTTGATATCTTCTCTTCTTCAAAAAATTTATAATATATGAATGGCTTTTTCCTGATATAAGCATATTCAATACAAAAACTGCATCATTTAATCCTTCTCCCTTTCCTATCACAGATACTGTTTTCCCATATATAGATATTTTTGTGTTTGTTAACTCTTCTATTATTTTCTTTATCTTACCTTTTCTTCCAATTATTCTTCCTCTAATTCTGACGAGAGTGTTCTTATTTTTTGATATAGGTATTACATAAAGTATATAATCTTTAAAAAGTTTTGACGCTTCTTTAAAATCAAACCCCCTGCCAATTGCAATTACAACATTTTTTGCAAGATAGACATTCATACTATCTCCACTTAACACAACTTCACTATTTATTTCTAATTTAACCTTTCCAATTCTTTCTATTTCTTTTGAAAACTTTCTCAAAACCTCTATTCTTTCCTTAGGTATTTTTACTACAGCTCTAAAACATTCCATATGACTCATCTAAAAAATTTAATCTTTTTTTTATAATTTTAATTCGGTAATGTTTTATGTTTTTAGAGATTTTTGCATGTCTGCTTATAGCTTTAGGTATTTTTGGGATTTATAACTTAATAGATTCTAGAAAAGGGGATAAGGAAACGTTGAAGGTTCTTATAATTTCATTAATTTTAACTTTTTTCGGTATTTATCTTCTAATAAGAGGGGTTGATGTTTACTTATTAATCAAAAAAATTATAGGAATATTTTTGATTGTTTTTGGATCTTTTATGACATTCTATTTTCCTGGAACTGGGTATACTCATAGAGGATTTAAAAATACTGGAATATTTTTTGGATTATTTTTGATTGTTTTTGGAATATATTTATTATTATTTTAACTTATTCTTTTGGTTTGACTGTTGGAAATATTATAGGAGGCGGTAATTGAAGCTTTTCAGATATGTTTACTGCTTCTGTTAAACATTTTCGAAATAATGTATTCAATATAGGTATTGCTATCTCATCAGGCAATTTCTTGTTCTTCTTCCAATATTTTATTACTTCATCAATATCTTTTGGTTTATATAGAATTTCTCCTTCCATCGTTATTTCTCCTATATCTGGCTCATATTTTGTTGTGAATATAAATTCTATAAGAAGAAGCTTCCCCTCAATTCCTTCTAATTCTTTTTCTTTTACATTTTTTATTTGAGGTGTTGAACTTACTGATATTTCTTTAACATTTGTTTTTCTTTTATTTATACTATTAATTGAAAATATTGTTATTCCGAATATAATTTTTATCACCTTTTATTCCATTTGGTTATAAATTTTAAATACTTTAGATTTGCGTTATTTATATAAAGGTGATTTAATGAAGGTTTTGGTTCCTCTTGCAGAAGGTTTTGAGGAAATTGAAACAGCTGCTATTGTAGATATTTTGAGAAGAGCTGATATTGATGTAACATTAGCAGGCCTTGTTTCTTCTATAATAGAAGGTGCGCATGGAATAAAGATTATAGCTGACAAAAAGATTTCTGATATTGATCCAGAAAACTATGACGCGATTATTCTTCCTGGAGGAAATCCTGGATATATTAATCTTTCAAATAGCAGTACAATTTTAAAGATTGTAAAGGATTTTGACCAAAAGAAAAAGATAATTGGTGCTATATGTGGTGCGCCTCTTGTTTTGGTAAAAGCAGGAATATTAAATAATAGGATAGCTACATGTTATCCAGGACTTGAAAAAAAACTTCCAAAACCGAGAGATGGAAAGGTTGTGGTGGATAACAACATAATAACATCAAAATCTCCTGGAACTGCAATAGAATTTGCTTTAAAGATTGTAGAAATAATTTCAGGAAAAAAGAAAGCAGAAAAAATAAGAGAAGAATTGGTTGTGTGATAAAATGTTAGAAAAAGAAGAATACAAAGTTTTGAAAAAAATAAGTGAAAAGCATGTAGTAATGAGGAGTGAATTAGCTAAAAGTTTTAAAGATCTTAATCCAGATCTTATGAAAATAATAGAAAGATTGATAGAAAAGGGTTATATTTCTACATTAAGTTTTGGAACAACATACCTAGTTATTACAAACTCTGGATTAAAAGCAATTAGTGAATATGAAGAATAGCCCCGCTCGGATTTTCAAAAATTCGAACCGAGGTCTACGGCTTTCTTTATTTGCTCATTAAATCGCATCTTTGGAATTAAATTCCAAAGGCCGTCATGCTTGACCGCTACACCACGGGGCTATATGTAAAAATATAATCAAAAAAAGTTTTATAATATTTTTCTTGAATTAGTAAATTATGAAAATTTTAGCAATTCATTCAGATTTTATAGAGTTTGAACCAAAAGAAAAGGCAATTGAATTTGCTGAAGAATGTGAACCAGAAAAGAAGAGAATAGAAGAATGTTTAGTGGTTTTTGTTACTGTAGAAAAATCTGATGAAAAGGATTTGAAGAAAATAGCTGAAGCTCTTTACGAAGAAATTAAAAAAATAGCTGAAGAGGTGAAAACAAAAAGGATTGTCTTATATCCTTATGCTCATTTAAGTAAAGAATTATCTTCTCCTTCTACTGCTATAGAGATTTTAAAAGAAGCTGAAAATATTTTGAAAAATGAGTATGAAGTATATAGAGCTCCTTTCGGTTGGTATAAATCTTTTGAAATAAAATGTAAAGGTCACCCACTTTCAGAATTATCAAGAGAGATAAAAATAGGTGAAATTTCTGAAGCTCTGAAAAAAGAAAAACAGCTAATATCTGAATGGTTTATAATAGAGCCTAATGGAAGATTAAATAAAATAGAAATAGAGAATGGAAAAATTTTTGGTTTCGATTTCTCTGAGTTTAAAAATCTTGAAAAATTCGCGAAATACGAAATAGCAAAATCGAGAAAAGTTGAGAAAGAGCCTCCTCATATAAAATTAATGAAAAAACTAGAAATAGCTGATTATGAGCCTGCAAGTGATCCTGGAAACTTAAGATTTCTACCAAAAGGGAGATTAGTAAAATCTTTAATTGAAAGATTTGTAACAACGAAAATGAAAGAATATGGAGCAATGGAAGTTGAAACCCCGATAATGTATGATTTTGAATACCCTGCTCTTAAAGATTATTTGGATAGATTCCCTGCAAGACAATATGTTATTCAAACGCCAAACAAAAAGGTTTTTCTCAGGTTTGCTGCATGCTTCGGTCAATTTTTGTTAGCAAAGGATGCAACAATTTCATACAAAAATCTTCCAATCAGGCTTTATGAACTAACTAGATACAGTTTTAGGGTTGAACAACGAGGTGAATTAGCTGGTTTAAGAAGGTTAAGGGCCTTTACAATGCCTGATTGTCATGCTTTTTGTAAAGATATTGAACAGGCAAAAGATGAAATCATTAAAAGGTTTGAATTATCTTTGGATATACAAAAAGGCTTTGGTTTAACAAGAGATGATCTAGAACTTGCTATTAGAGTGACAAAAGATTTTTACGAAAAAAATAAAGATTTTATCAACGAATTAGTAAGAAGGTGGAACAAACCTGCACTTCTAGAGATGTGGGATAAACAATTCTTCTATTTTGTTTTTAAATATGAATTGAATTTTGTTGATGCATTAGATAAAGCTGCCGCATTAACAACAGACCAAATAGATGTTGAAAATGCAAAAAGATATGGAATTAAATTTATAGATTCTGATGGAGAAAAAAAATTTCCTATAATATTGCATTTATCTCCAAGTGGAGCTGTTGAAAGGGTTATTTATGCAATTCTTGAAAAAGAGGCTATGAATAAAGAAAGGGGATTAATTCCTATGCTACCTTTATGGCTATCTCCTACACAAGTAAGAATATGTCCTGTAAATAATAACTTTATAAATTATGCCGAAGAGATTGCTAAAGAGATTGAAAAAAATGAAATAAGAGTTGATATTGATGATAGAGAAGAAACTATACCTAAAAAAATAAGAGATGCGGAAATGGAGTGGATACCAATCATATTAGTTATAGGAGAAAAGGAGGCTGAAAATAAAGAAATTTCTGTAAGAATTAGATGCAGAGAAAGAAGCATTGTTAAAAAAATGGGTTTAAGTGAGATAATAGAATTCATAAAATCTGAAACAAAAGGATTTCCTTATGATATGTTGCCAATGAACAAATATCTTTCTAAAAGACCTATCTTTTATTCGTGAATCTTATGGAAAATATAAAAATAAGAAAGGTTGAAAAAAAAGATATAGAAGAAATTCTTGAGTTGGAAAGAAAATTCCCTCCAAAATCTAGAAGAATGATAACCTATGATGAAATAATAAAAATTATGGAAGAAAATCCTAATGCTTGTATTTTGGTGGAAGATGATTGGAAGATTCGCGGTGCAATATTCGGAAGGGTTTATAGAAATGGATGCAAAATTCTTTTTTTAATAGTTGATCTAGAAAAGATTGATGAAGGTATTGCAGAAATTTTGATGAAAGAATTGTTAAAATCTACAGGAGCTGAAAGATTTATAAAATAATCATTTCTTAAACTGATATCTGAATTTTTCTTCTCCCTCTTTTTTAAATATTCTTTTTATCTTTTCTTTAACTCTCTTTAGTTTCATCTTTAAAATAAAACTAATTGGCCAAGATCTCTTTCTAAATGAATACCTATAAACTTTTTTTCGAGAAAAGATTATATAAGCAAAAGTTACAAAAACTATCAAAAATATAATAGATAATACCAATATAAAAGCTTTTTCTTTGTCTTTTTTAAAATCTTCTGATATAATAAATATTTTAGATTCGTCCAAAACATTTTTATTTACTTCTCTCTCAACGGAGTATCTTATAAATATAGTGTCGTTTTGAGAAACATTTGAATATATAAATAGCAAGACCGGATCTTCTTCTAAGACAATTGGTTGAGTATCAGAAAATATTTTTAAATCACTAGCATTTATTGCGAATTGTTTTGATATATTTTCATATATAATTAAATTCTTTAAAGTCTTGTTTCCAAGATATTTTACACTAGTTGTAAGAAATGATCTATTACCTATCACTAGCTCCCTTTTTATTATAACATCATCCAATATTTCAGATGTTGTTTTTTTCATTTTATTAATATCAATTTTTCCAATATGCTTTTCTAATAAGCTTGATAAATTTTCAATAATTTTAATTATTTCTTCATTTTTGATTGTTATATTTTCTGAATATATTTGTGGTAATGTTGTGGTTGTTGTTAATGTTGTAGTGGTTGTTGTTAATGTTGTAGTGGTTGTTGTTAATGTTGTAGTTAGTGTTGTGGTTGTTGTTAATGTTGAAGTTTCTCTTATTGTTTGTCCATATAAGCCAGTAACTATATTTGTAGAGCTTGTTATCATATTTAATACTCCTGTATATTCTGCGCTTGAAATCGAGAATAAAAATAAGACTAATATTAAAATATAAGTCTTTTTCATAAAAGCACCTTAATTATACTGTTGATCTAAATAATATACTATAAGTAGTCCACCAATCGCTCGCTATTGGAGTATTCTTAGGAATAATCATTTTTAAGATTAGTGTATATATTTTATTTTCAGTAGCATTTAATAAAATGCCTGAGGAAGAATACTCTTCAGTAACATTAAATATGTTGCTCGTATTTGTACTTAACCACATACTAGCATAATATGTTTCGTTTCCTCCTGTTCCGCTTGTTAAAGGTATGGTTGTGTCTTTGGAATCTGATCTCCAAGGATCCATTTTAAATTGTATTAATCCAGAAACATTTGCTGTTATATTTATAGTGAAATTAAATAACCAATAATCTGTCCCGTTTACAATAGCAGTATTCTTCATTACTCCAATATTCGTTACATTTAATAATTGTCTTATTATTAAGGTTGTTTCTGGTTCATTAAAATCTGTTTTAATATTTGAAAGATTTCCCCCATTTATTGTAGAATTGATTGTTAAATTTTTTTCTTCTGTTGTTGTGTTTATTTTTAATTTTAATGTTACTGTTTTTATCCCTATGTTATCAACAAGATAAGATATTTTTATTTCATTTTGTGTTTTATTGCAATATCCTGCACATGCAGTATCACTTAAACTCGTATTATCAGTTTTTATTATAGAATATCCAGAAACATCATATTCTAAATTATCAGGAACTTTAATTATTGTTGAGTTTATTATATCCTTTCCTGTTGAATTTATTATATAAATTATTTCTTGGTTTTTAACATTTGTATCAGCATATCTCGGAAGAAGCTTTGCAGTAGCATGCAAATCTTGTATTTGTGTAAAGTTTGATGAG
>Ga0065718_1025068_pt1 | contig 12484 bp, 6 predicted proteins | sample GBSCel77sediment_2_FD_59105 | JGI IMG/M metagenome (GOLD analysis project Ga0065718, IMG submission 59105) | Hot spring sediment microbial communities from Great Boiling Spring, Nevada - cellulolytic enrichment CS 77C v3 (version 3) | ecosystem: Environmental > Aquatic > Thermal springs > Hot...
GCGATGTTGTCTATGGATTTTTTACCTATTACAATGCAACAGGCGATTTTTCAATCTTCTTAGAAGGTGCAGCAGAAGCTGTATTTGAGTGTGCAAAGTTCTATTACTCTTATGCGTATTATAAACCACTAAAAGATAGATTTGAGATTTTAGATGTCACAGGACCTGATGAATACCATGAAAGGATAAATAACAATGCTTACACCAACAGAATAGCAAAGTTTACCTTTGAAAAGGCTATATGGTTATATGACATCCTAAAAGAGAAGTATCCAAATATCTTACAAGAAATTGACTCAAAAACATGTATTTTTCAGTATATTGAAAAAATTAAAGAAGCAGAGCAAAAGATATTCTTGCAAAAGCCAAATGAAGAAGGAATCATTGAGCAATTTGATGGTTACCTTAAGTTAGAAGACATAGAAGTTGAAAAGCTAAAAGAGAAGATGCTACATCCTTATGAGTACCTTGGCGGTGGAAATGGTTTGGCAACTCAAACTCAGGTGATAAAACAGGCTGATGTAGTTGTGCTTTTGAATTTATTTGAAAGTGAATATAAAAAGGAAATCTTAAAAGCAAACTGGGAGTACTACAATGGGCGTACAGAACATGGGTCTACCCTCAGTTACAGCATGTACGGGCTTTTAGCAGCAAAGCTTGGTAAGCTAAAAGATGCTTATAAATACTTTTTAAAAACGGCACTGATAGACTTAGAAGGAAATTACAAGCAATATGTTGGGAACTTGTACATTGGAGGTACACATCCTGCCGCAAACGGTGGTGCATGGATGGCAACAGTGTTTGGTTTTGGCGGAATTAGGTCAGAAGAGACTAAAGTTGAGATAGATCCACATCTTCCTTCACACTGGAAAAGCCTTAGATTTAATTTAATAATTCATGGAAATCTATTTGAGTTTGAGATTTCAAATAGCAAAATATTGGTAAAAAGTACCAGATTAAAGGATTCAAAAAATAGAAGTTACAGAATTGTAGCAAATAAAAATGAATTTATACATGAAATAGGCAAATTGCTTGAAATAAATTTGAAAGGAGAATGAAGCATTGGTTTCTATCGAAGTTCTTCTAAAAAATATAGAAGGCGCAATATTTGACTTGGATGGTGTCATTGTAGACACAGCAAAATATCACTATTCTGCGTGGAAAAAGCTTGCAAACATGTTGGGGTTTGAATTTACTGAAAAGGACAATGAAAAGCTCAAAGGTGTTAGCAGAAAAGAGTCGCTTGAAATACTTCTCAAAATAGGTGGCAAAGAAAATGAGTTTAGTGAAGTTCAAAAAGAAGAATTGATGGATATAAAAAACAGCTGGTATTTGGAGTATATAGACAAGCTGACAGAAGAGGATCTTCTTCCGGGCGCCAAAGAGCTCATATTGACCTTGAAAGAACAAGGTATAAAAACGGGATTAGCAACAGCAAGCAAAAATGCAATGTTGATACTTGAAAGGCTCAACATAAAAGATTTATTTGATGCAATTGTTGATGGTACGCAGATATCCCGGGCAAAACCTGACCCTGAAATATTTTTAAAATGTGCTCAAAAACTCAAAATAGACCCACAAAAATGTATTGTGTTTGAAGATGCAGCGGCGGGCATAAAAGCAGCAAAACTAGCAGGAATGTTTGCAGTTGGAGTAGGAGCTTTTGAAATACTTTCTGAGGCTGATATTGTTGTAAGTAGTTTAGAGCAGATGTTGAGAAAGCTAAGTTAGGGCAGCAATTTTATTTAAATAAAAAATAACCAAAAAAGGAGGTCAGAAGATGGCAAAAAGAATTTTGGCGTGCAGTTTAGCTATGGTTTTGCTTTTTTTCTCTTTTTCAGTTGTATTTGCAGACATCAGAGTAGAGACTCCTTACATGGAGTACCAAGGAGATACTTTAAAGTTTTACTCTACAGTTGAAAGCGACATCTATGGTGAGCTTTCCATAGGGGATGAAGTATTAGTTTCAGTTTACGCAATAAAAGAGGACAACAGTAGCATTTTGTTAGGACAAGGGAAAATTGTCATACTTGATGTGTATCAAGACCAAACGGATGGTAAGGTCTATTACAATTGGTCAAACTACAACTTAATAGAAACCAGCATTCCAATATCAAGTGTGCTGCTAACAAACTCATCCAAAATTAAGTTTTATGCAGCATCTTTAAATGAAATCACTAATACATCTAATTCATCGTATTCTATTTTTACACTTCCACCAATCATCCTGCCAAATCCTGCATCTGTTGACAGAACAACTCTTGGAAATGCGGACTTGGAACTGAGCATGTATCTTCCTGCATATGTGCAAATAGCAAAAATTGTTAAGACAGCTACTCAAACCGAACTTAAAAAGGACATAGATTATGTTGTATCGAATAACAAACTCTATTTTAAAAATACCTATGTCAAAAATTTAAGCTTGGGGCAAAATGAATTTGAGATATATGACACCTTGGGAAATATAACAATTTTAAAAGTAAATGTTACTGAGTCTGCGCAGGTGCCGTCAAACCAGCAAGGTTCAACTCCATCTCAGAACTCCGGCTCAGCCGCAACCAATGCAGGAAGCAACCAACAGGGGACTTTTCAACATCTGCCTGCAGAAGATAAATCAAAATTAGAAAGTCCTATACAAATCTCAGTAGACAAGAATTTGAATACAGCAAACACCACAGTAGACAAAGATACAATTTCTAAGTTGTTGCTTTTGCAAAAAGTGGAGGAGACAAAAAAATTAATTTTAAACGTCAAAGCAGAAGGAAACATAAGCACATATAATATGAACTTGCCAAAAGAGACTTTGCAAATCTTATCAGACAAAGTGGAAAGCATAAAAATTACAACACCAGTATGTAGCTTGGAACTGAATAAAACAGTGTTACAAGGTATAAAAGACAAAGAAGTTGTTATAAAAGTGTCTAATAAAACAGAGAATATTGCCGAGAGTGTAAAACAAATTTTGGGCCAGAAACCAATAGTTTCAGTTCAAATCACTGCAGAGGATGTAAAATTAGAAAGCTTGGGCCAAAGTGCAGTCAAGCTTGAGATTCCATACAAGCCATCGGCAATTGAAAAGGAAAATACTCACAAGCTTGTTGGAGTGAGGATTGATGGAGACAATATTGTAACTTTAAAGCAGAGCTTTTATTCTGCACAGAATGGCAATTTCGTACTTTTTACAAATCATTTGAGCGATTTTTCTCTCGTTTACAGAGATGTTAGCTTTGACGATGCGTTCTGTTCATATGCTAAAAAACAAATTGAGTTTTTAGCGGCAAGAGATGTTATAAAGGGTGTTGGGAAGAACAAATTTATGCCTAAGAATAATATCACACGTGCAGATTTTGTTACATTAATTGTAAGAGCATTTGGGCTTGAAGCTCGAGTGAACTCTAACTTTGATGATGTCCTGCCATCAGATTATTACTATCAAACAGTTGGTATTGCAAAGAAACTTGGCATTGTAAACGGTGTTGGCAACAACAAGTTTGAACCAAAGAAAAATATCACACGTGAAGATGTAATGTGCATATTGGCAAGAACACTAAAGGTTTTGGGTTTACTGACAACAAATGTTGAATCAGAAAAGGTTTTAGGCAAGTTTAATGATGCTGAGCAAATCTCAAATTATGCAAAAGATGCAATCGCACAGCTTGTAAATGCTCAGATTGTAAGTGGTTACAATAACATGCTAACTCCAAAGAGGAATCTCACAAGAGAAGAATCTGCTGTGCTTTTGTACAACGTTTATCAAAATATGCTTTTAAAATAATCCTAACTGCAAATAAGGAGGGATGAAAGGTTATGAAGAAAAAGCTCATTTCAATCATAACCATTCTTGTTCAGATTTTAAGTCTGATAGTATATGTACCAATGGTTCATGCCCAAGGCTTGCCTGATTTGATTGTTACAGATATTTCGTGGCAGCCAGCAAATCCTCTGGCAGGCGACAAGGTGCTCTTCAGTGTAACAATCAAAAATGTAGGTGATGCACCAACTCCAAGCGGGGTTGTCCATGGGGTTGGATTTCACATTGACAATGACTATACACGATTTTGGTGGACTGACAACTTCACAGGACCTTTGCAACCTGGAGAAGAGAAAACACTGACAGTGACAGGTGGAATGGGTGGTCCTAATAGAAATCTGCCAACATGGGATGCTATTGGTGGGCGTCATACCGTATGGGCATTTGTTGATGATTACGACCCAAATCCAGGTGACGATATAACAGGTAGAATAAAAGAGAGTAATGAAGACAATAATGTGTTCGGAAAAGAAATACTTGTTACAGCCTCATCAACTGGTCCGCGAATTGTCAGAATAAAAAGTAGTTGGACAGGCCAGTATGTTTATCAAGCAGGGGATAAACTTGAGTACAGCTATAACATACCTGCAGAAGATGCCCGTTCACAGTGGATAATTGAAGAGTTTGAAGGCAGTATCAGAATTAAAAATAGAGCAACGTACAATTATATTCACATTCAAAATTATGATTCAAAGAAATATGTTGAATGTGGCAATATAGATGATAGCTGGTACAGCGCACGCTGGGTGCTGGAAGATGCAGGTGGCTCATATAGAATTAAAAGTGTATACAAAAATACACAGTATTTAAATATAGAAGGAAATCCTGGGTATGTTGTTTTGAGTGAAGTTTACCCTGAATGGGATTCCGCAAAATGGATCTTGGAAGATGTTGATATCACTCAAAACTTCACAGCACCACTACCTGACTTGGTTATTGAGGACTTGTACTGGGAGCCGGCAAATCCTCAAGAAGGCGATGATGTTTTGTTCAAAGTAAAAGTAAAAAACATAGGCGAGGGTGCTGTCCAAGAGGGAGAACAGATTGCAGCAGGTTTTAATGTAGATGGCAAAGCACCATGGTTTTGGACTGATCTTTACACAGGAGGTTTGGCGGCAGGACAGAGCATTGTCTTGCCAGTTATAGGAGGGACTGAAGGAAAGTATTGGAAAGCAAAAAGCGGGATTCACACCCTTTATTGTAATGTAGACGATTACGACCCTGACCCAGATGATGATAAAGTGGGTAGGGTAAAAGAGAGTAACGACAATAACAACTCATTCCACAAGCGACTGCCATATATTCCAAAAGCCCAATCAAAGGAAGAACCGCTGCCTCTTATGTGTGGTGCAATCTATGTTGGTGGAAAATTGAACGTTGCAAAGGATGTTTACCATAATGATACAAGAGCAGAAAATAAGGTAATGAAAATAAGAGAAAAGTTTAGTAATCTTAAGAACAACAATAATGTTGATGCTTTGTTATTTGATGAACTGACTAAATATAAGATTGAAAAGGTGGTTGTTGGAACTCCAAATCCTGCTAACGCCAAGCCAAGCAAATTTGCTATGTATTGGGATGAAAATTATCTATACACAGTTGTTCGAGTTTATGACGCTGCAAAGAGAAAAGATGCACAAGATCCAGGACAAATATGGAATAATGACAGTGTTGAGATTTATCTTGATATGGACAGAAACAAGGAAGATTCTTATACATCAGACGATTTTCAGTATTTCTTTGGCTGGAACTATTCACAGCCGATGGAGTTCAAACACAATGCAATTCAAGATGTAAGATTTACTCAACATGATTTTGATGATGGTTATGGAATGTTAATTGAAATCCCATGGACAACACTTGGCGTATCTGTTCAGAAGAACATGGTATTTGGTTTTGATATAGCAATAGATGATAACTATGCAAATCAAACCCGCGGATGCCAATATATCTGGAATTCAAAAGATGACCAGGCATGGCAGTATCCAAATAGGTTTGGTGACTGTCAGCTTGTTTTGGGTCTGGGAACTCCAAAGCAACTTCCACCACCGCAAAAACAACAAGCTCAAAAACCAGAAGCACCACCATATCAAGTACCAGCTGGCATTGGAGCAAACGTTCCATGGATAGAGCTTGAAGCAGAAAGTGCATCAACAAACGGTGATATCATAGGACCATCTTATGAGGTCAATGATGAAGCAAATGAAGCATCCAACAGAAGGTTTGTAAGACTTGACCAGATTGGAGAATATGTAGAGTTTACTGCGCCCAGTGAAGTAAATTCAATTGTTGTAAGATACAGCATTCCCGATAGCGATGATGGCAAAGGAATTGATGCAACAATTTCGTTGTATGTAAATGGACAGTTTAGACAGAAATTGAATCTTACATCAAGATACAGCTGGGTATATGGAGCATACCCGTGGAGCAACGACCCATCTTTTGGTGCACCAAGGTATTACTTTGATGAAGTGAGAGCATTGATTGGACAGGTTAACCCAGGAGATAAAATAAGGTTGCAGGTGGACAGCGGTGATGATTCGCCATACTATGATATTGACTTAATAGACATTGAAAATGTCGCACCACCACTTGCAAAACCAGATAATTTCTTGGACATAAGAGATTTTGGTGCAATACCAAATGATGGAAAGGATGATGCAAAAGCTATCTATGATGCAATTTTTGCTGCAAAGCAGCAGGGCAAAGGTGTATGGATTCCTGAGGGTGTGTTTGAAAAATTAGAAGGACCTGTTGTTGACAATGTATACGCTGGTTTTAGCGGCACAGGCTATGTAAAAGGCTTTGATGTAATTGGAGCAACAGAGAAATTACTCATAACAAGTATACCATCAGATGGAAATTATGCAATGGAAATTCGATACTCAAATGCAACGAACACTAATCAGACACTATCGTTCATGGTAAATGGACGAAGATATGAAGTTTTATTGCCGTCAACTGGTAACTGGGATAGCTGGCAGACCACAACTATTGACGTTGCTCTCAACACTGGAAGAAACTTGCTTCAGATAATTCATCAATATGAGGACACAGGAAATGTTTACCTTGATTATGTAAAGGTGAACAATACTAAGTTCGAAGCAGAAGACGGGTGGCTGACATGTCCAATATATGTTGATAATGTAACAATTAGAGGAGCTGGTATGTGGTACTCAACAATAAGTGGTCCATACTCGCAGTTTGTTCTGATGGGTAACAATTGCAAATTCTATGATTTTGCAATATTTGGTGAGACAAATTCACGAATTGATGAGCTTGACGACAATGCATTCTCAGGCTGGGGAGGAATGGGCTCTGTATTAGAAAACATTTGGGTTGAACACAAAAAATGTGGATTCTGGGTTGGAAACTCTAAATATGGTAGAATAGATGGACTTATTATCAGAAACTGCAGATTCAGAAACTTGATGGCTGATGGTGTAAATCTTTGTGATGGTACTATTAATTCAATAATTGAAAACTGCCATGCAAGAAATACTGGCGATGATGCTTTTGCGATCTGGTCGGCAACTTACAACCAAAATGTCTGGGCATGTGAAAATAATGTAATTCGCAACAACACAATACAGCAACCATGGCTTGCTCAAGGAATTGCATTGTACGGAGGTAGCAACAACATTGTTGAAAGCAATCTTATAATAGATATTCCAACATCTGCAGGAATATTAATTAGCACAACATTCCCGTGCATACCATTTAGCGGAACATCAGAAGTAAGAAATAATAGTATTGTAAGAGCCGGTGAACCAAGTGGCAAATTGGGAGCAATTAGGATAATGTGTGACCAGCAAGATATATCTGGAATTGTCATCAAAGACATTGACTTATACGATTGCACAGATGTAGGAATAAGATTTATGGGAACAAAACAAGCAAATGGGATTGTATTTGAGAACGTTCGCATCAACTACACTGGTTCATATGGTATCTACGCATCGGGTGAGACAAAAGGAAGAGTAATATTTAAGAATGTCACAATTGACAACACAGCACTTGACAAAGCAATGTTCGAGACTCCTAATATGACAGTAGAAAAACTTGAGGGTAATAACTGGTAACAAAACTCTCCCACCCCCCCACTTTGCCATAAGGCAGGGTGGGGGTTATTTTTAAAAAATCAAAGTCTATGTCAACTATTAATAATGTGCAAATTATTATGTGATATAATTATGGATAGAAGCTTATCAAGAGGTGTTATTAAGTGTATAAAAGCATAAAATATAGTATAACACTCGTGACTTCAATCATATTCATCGGGTTTATAGTTTTGGTGGCATTGGCTTCGAACTTTATATTTAAAGATTTTTTAATGGATTATTACTACCAGCTATTACAAAAAAATGATCAAAGTATAACCAATAATTATAAAGTTTATGTAACGCTCATAGAAGAGTCTGCAAAACAGATTGGGACAAATAGTAAAGTATTTGAACTGTTAAAAAACAATAATGCAGGAGGCAATATAACAGAGATTTTAGATGGAATCAAACTTTCTAATACAAGAATATTGGCAGTTGTATTGTATGATACAAATGGAAGATATTATACTTCAAGCTATGTTGTAGACTATCCGGGTTTGAGAGAGCTTTTAAAGGATAAAAGAATAAGGGAGTTTATTGCCAATGATAAAAAACAAAGCTTGTGGTTGATCAGAAATAGAGAGTTAGCTCCATACTACAATAATACATATTATAAAAGCATCTATGGAGTTGTAAGTTTTGTTTCAAAAATATATGATGAAAATAAAAAGCTAAGTGGATACCTTGTCATTGATATAGACCCTAAATATTTTTACCAGCGGCACTTTGGAGTTTCTGATCGCGCTGACATTTCGGTTTATCTTTATGATGAGAATATTGGTCTTCTACCACGCCAGGATGAACAAGCTCAGAACCTCATAAAACTTTCCTCTGTGATAAAAAACAAAAAAATAGATAGCAAAACTTTGAAAAAAGAATTAGCAAGAATCGATGACAGCACACTACTTGATATGGTTAAAATTTTTGAGTCAGGCTATATTGTCATTCTATATGATGTTAGTGAATTTGGAAGAGATATTATGACTTATACAATCTTAGTAATAATAGTTAGTGTGTTATTAATTGGAATGTCATTTTTATCAAGTAGCATTTTGACTCAGACAATCTACAAGCCTCTGATCAACTTGGTCAATAAAATAAGAAATTATGATTATAATAATTAAATTAAAATTATTCGTTTCTGGCTTTTACTTTAATTAAAATGGTTGTACCTTTGTTTTTTTCACTTGAAATAAACAAACCATATTCTTTACCATATTCAATTTTAAGTCTTTCATCGACGTTTTTTAATCCATAACCACCTTTACTATTTTTGCTTAAATTATCTAATTCCGAAGGTTCAAATCCTACTCCATTGTCTGAAACTTCAATATGCAAATCCTCATTAACTAACATACTTTTTACAATGATAAAACCCTTTTCTTTCTTTGGCAAAATTCCGTGTTTTATAGAGTTTTCTACAAGTGGCTGAACAGTAAATTTCAAAATTTTCATATTTATTGTTTCAGGAGCAATTTCAAATTTAATGTCAAATTTATTAGGGAATCTAATTTTTTCAATTGCAATAAAGTTTTTTACAAGTTCAATTTCATCAGATAATCGAATGTATTTTTCCCCTCTGTGTAAACTAATACGATAAAACTTTGCCAACGCCATAACAATATTTTCAATTTCAGGCTGTCTTTTAATTTTTGCAATCCAAGCTATAGCATCAAGTGTATTGTAAAGAAAATGAGGATTTATTTGGGATTGTAAGGCTGTCAGTTCAAGTTCTCTTTGCTTTTCCATATCATGATTAATTGTTTCAACTAAGTTACTTATTCGCTTAGTCATTTCCTCAAATGCAAGTTCTAACTCCCATATTTCATCGTGTAAATTTTTGTATATATATGGTTTTACATTTTTTGTTTGACCTATAGAATTGATTCTATTTAATAAAAATTTAATGGGATTGGTTAACGAAGAAGCCGCCTTAATTGCTATTATAACACACAATATCAATGTAATGGTTACAAGCCATATTATTACAACGTTGATTTTTGTAAGCTGCTCTTTTAAATTAGATAGTGGCAGCAGGCTTACAATGAACCACCTGCAATTAAGACGTTCAAGATTTTCGCTGGGTTTGCTGATTGCCACAAGAAACTGCCTTTTGTCAATTGTTCTCAATGAATAACTAAATTCTTTTTTGCTGTCGAGAAGCCAATTTTCAAAGATGATGCTACCCACATATTTACTTTCAGGATGGCTGATGATTTTGTTCTGCTGGTCTATAACAAGGGTAGAAACAATATCTGATGACTTGCTTTTATTACATATATTAGCGATACTATTTTCATCAATCAGCATTAAGAGATAACCTAAATACTGACTGGTATAAAAATTATAATATCTTTTTCCAAGAACTAAATAGTTGTTTTGATTATCTTTTATTATAGGTCCCCAAACAAACAAGTTTTTTCTATCCTCTATTTGAGAAAGAAGATCTTTTGTGACAAAAGATAGTGGATTTAATTTTGTATTATAATTAAAAATTTCACCTTTTTTAGTAATAATCACTATATCACCAATATAATTATTGATGCTCAAAGAATTCAAATAAGATATCAATTTTTTCTTTTTATCGTAGTATGACAATTTATCATTAGATAAAAGGTCATATATATTTTGATTTTGAAGAAGTCTCACCGAGCTGAGATTTACATTGGTAAGCAACATATAAATTCCTTCTTGGATATCACTGTGAATATCCTTAAGATGTTTATAATAGTATTTTTGAATTATGTATACACTGAAAATTCGCGAAAGAAAAATTATAATAAAAGTAAAAGTAACTATTCCGAGTACTAAAAAGAAGGTTATTCTGCTTTTTAGTTTAAACTTTCGCAAAAAGTTAATATTCATCATTCAATTCACCTGCAGAATTATAATAGTCAACAAATTCCTTTGGAGTAAATCCTGTATATTTTTTAAATAGCTGACTAAAATGTTTAGCGTCCTGATATCCAACTTTTTCTGCAACCTCATAGACTTTCAAGTTTGTAGATAAAAGCAATTCTTTTGCTTTTGCAATTCTATACTCGACAAGACAGTCGTAAAAAGTTTTTCCAAGCTCTTCTTTGAACAAGTGCATCAAATGAGAAGAGCTAATATGAAGTTTATTTGCTACCTCATCAATAGTAATTTCCCTATTGTAATTTTCAACAATCATTTTTAAAGCGTCTTTTACTTCTTTTCTGATACCAATTAAATCTTTATCACGGGCACAACCAATTATGTTCAGTTCGGGCAAAGGAGAATAGTTTGAAGCTAATGAAGCTTCTCTGAAAGCTTTATATATACTATCCCACGGGTGTATATCACTGATTCCCACTGCTACAGTAAAGTTATCATCTTGAAATTTTTTGTTGATTTTTCTCACTAGATAGCAAAATTCATTTTTAAGCTGTTCATAAAGAGTAGTTGTATCACCATCAAGACCAATTATGATGACTAATTCATCTTCATCTTTTTCCAGATTAATACCACCATTTGAAATGCGTGCAAATACATTGTTTAATATCTGATTATTTATGTATTCTTTTAGCATACGTAAATGTTCATTTGCAGTTATAGGAGTCTTATCATAATTAGCAATTCTGATAGTTATTACAGTTATATTGTTTGAATCCACTTTGAAATAAGAAAGAGTTTCTTTAATCAAATGGCTATCTAAAACTTTTCCATATATAATTTCTCTCAGCAAACCAAGTTTTAAAGCCGAAATATTGTTTTTGAAGCTGTTGTAAGAGTCAATAAAATTTCTTTCACTTTCTATTTTCTTAATTACCTTCTGGATTGTTTCGATGAGTTCATTATTATCAATGGGCTTTAGAATATAGTTTGTTGCACCATACTTTATTGCTGCTCTTGCATACTCAAAATCGTCATAAGCACTTATTACTATCAGGTGAGAATTAATTTCATTTTCTCTTAATTTTTTCATAAACTCCACACCATCTAATATAGGCATTCTAATATCGGTAATGATAATATCGGGGTTAAACGTTTTAGCAAGGTTTAGGGCATCTTCCCCATTTTCAGCTTCTCCAACTATTTCTATTTGATATTTATTCCAATCAATTGTTTGCTTGAGTCCTTCTTTAACATAGTACTCATCATCTACAATCATCATTTTGTACATTTCAAATCACCTAAATAATATTTTACCATAAACAAAGTGCTGATTTAATAGAAAGTTGAATTATAAGGAATTGAAAATTAGAATAATGTATAAGTAATAAAAATTAGCAACAATATTTTGAGGTGTTTTTAAACATGAGAAAAAAGTTTTTAGTCAAAAAGATTTTTAATGGGCATTCATTTATCAGGCACAATGTTTTGGTTGTGGAAGACGGTATAATTTTGGGAACGCAAGAGGCAGTAGATGCTGTGGGAGATGGACTTGTAGAAAAGAAAGATTATATCCTTTGTCCGGGATTTGTGGACAAACATACACATGGTATTGGTGGTGTTGATTTTTTCAATACTACAGCAGATGATTTAAAAACTATCCAAAACTACTATTTTAAACATGGTGTTACAACTATTGTACCAACAATTGTGTCAG
>Ga0065718_1025070_pt1 | contig 12481 bp, 11 predicted proteins | sample GBSCel77sediment_2_FD_59105 | JGI IMG/M metagenome (GOLD analysis project Ga0065718, IMG submission 59105) | Hot spring sediment microbial communities from Great Boiling Spring, Nevada - cellulolytic enrichment CS 77C v3 (version 3) | ecosystem: Environmental > Aquatic > Thermal springs > Hot...
CATCCTCCTTAGTTAGGTGTTTTTAGTCTTCTCTTGCTATAATTTTACCTCAAGGAGGATGGCTTTTTATATATATCTATTTATTGTCTTTTCTGTTAATCAGTTTTATTCAACAAGCTATTTATTATTATAATACCACGCATGTAGCAATACTACAATTGTAAGATTAAACAAAAAAAAAATAAGCACATTTTCTCGATTTTTTGGTAAAATATCATACTATAAGTTCTAATAACTAATTTTCAGCATAGAAGAATAGAAAGACATGTTTAGGTTTGAATTTTTTTGTATAAAAATCTCCAAAAAGCTTTTCAAAAACCTCTTTACAAATTGGTTTTTACTATTGTAAAATATATTATGTAATCACAATTGTAAAAGGAGAGTGAAGCAAATGAACAAAGATTTATTAAAGCCATCAGAAGCTGAGTTAGAGGTTATGAAAGTTTTGTGGGAAGAAGGAAAGCCCCTGAGCGCACCAGAAATAGTGCAAAGGTTAAAAGAAAAAGACATCAAATGGGAAAAGTCAACCATATACACCTTGATTGACAGGCTTGTAAAAAAGAAAGTAATAAAGCAAGAGAAAAAAAATAAACTTTACTACTACAGTCCTTCTATTAGCAAAGAGGAATACGCAAAGAGAGAAACAACAAGGGTATTGAATAAGCTATTTAATGGCTCTGTAAAAGATTTAATAGCAGCATTAGTTGAAAGTGGAAACTTAAAAAAAGAAGAGCTTGAGGAGATTAAGAAGTTATTAGGAAAAGAGGAGTAGAGATGAGATGAATATAGAAGCTATATTCAAATGGATTTCAGTAATGACAGTAGGTGGTAGCATAGCTGTTTTGATATTTGCTATTTTGAGCAAAATCTTTAAAGAGCATTTGAGCGCAAGGACAAGGTATTATATTTGGATGATAGGGCTTTTTTGTTTTGCCATTCCATGGAGTGTATTGACTAAATTTGGTAAGAAAGATAGTAGAGTACTAAATCAGAGTATTATATTAGGCAACAGCAGTTATATGACATTAAAACTCAGTAACAGTAGTTCATCGAACTTGCAACTAACAGGGAATACAGCACAAGGTGGGGCTTTAACTGCCCTGCCTTATAAAAATATTAGTTATTTTAACCCTGAAAAATTTGTAGAATTTATTGGTTATGTTTGGCTTGTAGGTGCCATAGTATTTTTTGCATGGTTTTTGATAAGGTATATTTGGTTTAAAATGATACTGATAAGAAGTTCACGAAAATGTTCAAATGAATATTGCAGGAGAATGATTGAAAGGTATTGCAATCTAAGAAAAATTCCAAAAAAAATAAAAATATTAGAAAGTGATATTATACAAACACCTATGCTAATCGGGATAATTACTCCGATCTTAGTAATACCTACAAAGGACATAGTAAGAGAAGATTTAAGATTAATCATAAGACATGAACTTGTACACTTCAAGAGAAAAGATGTACTTGTTAAATGGCTAAGCAAATTAATAAATGCACTTCATTGGTTTAACCCCTTGGTATATTTTGCAGTTTTAAAGCTAAATAGAGAATGTGAATATTCATGTGACGAAGAAGTAATAAGAAAGCTTAAGAAGGATGGCAAAAGAAGGTATGCGGAAGTACTTTATAACACACTTTTGGTGAGTATAGGCAGTGGAGCAGGCGCGGCATTTGGTCTGGTAGGTAGAAAAGAAAGCATTGTTGAGAGATTTAGGTTTATTATGAGTTTGGAGGCAAAGAAAATGAGTAAAGGTGCAAAGGTGTTTGTTGTGGTGTTAGTATCAACAACAATATTCTTAAGTGCGTTTGTTCAAATTTGGGCAAAAGATATTTTGAGTTTTGATAGCGATGAAATAGAGGCAATCAAATCAACTATAGAAGGATTTTATGAAACACAGTACAAAGCTTATCTTCAAATGGAGTATATAGATATAACACCGTACTTGGATATGTCAAAGATACAAAATCATAATAAAGTTGTTGCATTAAAAATGTTAGTATTCAGAAGAAAATATACAGACGAAAAAAAATACTGTTATGTTGAGAAGAGACATTTTCCATATGAACTTCATTATAAGAACATAGAGCTTTATGGCAACAAAGCTAAAGTAGTTATTGACTTAGAGATAAAACTAAAAGAGGCATATCCATCATTTATTTCATATGGAGAAAATATTTTTGAATTAGAAAAGCAGGAGGAGACATGGAAAATTACAAAGCATATCTATGATAAATGGGCCTTAATGTTATATGAATTTTCTACTGACCAAAAGTTACCAGAACCTGATTACGAACAAATAAAAAAGCAAATAGATAGGGATTTTGGAATTAAGTAATAATTTGTACGATACTAGAAAAATGAGGGCGAAAAGTTATGTCGTACTTTTTATTCTCAATAGTTCCTGATTAAACAGAAGATAATAGTTTCAAAAAATTTATTATTTAATCTGAAAATCATGTAGAAACTAAAAGAAGGAGGATATTTTAAATGAGAAAAATTATATTGATTTTATTATGCTTCATTCTAATAATGCCAAATTCCGTTGCTTATGCAAACTTATATTTTTTAAAAAACTTTGAAGAAGATAACATAAAAAACATTATCGAATCTTTTTACAATACTCAGTACAATGCATATTTACAAATGGAATATAAGGATATAACACTTTACCTTGATATGACTAAAATACAAAATCAAAACAAAGTAATAGCTCTGAAAAATTTAACAGCAAGAAGAAAGTATATTTATCAAAAAGGTTATTGTTACATTGAAAAGAGAAGATTTCCATTAGAGTTCAATTACAAAGCTATTGATATAAACGGTAATCAAGCAAGCGTCATATTAGAAATAAAATTAGATGGACAGAATGCGTATCCACCTTTTATTTGTGGTGGCGAAAATATATTTAAGTTAATAAAAATGGAAAATAGCTGGAAAATTACAGAACATGATTATGAAGATCTAAGTTTCTATGAAATTTCAAAAGAAAAATTAATAAGAGAATTTCAACCGAAAGAATTAGCTGAAATGATTGATCAGGAATTTTTTCCAGATTCGAAGAAAGTATATAAAAACTTCAGTGATGTTGAATTGAAAAGTAATGTTGGTATTCTTAGTTTGCCAGCAGTAAATCATTATTATAGTACATCAAGAGCTGTTGAATATGCAAACAAATACGTATATAACCGTAATATCAAGTTTTATGATGCAACCGCTGGAGGAGGAGATTGCACAAACTTTGCATCTCAAGTTTTATGGTACGGATTTGGAGCAAATGATACTACGAATGATATATTAAATAAGGTGATGATGGTTCCTGGTTCATATGAAGAAGGATGGTATGCAGGTCCTGGTGGAGGCTCACGAAATTGGGAGAATGTTGAAGCTTTCTGGAGTTATATGACAAGCTATAAATCTATTGACACACCTGGTCCACGCGTTGTTGTAGTAGACAGTATAAATTCATTAGATAATGGTGGAATAATGCAAATTGATTTTTCTAATGACGGAAGATTTGATCATACAGTAATTCTCGTAGATAAAGTTACCTTGAAATTTGCTCAACATACACCGAATATATATCGTTATTATCAAGAATATACAGGAACAAAAAGATTTTTCAATCCATATTATTTTAGAGAAATAGAATAAGAATGCAACAAATACAATCTTATTTCCCACTATCTTCAAAGATTGCACACCTTCAGAAATTGAATTAAATAAATATTCCCTTAATATTCTTAATGTTTTTTTCTGAAGGTGTGCCCTTATTGTTGTTATTGAAAAATTATAAAACGGGAGGCGAATACATTGAAGATAAAAAAAGTTATTCCATATATTTTATTATTCACACTAATGATGCTAAATATAAGCGGGTGCACAAGAAAGGATTTTACAAAAAAAGAAGATGAATACCCTAAAGTTCAAAAAATAGCTGTTTCAGCATTGTCAGATGCTTTTTATATAGTTAAAAATAAGAATTTTAATGTACTTAAATATAAAAAACATGATAATTGGCATTTATTTTTATTTTATATGACTACCGATAATTCACCACAATATTTGTTATGTTTGGTTGAAAACAATAAAGCGTTATGGTATGCATCTGCTGGGTATCCAGCAATGAGTATGGGATTTGGAGTAAATCGAGTTAAATATAAAGGAAAAAGCATTTATTTTTGTAACTTAAATACCTCTACATGGATACCAACAACAGGCGCACGAAAGCCTACTAATTACACTAAAATGGTATTTGAATTTGAAAATGGGACAAAACTAATAGAAAATGTAAAAGGTGATAAAGGATATATTGTTATTGTAGACGGTTATAAAAAGCTAAAAGACTTAATCTTATATAACGCAAAAGGAGAAATAGTAAATAGATACGAAGATATAGGTTATGACTGTTATGAGTGTAAGGCGGTTGGGTTTAAATCAAAATAACTCTTACTTTTTAATTAATTACCAAAGTCTAAAGTATATTCAAGGATGCTTTTTAAAGTTTGTTTCATGTTTAAAAAAATCAAACTAAAAGATTATGTATGAGTATTCCTGTATCTGAAAAAGGGATTGAATATGTTTCAGATATAACTGGAACAGGGGGACCAGATGCTTTTGATGTCAAAGGTGATAAAGTATATGTTTTTGATAATGCGCATCACAGACTTTTAATTTACAACAGGATTTCCGGTGAATATATTGAAGATGTTTATGTTTTGATACCATCTAAAGAAAATGTCTATGTACTTAAAGTAGTTCACTGGCAGTCAGCTGATGAATTCATAAGAGAATTAGAAGGAAATCATGATAATTTTAAAAATTCGCCAGGAGGCATTATACTTATCGCACCACCAATCATATGTCATGGGTAACTGATGAGCATTTATATTAGTTTGTTCATCAATACTGCCATATCCATACCATAAACATTGTGATACAAAATTTTGACAGTCACCAGCTGTATATGTGCTGTTTGCAAAATTTTTAAATTTTGAATTATAATTTGTATCATTATCGTAGTTACTAGTATGAGACAATGCATAGTTAACAGCTTTTGATCTATCGTATGGAATATAGTAATCACCTGGATAAGAATTTATTGATATATCTTCACCTGATTTGCTTATCGTAATATTGCTATATATTCTCCTCATATTTATCTAGCTTTTCATTAAAATATTTTTTGGCTGCCAATAAATAGCTTATATATGCAGATTCATATTTATAGTTGGAAATTCCATTTTCATCATACGTGTCAAATAAAGGCGAAAAGTTTTGCACTGTTTCATTTTTTAAACTTTCTAATCTTAACTTGAAATAGTTAGTAATAAGGATTTTAATTTCAGATATGCCTTCATTAGTGATTGGAATTTGTGATAGTTCCGATTTTACATTACCTATATTTTTTCCAAACGCATAATGATAAATAATCGTAGTTTGAGACACAATAAGTAAAATTACAATTAGGATAGGAAATAACTTAATAAACTTTTTCATTTATGTTGCTTCCTTTCTTGAATTAAAAAATTATAGTTCTTCTCAACACTTTACTTGTTAGCTTCTTAACATTTTCTACTCACCTCTCGAGCGATTTACTTTATTGATATTATACCACACATATAGATTCTCTACAATTGTAAGATTAGACAAAAAAACAAATACATTACCTCAACTTTTTAGTAAAATAATATATTTTCAGTTGCAATTATTAATTTTCGGCATCGAGAAAACAAAATATGATTAAGATAAAATCTTTTTGTAAGAAAGTTTTAAGTTATTAAATAAAAAAATAACCATACAAAGTAAATATAGTAACAAAAGAAAAGTCCCTTTCAAAAATTCATTATTTTTTCACCAACCTTCTTGAGCGCTCAAGGAAGCATGTAACAGTTTTTCAGCAAATCATAAAAAAAGATAAAATATAAAACGGGGTACTCAACTTTTGCAATACCCCGTTTTTTGACAAACTACTTTTCTTTGAGTTTTGAAATATTCTCCTTAAAGGGTGGAAAAACAACACCTTTTTCTGTAATTATAGCGGTGATATTTTCAGCCGGTGTCACATCAAATGCAGGATTAAAAACCTTCGATTCATCCGGAACAATCTTTTTACCATTGAAAAATCTTATCTCATCTTCGCTTCTCTCTTCAATAGGAATTTCTGCGCCTGATTTTATATTAAAATCAATGGTTGATACTGGTGCTGCAATGTAAAAAGGAATACCATGGTGCTTTGCTAAAACAGAAAGAGAGTAAGTTCCAATCTTGTTTGCTGTATCTCCATTTAAAGCGATTCTATCTGCACCAACAATAACGCAATCAATTTTCCCAAGTTTCATAAGATAACCTGCCATATTATCACAGATAACTGTGTTGGGAATACCATCTTCAGAAAGCTCAAAAGCTGTGAGCCTTGCCCCCTGAAGATACGGCCTGGTCTCATCTACATAAACATAAATATTTTTACCGGTATAGTAAGCTTCACGGATAACACCAAGTGCAGTTCCATACCCACCTGTTGCTAAAGCTCCTGCATTGCAGTGAGTAAGGATATTTGCACCTTCTTTTATAAGTGTATTTCCATGCTCACCAATCTTTTTATTGATACTTTTGTCTTCATCTTCTATTTTCCTTGCCTCATCCAGTAGCAAACTATAAATTTGATTTTGAGAAAGATTTCCTGCCTCTTCAAAAACCTTTTTCATCCTCTCAAGTGCCCAGAAAAGGTTCACAGCAGTGGGTCTTGAGCTTGCAAGATAGTTTATAATCTCATAAATTTTATTAGACTCCAGGTTCTTTTCAATTATCTCCCTAAATCCCAACACAACTCCATATGCGGCAACAATTCCAATAAGCGGTGCTCCTCTTATAATCATATCCTTTATTGCTACATATACATCCTGATATGTGCTACAAACAAAATACTCTTTTTCAAATGGCAGCTTTCTCTGGTCAAGCACAATGAGCTTATCATTTTCAAACTCAAAGTGTTTCATCTTCCTTCTTACTCCTCACAGACATAATCTACATCAATTTTTTCAATCATTCTGTATATAAGCTTTTTTACTTTGTCATTATTCTCTCTAAAAACTCTATAGACTTCTTCTTCTGTTACAGGCTTTATATCATCTCTTCCCTCAAGTCCAGCATCATAATCTGTAATAAGCGATATATTCACATAGCAAATGCCAAGCTCTTTTGCAAGGATAACTTCTGGATACTGGGTCATGTTGATAACATCCCAGCCCATGCTTGAAAACCATCTGCTCTCAGCTGTTGTTGAAAACCTTGGACCTTGTATCACAACCACAGTTCCTTTTTCATGTACAGTAATTCCAAGCTCTTTTGCAGATTCAATTGCAATCTTTCTCAAGTATTCACAGTACGGTTTTGCAGCGGATATGTGCCTTACTTCAGGACCTTCAAAGAATGTGTCTTTCCTTCCCCATGTCCTATCAACAAACTGATCACATACAACAAAATCTCCAGGTTTTATCTCAGGCTTTAAACTTCCAGATGCAGTAGGTCCAATTATTTTTTTTACTCCGAGCATTTTCATTGCCCAGAGATTTGCTCTATATGGAATTAAATGTGGAGGATATTGATGATTTTTACCATGTCGAGGCAAAAAAGCAACCTTTTTATCATGAATTTCGACTAAAGAAATCTTATCACTTGGTTTCCCATATGGTGTTTCAAGTTCTATCTCTTCAACATTATCTTCCAAAGAATAAAAGCCGGAACCGCCAAAGACCCCTATATCAGCTCTGTATTCCATCTTTTCTTACCTCCAATAACAAAAACTTTCGCATTTCAAAAAAATTATATAAATAAAATGTGCAAAAATCAACAAAATAATTTATTGAGAAGGTGAGATAATGTCAAGAGACGAATTTGAGGAAAAGTTAAATGATTTTATCTTAAAACTTGAAAGGATGAATTTTAGCTACTATATAGAATACTTGAAAAACCCGAAGAAGATAATTTTTACAAACTTTTTATCTGGTGCTGCAAGAGGATTTGGAACAGCTTTTGGCTTTTCTATTTTGGGTGCTCTTCTTTTGTATATACTTAATGCTATTGTAAAATACAATCTTCCTGTAATAGGTCGGTATATCGCTGAGATTTTGAAGTTTGTAAAGTTTTATATGCATTAAAATCTTAACTAAAAGGAGAGATTCATATTGAAGCCAGCCGAAATGGAAATGATCAAAAAAATGCTCTTAGATAAAAAATCCGAATTAGAAAGGTATCTAAAAAATACTAAAGATAATCAAATTTCGAACTTTAGCACAGTGTATTCAAACGAGGTTTCAAACTATGACAATCATCCAGCTGACATTGCATCAGACCTATTTGAAGTGGAAAAGAACATGAGCTTGAAAGCTGACATGAAAAGGAAACTTAAATTGATTGAAAAAGCACTCTCCAAAATTGAAAAGGGAAACTTTGGCTATTGTATTTCATGTAAAAAAGAGATTCCTTTAGATAGGCTTTTAGCAATACCTTATGCAGAATTTTGTATAGAGTGCCAGAAAAAGATGGAAAAACAAGAAAATTATAAAACAGATCAAAGACCAATCGAAGAAAAGGTGCTGGGCAAACCTTTCAATGATAAGTTTCCAAGTCAAGGTGAAGAAGAACATGATGGCACAGATATGTGGAGTATCCTCAAGATGCACTCTACAAGCAACGGTCCACAGGATGATATTGTATCTGATGGAAAAAATTATTACAAAAATATAAACGATATTGATGACATTGTCGAAGAAATAGATAAAATTTCTACAGATAATTTTTAAAATAGAGGGACTATCCAAAAAGATAATTGGATAGCTTCTTTAATAAATTACCTAAAAATCATGGATTTATTGACAAAATTCTTGTAATTATTATAAAATGTTTATAAGATTATTCAAATTTTTGGGAGTTAGGAGGGTTTCATATGAGATATTTAAAGAAATTTATTTCATTATTGATTGTATTATTATTTACTATCAACCTTTTTTCACCTTACTTTGTCAAATCAAGTAATTTATCATCGAGAGATGTATCAGTATTTCAAACCTCTCAAAACTTTTCTCAAATCCAAAATCCCCGTGAACTTTTACAAATTCAAATTAATAAAATTCTTACTCTCCCAGAGTTATTTTATGACTTAAAACCATCACCTGAGGAAAAGGTCAAAAAGATATTAATTTATTTAACAAAAGCTGTAAATCAATTTGATAGTGATACCACAATCACTAATTCAGCCTTTTTTGACTGCATTGAAAAGGCTGTAAGGCAACTTGAATTTTACCAAAAGCACAGCAACTTTAAGAAATATTATGATCCAACTTTAGAAGAAATTAAACTAAATCTGATTGGAGTAACAAGAATAATTACGGAAAATCTTAAAATAGTTTGCGAAAATAATCAAACTATATTTACCCAAAAACAAAAGAAAGAACTTTTAAAAGCAATTGAAGAGTTTAATAAAGGTGTCGAATTTGAAGGCAAAAAGAACAACAAACAAGCTATTCAATTTTATCAAAAAGCATGGGAACAGTTAAATGACCTTAATATTGCTATTTTAAGGCTTCAGGACAAAGATAATGATAAATGTCCAGATTTTTTAGAAGAAAAGTTTGGTCTTAAAACAAATAAGTTAGACACCGACGGAGACAATCTTTCTGACTTTTTTGAAATATTAAAGCTTTTTAACCTTACTGATGGAAAATTAATTGATACTGATAAAGATGGTATACCAGACTGGCAAGAAGACCCTGATGAGGACAAGTTAACTAATATAGATGAACAAAAATACAATACTGACCCACTTTTGCCAGACACAGATAACGATGGTTTAGATGACTATTTTGAAATATTTACATTTAAAAGTTCTCCTTTGAAATTTGATACAGATGAAGATGGACTGAGTGACAAAAGTGAATATTTATTAGGGACTGATCCTAATAATCCTGATTGTGATGCTGATGGTTTACTTGACGGCCTTGAGGAATATAAGCAAACTTTTAAAGACGACCAGAGTGGAACAAAAATAGAAATTGTTGCAGAAGGGGACATTTCATCCTTTGTTGAAATAAATAATCTAAAAGACGAAGAAGTATTTTCTGAAATTTACGGAATAGTTTCAACACCAATTGATATTGAAGTATATGCGCCTTTTAAAGAAGCAACAGTATTTATACCAATTGATACAAGCAAAATCCCAAATCAAGATTTTCAAAATGTAAAAATGTTTTATCTTGATGAAGATCTGATGACTTTTGTTCCACTTGACGAACAAGGTGTTGATCCTGTAAACAAAGTAGTTTGGGCAAAAACAAACCATTTTACAACATTTGTATTATTTTATATCCCAACATGGAAAGCAATTTGGGAACTTCCAATAAATAAAGGCGAGAGAGAAATAAATCAACAAGTCAATTATATAGACCTTGTATTTGTGTTAGATTCATCTGGCAGCATGAGCTGGAATGATCCAAACGGTTATAGAAAAATTGCTGCAAAATCATTTGTTGATGCATTGATACAAGGAGATAGAGCAGCTGTTGTCGATTTCGATGGTTTTGGTTATTTACTGCAGCCTTTAACCACTGATTTTCAAGCCGTAAAAAATGCAATTGACAGGATTGATAGCTGGGGCGGAACAAACATTGCAGAAGGCATTAGAATTGCAAACCAGCAATTAATTTCTCATAGTTCTCAGGATAGAATAAAAGTAATCATACTTTTAACAGATGGAGAAGGATATTACGACAATAATCTCACAACTGAAGCCAAAAACAATGGAATAACAATATATACTATAGGTTTAGGAACCAGCGTTGACGAAAATCTTTTGAGAGATATAGCAACCCAAACAGGAGGCATGTATTTTCCTGTATCTTCTGCTTCTCAATTACCACAGGTGTTCAAGCGAATAACTGAAATAGTTACAGAACCAATTGATACAGACGAAGATGGTGTTCCAGATTCTGTTGAAATTTCAGGTGCACGAACAGGTCTTGGAACAATTGTATATTCTGATCCATTCAATCCTGATACAGATGGAGATGGAATTTTAGATGGCTTAGAAATTGGACCACTGGTTTGTGCAGTAAACGGGTATTATTACAAAGCAACAAGCAGTCCGAAAAAGTGGGACAGCGACAACGATGGACTTTCTGATGCGGAAGAAGATGAACTGGGAACAAAGATAAATCTTGCAGATACCGATAAAGATGGTTTGACTGATGGAAATGAAATTAGTATGGGGTATTCACCCCTTCATAAAAATTATGATGGCGATTCATATCCTGACAAACAAGAATTCGAAAAAGGACTTGATCCTTATCTGTATGATAAAACATGGTATGAACATATCAAAGACATCTTAGCTGGTGCAACTTGCGGCGATGCAGGTGAGATTTTAGTTCGACATGGACTTTTAGCAGAAAGAACTCTAAAATCATTCGGATATTTAATTGGTCAAATAGCTTCCGGATTTATACCATTTTCAGATATAAGAGATGCTGTAGCAAGTTTGGCAAAATTAGATTTTGCAGGAGTATTAACAAATTTAATTGGCTTTATCCCTGGTGTAGGAGACTGTGCTGATATTGCAAGAACACTTACAAAATTTATTAGTTTCGGTGATGAGTGCATAAGCATTGTATCAAGGTTTATTGTTCATAAATTTGATGAATGGCAAAATGTCTTTAGAAATTCTTTGTTTTTACCTGTGTTTGCTCTTTTATGCAAAGGACAAGACAATTTTGATGTTGCAAAAAAAGTGGTAAATGGAGATTATGATAAACCTTTGAAGGCTGTCTCTGAATTTGCTCAGCACAATAATTTTGATGAAATTGCATCAATTATAAAAAATAGCAAAGTCAAATTTTCCATAACTCAAGATATACAATTAGAAAACACCGAGAGCATTGTAGCAAGAGCAAATGAATATTTAAAAAAGAATGGGCTCAGAAGTGCCCATGTATTTGCAGAAAGAGTTGCTGTTGAAGCAGCATATGAGTATTATACAAAGCTGGGCTACAAGTGCATTTATAAAGCCAAACATGGCGTTAAAGGTCCAGATCTTATTTTTGTCACCAACACACAGCCAAGAGAATATCTAATAGTGGAAGCAAAAGGAGCTTTTGAAAACTCAAAATATCCAACGGTAGGAGAAAGCAGGCTGTTTAGCAATGTTTATAATCCCAAAACAAGAACAAAAGAAAGATTAGCACAGCTTTCTTTCAGATGGCTTTCGACAAATTCAAAGAGGTATTTAAATAAAGTAGAAGAAGGCATGAAAGAATTGCTTGGTGAAGATGTTGGTCAAAAAGAGTTTGAGGAGTTTCAAAAATTATTAAAGGATGAGAAAAAATACAAAGCAGCACTGTTTTACGCTTCGCAGAATAAAAAGATTAGATGGGATGGCGGATTTGATAAGTTTTTTGGTATCCTAGGGGACGATAAATGTATAGAATC
>Ga0065718_1005309_pt1 | contig 12464 bp, 12 predicted proteins | sample GBSCel77sediment_2_FD_59105 | JGI IMG/M metagenome (GOLD analysis project Ga0065718, IMG submission 59105) | Hot spring sediment microbial communities from Great Boiling Spring, Nevada - cellulolytic enrichment CS 77C v3 (version 3) | ecosystem: Environmental > Aquatic > Thermal springs > Hot...
ACGTAAAAAGCCTTTCTTATTTTCTTCATTAACTCCTACCATTAATGCTTCTGTGGGATATCCAGGTATTCCGGCAGGTCCCTGAAATATGCAATAATCCATATTCATAAACATCGGGGTTGATTCAAGGGTTGATTTAAATTCTTCATATGACATATAATAAACTGCACCACAAGGTAAATCAAAAGATTTAAATTTTTTATCAGGATCATGATATCCATGAATATGACCTGCAAAATTTGCTAATATTTTCTTTCCTGAAAGTAGTCCTGTCAAAACTTTGAATTCATTCTCACTAAATCCAGAAAATTTGCTTTTTATTAATGGAATATGGGAAAAAATTATAATAGGCTCTGTTGAATTACTAATTTCATCCTCTAAAAATGTTTTAAAATTGCTCAAATCTCCACTTCCAAAAGCAAGATCCTCCGCTCTAGTTCGGGATATAGTATCTAAAAATATAAATCTAATTCCATTATAACTAAAAGCATAATTGTGATAATCTAAATCAGGATATTTAATGTCTGTCTTACCTGAAAGTTTTTTATATTGGCTTGTCACAAAACTTATCCCAAAGGTATTAAGAAAACTGTAAGGCTCCCCAAAAACTTTCCCTTGTTTAATATCGTGATTACCTATAACTACAAAATATGGAATATTTAGTTTATCTAATATTTCCTTTGCTTTTCCATGCGCCGGGTCATTATCACTCTCTACTTTATCAGCCACATCGCCTAATACTACTAAAAACTTTATGTTTTCATTATCTTTATTTTTATTTATCCATTCAACAACTTTTTCTAATCGTTTGGTTAAATAATAATTTTCATCTAAAATTACTTTGAGTGGCTTTGGTAAACCACGACCGATATGCAAGTCTGTTATAATAGCAAATGACCAATCTTCTGCTATCACATTCAGAGATTTAACCTGTTGTTGTGGTGACAGGATAGTCAAATTAATCATATTAATCACATGGCGGGCAACAATTCCCTTTGTCTGATCATTACGGTTACATCCCTCTCTCCCTACACTCCCACAACTATCACTCCAAATAACAACTCCTCCCTTCTTTAATTCATATCCATATGTCCAACCACCTCCAGTATTCTCAAGAATAAGCTCTATAGTATTCTGACCTTCCCTTAAATAAGGTGTTATATCAATATCTCTTTCCTGATAATAACCAACACTTAAAACCTCTCTCCCATTCACCTTAACCCTTGAAACATCATCAACATTAAAAACACGAACATAATATCTTTCTCCTGCAGAATAAGGACCAAGGGATATAGATTTGTTAATAAGTGGCTGCCTTGCTGTAGGTGGAGTATAAACTACAGTAAAAGACTTGGACGCTGTTCTCCCTTCATTATCTTTTAAAGTAACCTTCCAATATACAGTCCCTGACCACTTAGCATCTGGTTCTACAACCACAGGATAAATAACCATAGCCGAATCTGATTTAATTCTTACCTTAGAATTCCAATTCCTATCCCCTCTCCTCCAAAAAGCTGATCCACTTACAGCTCCACTCCAATTAAACCTTATCTCATCTACATTAAGAAAATTGCCACCTGTTAATAAAAACTCCGCTTGATATGGTGCAGTAGTGACAGAAATTTGAGAGGGAGTCAAACTTTCAAAAGTAAGTTTAGGAGTAGGTTGGGGAGATGGTGGTTGAGGAGCTTGAGCAATTAAGTGTTCCATCGTCCATCCCCAAAAAATACAAGGGTGTCTTAACCCTCTATGATCTTGATACGAAGGAAGGTTTTGATAACTATGTATTCCTACCGGGTCGATAACTTGTCCATTACCAAGAGAAATAGCTACATGACCCCAATTACGAAATTCACAATTTTTACCAAACTCATCGCATAATGTGCCCTCCCAGTGATAAAAAACAAGAGCTCCTCGAGGTGGAATTTCATCTTTCCGAAGATTAAATTTTTTAGCCGCCTCATAAGCATAACCTGCTTTAGGCAAGTTTATACCCCCTTCTGCAAAAGCGGTGCGCACAAATGTGTAGCACCAGTATAAATATTTCCTATTTCCAACATTATTTTTAGCCCAGTTAATAGCTCTCTCAATCCGCCAATCTTCGATAGGTTGTTTTGGAGGTGCAGGTGCAGCAACTACCTTTATCGGTCCATATATACCAGGTGAAAATCCTGTCTGAGAGTTTCTCTCACAATTCCACTTCCCTGAACTATCAACCACATGTACTCCATACTCATATATGCCTGGCTCAGAGGGTCTATCCTCAAAACTACCACTAAAACTCGTACCAGATATGGATTGTCTTCTTATCTCCCTAAAATCCTGCCTCAGTCTTCCACCTAAATCATAATCCTTCCTCCATAACTCAACCCTATTTAATCCTATATCATCCCTTACACTAAAATTTATTCTAAAAGAAGTCTGACCAACAACAATTTGATTAGGATATACAGAAAAGGAAGTCACATTTGGTAGTCTATCTGCTACAGGTGCTTGAGCAGGTTGTATAGCCAAATTAATCACATAGCGTGCAACTATCCCTCCTGTCTGATCATTACTCCTACATCCCTCTCTCCCCACACTACCACACATTTCACCCCAAATAATACTTCCTCCCTTCTTCAATTCATACCCATATGTCCAACCACCTCCNGTATTNTCAAGAATAAGCTCTATAGTATTCTGACCTTCCCTTAAATAAGGTGTTATATCAATATCTCTTTCCTGATAATAACCAACACTTAAAACCTCTCTCCCATTCACCTTAACTCTTGAAACATCATCAACATTAAAAACACGAACATAATATCTTTCTCCTGCAGGATAAGGACCAAGGGATATAGATTTGTTAATAGGTTGTGCATAAGCGAAAAATTTAATGCTTGAAAATATGCTTATTAATGTTAAAATTAAAATCCATAACCTGCTTTTCATAATACTACCTCACTATTTATTCTGTTTTTTTTTATATCTTTTATTTTAATTACCTGGCTTTTGAATATGCCAAGTGTTTCTCTCACCGTTTTTTCTAACTCTGGGTCGGCAAATTTTACTATGTTTTCTGCCAAAACACGGAATATACAGAACACCAAGGTTAATAAATGAAGTAGAATATACATTAGAAATATGCTGAATGTTTTCAGATACTTATTCTTTTGCTTCACTTCTTTTACCCCTATAAATAGAAATTAAGACTGCTTAATTTACTTAAATCTATCGTTTTACAGCTGGTGGGACAGCATAAAGCCATCCTTGCACACTAAAGTTACTAACTTTCCATCCGTCATCGTATAATTTTAAAAAAGCTTTACCTTCTCTTTTTTCCTTCAAAGTATAAATTTCAACTCCATTTTTTCGAAAATAATTATCTACATGCCAACAATCAAGGGAAGTAGGATATTTTGAGCGTAATTGTATTGGTTCGGTAGGATCATACCATTCCCATTGAAAATCTACCTCTGCCTCATTTTTTGCTTGGTTAAAAGCTATACCAGTTACTTTTACATTAACGTTTTTAAACGCTGCTAAATAAAAAATATCTTCAGTTTCCCCTACCAAAATAGGTTGCCATTGTTTTGGTAAAATGTTTATAGTATAAGCAAGGTAAACCGAACCCCATGGCTCAGTTTTAATTGAAGTATTAATTCCCAATTTTTGCATTTCTTTTTGTATTTCTTCTGCTTTTGTTTTTAACTTAGAAATATCGCTCGAGCTCAGTCCAAGAGGAGCAGGAGCTGGAACACTACCTGGACTTACTTCCATCTGAATCACCTGTATCTCATAAGACTTTGCAATCCAAATTACAGGAGGATACATAGACTCGGCAATAATCTTTGCAGCCTTTTCTCTGTCAAGAGATGGCTTGCAACCTTGGATAAAAATCAAAATTACAAAGAAAAATGACAGGACAAAAATTATTTTATACATTTGTTTAAAACTTTTCCTTAACATTGCCCACCTTTTATATAAAATTTATTTCTTTCTAAAAATTCCTTATTCTTTCTTCATATTTTCTGCAATAATTTTAGTGTTTTCAGCTATACGAAAAGCAACAGCCAACATTTCAATCCAAATTCTTGCAAGTATTGTAAATATTAGAAAAAGAAAAGGCGAAACAATTAAAGCTACAATCGCTGTTATTGGTGATTCTTTAAAACCTTTCCAAATTAGAGAAAGTGCAATTAGTCCGTTAATTATCATTGCTAAAATGTAAAGAATTTTTAAAAGTTTTAATGTTATAAACTCCTTAAAAGAAAAATCAAAAAGTGATGCAAAGAAGCCTTTTTCAATTGATTTCTCAGCTACTACAACCTCCCTTTCTTCAATCTTTGTTCCACAAAAGGGACAAAAAGTTGCACCTTCTCTTATTTCTTTTCCACAATTTGGGCAAAACATAACTCACCTCCTTCTTTGTATTATTTAAAATTTAAATTTTCTTATAATTTTTACCTCTTTTCCACTTTAAAACTTCCGTTCACTATTCTTTTTTTCTCACCTGTTTCAAGTATAGTTATGAGTGTATATTCACCTGGAGATAGATCTTCTGGTATAGTAAATTCTATAGTGCTTAAATGAATTCCTTGAGGTTTTTGCGAAACTCTTTTTATAAGTTCAATCGTATCTCTGTTTCCTGATAAGATTATGGTTTCTGAAATAGTAAAAACCTTTTCTTCTTCTGGAGCAAGTAAACCAAACTGAAGTTCTTGCTTTACTCTATCTCCTGGTTTTACAATTTTTGGCATTATAACTAAAGATTCAACAATAAGCCCCTCTTTAAGACCTTCAGGTCCATATTTTTGAAGAGCAACCTCTCTTGCCCCTATATGTTTCTCTTTTTGTTTTTCTTGCGTCTCCTTAGCTATCTTTTCTTGCCACTCTTTGATTGTTTGTTGAATTGTTGCACATCCTGAAAAATTAATTAATAAAAGTATTAAAATAAATAACTTTAAATTTTTTTTCATAAAATTTCCTCCTATGGTTGCACAACAAAAATTTTATCTTTTATTCCTTTAATCTCTTTAAATCTATTAGTTATCTCAAATGCTTTTTCTTTTTCGTATTTACTCATAACTGAACCCTTTAAAGTAACTTCCAAATCATCATTAACTTCTGCCGTAACACCACTTAATCCAGCATTCCTTAATGCTCTATTTATATCTCCTTCAAGTTTAGCAGGATCTATTTTAGGTGGTTGTGGAGGGAGTGGTGCAGTGGTTGGACGAGAAATAGGTGGAGGTACTTCAATCTCTGGTTTTTTAGTTTTAACAATCTTCTCTTTTGGTTTTTCTGTTTTAGGAGATGGAGGAGAAGGTGGTAAAGTTGGAGGAGTCTTAACCTCTGGTTTTATTTCTTCAACTTCTTTTTCTTTTATAAGTTCTGAGGGTTTTTCAGGAAGAGAAGTAACCTCTGTTGGCTTTTTGCCTATCCACTCTAAAAAGATTTGATACCTTTCAGAAAAGTATAAGTAACTTCCTGTTCCTACAAGGAGAAAAATTAATCCACATATAGCTGTTATCCATATCCATTTCTTTGAGGGTCTCTTTGTTCTTTCTTTTATAACAATTGGGGCAATCTTTTCTTTTAAAGGGGTTCCACATTTTTTACAAAACTTTGCTAATGAAGGATTTACCTCACCACATTTTTTACAAACAATTACTTCTTTTTGTATTTCAGGTTTAGAAATTTTTTCTATTTCAACTTTTGCCCCACACTTTGGACAAAATTTTGCTATTTCAGGAATCTCACTACCACAATTTTTACAAATCATACTGATTCTCCTATTTTATTATTTAAGTTTTTCCCCACAATTTGTACAGAAAAAAGCATTAATTGGATTTGGCTTACCACATTGTGTACAAAAAATAATTTGTTGAGGTGTTACAGGCTTAAGCCCTCTCCTTATTATTATCATAATTCCAATAAAGAATAGAATAATAAAGATAGATAGCACCATCAACAAAACAAAGGTAGGTATTACAAAATCAGATGATTTAACAAAAAGTTTAGTACCCCTACTAAAACCTTCTAAATTCCACTTAACCTCAGAAGAAGAAACCCTTTTTCCGTTAGTTTCATCAATATTCCCAGGCATTTTTATATTGAGTTCATAAAATATAGGGATGTCAGAAGTTTTAATGAATTTAATTTCAAGAAAATAAGATTTTGTGAGAATCCCTTTCTTTTCAGAGGAAAAAGTATATTGGGTGTTCTTATCATTAAGTTCAGAAACATCTTTAAACTTTCTTTCTGCAACAATAATATACTTATCAGTTTTTTCTTCTTCCTTAACAATTTTCCATCCCTCTTTTTTTAAGTCCTCTCTTATTTGAGAACCAGCTTTTGGATCTAAAGAAAATATTTCCTTTGAAAGTGCGATTTCAAGTTTGGTACTTCCTGAACCATCTTCATTAACACTTATCTTATGCTTTACCTCAATACATGATGTCAAAATGAAACTTATTAAAATTATAAAAGCTAATTTTATCAAATGATTACTTTTCAATACATATTTCATTTAAATTTTTCTAACTTGTAAAAAACCTTCTTGCATTGGGCTGTAATAAATAGAATATAATTGTTACATTTATACCAATTCCTATCAGCATTAAAAGAATTGACCAAACAGTAACATGCGTACCAATAAGGGAGAAAAAATATAGAGGAATTCCTATAGCATACCATACAATTGCCAGTTTTCTTCCCCATTCAATAAAATTAAAAACACCATAAGCAGATGTTATTCCAACTATTCCATAAAAAAGTGCAAAATATCCTAAAAGACCAAGAAAGAAAAGTCGAGGACCCATGAACCAAGATAGCGTTCCTCCAAATATTCCGCCTCCTAATTCTCCACTTATATGAAAGCCTGTACTCGTAACGATAAGAAGTCCTATACCACTTAACATCCATAGAATTCCCCATAAAACCGTATAAGTTGCGATTACTATAATACCCATATTTTTTTGAGCTGGCTTAATAGTAGGTACGGCTGTAGTTTCTATTTCAGCAAGCTTTGTTCCACAGTTAGGGCAAAAAACAACCCCTTCTTCTACCATTTCTCCACAATTTGGGCAAAACATAACCCACCTCCTTTAAATAAAAATTTTATTCAACTCTGGTTCCACATCTCATACAAAATTTTGCTCCTTCTTTCATAGAGGCACCACAGGCAGGACAAGTTTTAAGTTCTAATTTTACTTCCTGAATTGGAGAACCACATCTCATACAAAATTTTGCTCCTAATTTATTGGGTAATCCACATTTAGAACATATAACTTCTTCTTTTTCAGCTTCTATTTGTTTTATAACATTTTCAAGTTCGGTAATCTTTTTAAAAAGATTAATTATTTCGTTACAATCTACCCTTAACTCATTTTCATTCAAAGAACCTTTATTAAGCATTTGAAAAACTTTTTTACCAAGAGCTTGAAATCTATTTTCTATAAGATTTTGAAGATCTTTAATTTCAGCTCTAAGTTTTATAACTTCTCCTTTCTTAGTTATTCCTGCAATACTTTTATCTATTTTATCAGTTATTTTTTCAAATATGTCTGGCATTTTATTCCTCCACTATGAAAACCAGATGAAAGTAGTAAATAGGAATAAATTCCCATAAGCAAATTATTTCATTATAAAAACTTTATGTTTCTCTAATATTTTTCTAAATTCAGGATGTTTCCTTAAATTATTAAGATCAGGGTCTTTTCTTAAAGCATCATAATCATTAAAGCCCTTTTCTAAAGCTGCATCAAGTTCATCAAGAGCTAAATCAAGTTTCCCAGTTAAAGAATAAAGACAAACAAGATTATATCTTATATTAGGATTATCAGGGTTTAATTGTTTTGCTTTAAGAAGATCTTCTTCTGCTTTATTAAATTTTTCTTGAAGCATATACGCTACAGCTCTATTAGAGTACGCCTCTGCATAGTTGGGATTTTTTTCAATAGCTAAAGAAAATTCTTTAATAGCATTTTCAAGGTTTTCTTCAAATATTTCTTTACTGCGAGCATTTTTTGCATTACTTACATATGCAAGACCATGCTTAATATGCTCTTTAACATCCTCTGAGATAACCACCGCAGGGGGTTGAGGAGTTACCTTAGCTACCTCTGTTTGCTCTGTTGGAGTAGTTTCTTTAGCTACTTGTATTTTTATTCCTTTGCGAGAAAAATAAAAATAAGCTCCTCCTATACTTATAGCTACTATAAGTAATACACCAAGAATTATCCATATCCATTTTTTTGAGAAATCCTTTCTTGGTGTTACATCATAGACCTTTGCAATTTCAACCTTTGCTCCACATTTTGGACAAAACTTTGCTGTATCAGGAATCTCACTTCCACAATTTTTGCAAATCATAACTTACCTCCTTTTAAGTGGTTTTGGTGATAATAAAATATTCCAATTTTCATTTGTGGTTGCACGAATAAGCTGAGGATTCTGCTCAATATCAATTCCCTTTTCTTGCTTAACTCTTTGGTATACTAAAGGTTTTGCATAAAAGAAAGCATCCTTAATTGATGTATTTTTTCTTTTAAGTCCTTCAATAAAATAGTAAGTAAATATGCTATTATGAAGTATATCAGACTCCCATGATTTTTCTCCTGGTCCACTTGCACTAATTAAAATTTTACCCCATCCTTCTTCAATAGCTGGTTTTGATGGTCTATAAGTTTCTTCAACAATAATGTCTTTTGCTCCAAATAATCTCTTTCCATATTCCTTTGATATTCCATAACCTTCCTCCTCATCTACTCCTAATGATTTCCCTCCAGGAGGTAAAAATCCAGGAATTCCTTTATAGGCTCCATTGCTGTAACATGTATCAAGTATCATAATAAGCCTTTTAGCTTTTAACTCTGTTACAAAAGCACTAATCTCCTTATCTGTAACTGCTGTATGCCATACTCTCTCCCTTGGTTTTACCTCTGTATCATAAGCAACAATATGGACACCACCGAATTTATCAGGAGGTGTTCCATGAGTACTTATGTAAATAACAACAAGATCATCTTCTTCTGCAATGTGTTTTATTTTCTGAAGAGCATTAACAATGTTGTCTCTTGTTGCACTTTCGTTCTTTAACAAAATGATATTTTCAGGTGGAAACTTTGCAGTAGTAATTAAAAATCTGTAAAAATCTTCAGCATCTTTCGCAGCGTACTCTAAGGGTGTAATTCCGTATTTGAATTTCCCAACTCCTACAACAAGGGCATATCTTTTTCTTATTGATCCTGGTGGTCCAGAAGGTTCTAAAATTCTTGCTCGTTCAAAAATTTTCCCAATCCTTTTTTGCCATTCCTTAACTTCAATATCCTCAGGAGTTACAAAAGAAACCCATTTCACTCCCACTACTGTTTGTGCAATAGAAAAAGCCTTATCAACCTCTACATCATCATAATATTTACCTTTTAACCTTACTTTTCCATCTTTAAGCACAACATAACCATTTTTTATCCCATTTTCTTTAAAAAGTTTATTTATTAAAGTGATGTGTTCTTCTGTTACAGGGGATTCTACTGCAAATAGAGTTTGAAATATTAAAAAAATAATTACTATTATTAAGTATTTTATATACTTCATATTATTCAAGCAACTTTACATATTTACTTAAAACCCATCCTTCTGTGCCATCTTCAAGCCTTATTTTAACCCACTTTTGCTTTTCAACTGTTTTAGTGTCTATAATTTCATATATTTCATCTTGTTTAATTACTCCTATTGGACGAGATTTAAGAGAGGGAGATTCTCTAACATTAAGACTCTTTGAAACCACTTTTATTAATTGTTTTTTCTCTTTTACTGGCTTTTCAATAGCTTTAACACCTGGTTGTTCAGTTTTTTCAATTATTTGCTCAGTCTGAGCTATCTGAATAGGTTGTGTGGGAGCTTTTGCAATTCCTTTTTTAACTATAAGTTCTTGAACCGCTTCATTTGAAAATCCTTCTGCAGAAACTTTTAATGCAATTTTATATCTTCCCTCTGGAACTTCCTTAGGTAATTCAAAATCACCTTCAGCTTTCCTTGTTCCAGGTTCTGCAGTAATTTCATAATCTACAAAGCCAAGCTCTTTCCACCCCTTAGTTCCACTTGTTCCATTTTCATCATAATAATATACAGTCCTTCTTTCAATAACTTTTATTTCTTTAGTTTTATCAGGTGTCATAACATAATATAAAGCATTCATTTGAACTTTATCTCCAGGTGAAACAGGATTAGGAGTTAAGCTAAGACTCTCCACATTAACAACAACTCCCTGTGAAGGATTATACCCTATTTTTTGAGCTGTTTCACTTACATCAGCTACTGAGGAACTTTTAAGAGTTGAATAGTATTTAAGACAGGCTCCCCATGCTATTGCAAAAGCCAGTGTTCCTCCAACTGCTGCTCCTTTTATTGCACCCCCTATATCTCTTTCTAAAAGAAGTCCTAACAAAGCTCCTGTAATTGCTCCTCCTGCTGTATATTTAAGTATACATTGATTTTTTGCTTTTTCTCTTTCTTCTTCAGTGAGAGGTGTATCAGGCTTTTTTTCTTTTTCTTCTTCTGTAAGAGTATCAGGAGTTTGTTCAGGTTTTGGTTTAAAAATCTTGAAAATTTTTTGAAATTTACTTTGTTCTTCGGTATAAGAAATATTAGGAGAAAAAGGTATACACAATGTAATTACAAAAATTATAATAACAAATAAACTAATAAATTTTACAAATCTTGAATTACTCAACACTTTTATTCTATCTACTTATTCTATCTATGTGTTAGTTTTACAATAACAGTTAAAATACCATCCTCTGGGATGCTACTTACAGGAATAACTCCATATTGGCTCCCCTCAGTAGATTCAACTATCATATCCTTTGCTCCCATTTTTAAAGGTTTCCAATTATTTGAAGATAATATGCCGTAAGAAGAGCCCATATCATCAAGCACAATATCCTTTGCACCTTTTGCTCCAGCACCTCTTCCAGATTCAAATGAAGAAATAATTTCCTGACCAACTGAAGCATAAGATTGTGTTACAAGATTTGGTTTATTTGAAAGCATTATAATCAACTTCTCAGTTCCTGGTGGTGGTACAAATTTAAAAGCTCCAGATTTAGGAATTTCATAAATCGTATAAGCTTCTACATATTCACTAAACAAAACATTAGTGTTCCCTTTCGGACCTACATTAAGAATTGTCATATAACCAGGTCTGTTTGTCCTAACTAATAATTTAACCCTTTCACCAGATTTAAAAATTCTTGACTTAGGAACAATCTTAAATTCTCCATTCTCTTTAATAAGAGCTATTTGATAAGAAATACCTATATATTTTTCTTTTTTTACCACCTCTTTAGAGGGCATCTCTTTTTTCTCAGGGCTTACTGACATTTTGACAGCTGGACCTTCTCCACTATCAAAAATAGCTTTAGCACCTTTAGGCTCTCCAGCAATAGAAAAAGAAAGAAAAAGTGTTATTATTCCTATAATTACCCAAAAATTAATTAAAAATCTCATTTTATCACCTCCTACAATTTTATGTTAAATTTTGTTTAATGTGTTTTGTTTTGTATAATAAAATGAAAGTTTACAAAATAGAGATAAACAAGAAATCCATTTTTGATAGAATTTTAAGAATTGAATTTCTTCTGCCCCAACTATTCGAAAGGACAGAAGAGGCATGGTAATTTGAAATAATAATTTATAATTTTTTATTTTTTATATTATGTTTCAAAAAAATTGTCAAGATTTAAAAAGTTTAAAAAATTTAAAAAAAGGAGGTGAATTATGAAAAAATTTATAATATTTTTATGGATATTGTATATTTTTAGCTTTATTTCTGCTTATGCACAAAATAAAGAAGCTCAAGATGAAGAGAAGATTACTAAAATATCTATAACAATAGAAGATACAAAGGAGCTTATTCCTGATTTTTTAGAAATAACAGTAAAAGTTAATGTAACTACAGAAAAAGAAATTGATGCAATAAATATTCTTGGAGAAGTTGATAAGTCATTAAGAAATCTTGGATTTGAGTACGAAGGCGGAAAGTATTCAGTAGAAAAAAACTGCTGGTGGGAAGGAAATATACGAAAATGTTTAGGATACAAAGGTTCAATTTGTTATATTTTTGAGCTAAAACAACCGTCAGACCAAAATAAGATTTTTGAAATTTTGTCGGATTTTAAAGAAAAATATAGTAAAAAAATGGAATTTTCAGTATCAGAACCAAAATGGATTGTATCAAAGAAAAATTTACACGAAGTTGAAGAGGAATTAAAAATTGGAATAATTGATATTGCAAAAAACTATGCTCAGAAGTTTTCTGAAAAATTGGGTAAAAGTTGTGATATAACAAATATAAACTATGAAGTAAAAAGACCATTATGGGGAGAATTATTTTTAAAAGGCGCGGTGGTTCCATCAATTATGCCAGAAGCTGTGGTTGAAGCTCCGGAACCCAAAAAAGAAGAAAAAATGGTTTC
>Ga0065718_1025071_pt1 | contig 12459 bp, 15 predicted proteins | sample GBSCel77sediment_2_FD_59105 | JGI IMG/M metagenome (GOLD analysis project Ga0065718, IMG submission 59105) | Hot spring sediment microbial communities from Great Boiling Spring, Nevada - cellulolytic enrichment CS 77C v3 (version 3) | ecosystem: Environmental > Aquatic > Thermal springs > Hot...
AAATCTTACAAAAATTTATCAACTTGGCAAAACAGAAGTTGTTGCTTTAAAAAATATAAATTTAGAGATAAAAGAAGCAGAATTTACTGGTGTAATAGGCCCCTCAGGTTCAGGTAAAACTACACTATTAAATCTTATAGGTTGTATTGATGTTCCTACAAAAGGTAAAATCTACATTGATGGACAAGATATAACACAAATGAATGAAAAACAACTTACTTTCCTAAGAAGGCAAAAAATTGGTTTTATCTTTCAAACATTTAATCTTATACCTGTACTTACTGTGTTTGAAAATGTAGAGTTACCACTTATAGCGTTAGGAATAAACAAAATGGATAGATACAAAATGGTAATGGAGATGTTAGAAAATGTTGGAATAAAAGATTTAGCGTTTAGAAAACCAGAGGATCTTTCAGGTGGACAAAGGCAACGTGTTGCAATAGCACGTGCTTTAGTAAAGAAACCAAAGATTGTTTTAGCAGATGAACCAACAGCAAATCTTGATTCAGAAACTGGAGCAAAAATTGTTGAACTTATGAAATACATGGATGAAAAATATAATACAACATTTGTTATCTCAACACATGACCCAAGATTGATAAACTTTTTAGAAAAAAAAGTTTATCTTATTGATGGTAGAATTGATAAAATAGAATGAAGAAAAAAATTTTGTTTTTATTACTTCTTACTTCAAACTTATTTTGTATTGATTTCAATGGCGACTTTGAACTTTTTTTTACAGAAATCTGCTATAACAAAAGAGATTTTTTTGAAGGATTAAATTTTCAAAAATACTACGGATATAACGAACTAAAAATTTTGTTAGATGATACCAAAACTAACAGATTTTATCTTGAGGACAGAATAAGATATGATTTTATAAACAATATTTATACAAACAGCTTAGACCAAGCATATGTTTTGATAAGTCCAACTGAGATCTTTTCTTTTAAACTTGGCAGACAAAGAATAGATTTTGGTGTTGGTTATTTATGGAGTGCTGTAAACAATATTGATAAACCAAAAGATATTTATAATCCTACGAAATACAAATTTGGTGTTGATGGTATAAAAACAAGTTTTGATTTAACAAAATTTCTAAACTTACCTTCAAATTTATCATTCTGTGTTGTTTTGACAACAAATGTTTTTTCATCTGATTTGTCCAAATCAAAATTTGGTTTGCAAACTTATAGTTTATTGTTTGAGAATTTAGAATTTGGATTCGTAAGTAGCTACAACAAACAAAATTCTGACAACTATTTAGTTGGGATATACACTTCGTATGATTTAAAAGGATTTATATTAGCAGCAGAATATGCACTTAATTTAAACAAAGACAAAAACTTTAGTCAAGTTTTGATAAATCTTAACAAAAGGATTTCACAAAAAAGTTTTTTATTAACAGAATATTTTTATAACGAAAATGGCTACGATAATAAAAACGCACAACAGTTATACGAAACAATAAAATCTTCATCTGATTATATAGCACACTCTGGATTTTTTATTCCAGGGTATTTTTCAAAAAATTATTTGTTTTTAAGTTTGACCTATGAAATGCTATACGATATTTATTTTTGTCTAAACATATTGACAAATTTAGACAGTTTTGGTATGTTCTTATATCCCAAAATTTCTTTTGAACGATTTGAAAACATTTCTTTATCAATAGAATTTATAAAAAACATTGTCAGTGCAAAAAAAGACGAGTTTTATTTTTTACCACATAACTATTTGTATTTGTTAAGAATAAATTATTATTTTTGACTAAACATGTAGGGCAAGGCTTTAGCCTTGCGGGATATATTGCAAACCTAAAGGTTTGCCCTACGAATTAAATATTGTTTTATATTTGTAGGGCACGGCTTCCCGCTAGAGGTGGGCTACCTCTGGTAGAAGCCGTGTAACATTTATGCAAACCTGAAGGTTTGCCCTACAGTTTTTGTATAATTTTTTAATTATTACACTACACTGTGTATTTTTAATATTACACTATATGGCATGGCTTTTCGTCGGAGGCGAACTGCCTTTGGCATGTAGCCATGTTTAATAATTGCAAACCTAAAGGTTTGCCCTTCGTTAGTTTTTTTTATATCTTTTATTTGTAGGGCAAGGCTTTAGCCTTGCAAAAATTATGAAAAACATAATTTTGTTAGGATTAACAAGTTTATTAACAGATATTTCTTCTGAGATGGTTTATCCTATATTAGGTTTATATCTTGCGTCTTTAAACACACCGTATACAATTATAGGGATTATTGAAGGTATAGCAGAAAGTATCGCGAACTTACTTAGGGTTTTCTCTGGCGGTATTTCAGACAAACTTAAAAAAAGAAAACCGTTCGTAATAGCAGGTTATTCTTCGTCAGCATTTGGTAAAATACTTTTATATTTAAGCACAAACTGGATTTTCGTCTTGTTTGCAAGATTTATTGACAGGGTTGGCAAAGGTATAAGAACAGCACCAAGAGATGCGTTAATCTCAGAATCTACTACTGATGAGAAAAAAGGTAAAGTTTTTGGTCTACATCGTGCAATGGATACTTTTGGTGCAACATTAGGTGTAATAATTGTTTATCTTTTATTTTTATATTCAAAAGATAATATACCGTTTAAAAAAGTTTTTTTATGGTCAGTTATTCCTGCATTGCTTGGAGTAATTATTTTATTTTTTGTAAAAGAAAAACAAACTGAAAAAGTAGAAATTAAAAAATTAAAATTTAGTTTTTCAGAATTCAAATTTTTCCCTAAAAAAGCAAAAATATACATTCTTATTTCAACACTATTTGCATTAGGTAATTCTTCAAACCAGTTTTTACTACTTCGTGCAAAAACCTTAGGTTTTGATTATTTATCAATAATACTTTTGTATTTAGTTTACAACATATCTTACACAATTTTTTCTTACCCAGCAGGTGTTGTAGCAGATAGAGTTGGCAAAAAAATAATAATAAGTATAGGATATATTATATACAGCTTGGTTTATTTATCTTTTGCTTTTGTAAACAAAAATTTCGTAGAACTAATTTGGCTATTATTTATTATTTATGGTATTTATATTGGTTTTGTTGAAGGACAGGAAAAAGCCTTCCTTGCTGAAATTTCACCACAAGAATACAAAGCTTCTATTTTAGGGTTGCAGTATACATTAGTGGGGCTAATGTTATTTCCTGCAAGTTTTATAGGTGGTGTCCTTTGGGACAAAATCTCACCGTCAGCAACATTTATATTCAGCAGTTGTATAAGTTTTATATCTATGATATTATTATTAATACTTATCTAAACCTTAATTATTCTGCACCTTCAATTTCTACAGTCCATGTAGTAATAGTAAAATTACCTAATATCGCGGTAATAAGCCAATCTACAAAAGTCATTTTTGTTGTTACTCTTACTTTATTGACTTTTGTTTCTCTTAGTATTTTATTAATAGTATTCTCGTTTATTGGTACTAAACCCCACAAAGCATACCATACTCTATATTTTGTCTTAAAAGGTAAAGCCTCAGTTTGAGAAGCAAGTGTGATAGGTCGGTCTACATCAGATAACACTCTTACTGTATAACAACTTGTTAAAAATAATAACGATACTATACATAGTATTGTTATTAGTTTGTTCATATAGTTTTATCCTCCTTTTTGAAAGTTTTTACTTAACAACTACTTAATGAAATATTTAGCTTATTTTCTCTAATATTTTAGGAAGTACTTCTTTTGTTGTTTTATCAATCTTTTCAACGTTTTAAGCAATACTTCTCTTATCAACTTGTTTTCTTCTACAATCACATTTTTTAATTCTGTTACCATTTTTGTCTGCCTGTTTATCACCTTGCTTAGTTCACTAATATCAGCTTTCGTCTTCTTGCTGTTTTGCTATGTAATAAAAGCAGCACTACAGCATACCTATTGCTACACCTAAAATTTCCATTTTATTAACTCTACCTTCTATTTTTTATTAAAATCATAAAAATTTTATCAAGGTGTATCACAAAAATTCAGCAAAAATTTTTTTTAAACTTATGTGAATAAACTATTGTTTGAACATCTCTTATTGCTTGATTTAAATTATCATTTACGATGAAATAATCATAATACTTACTTTCTTTTAATTCTTTTTCAAGCATTTTTAACCTTTTTTTAATTTCTTCAGGTTTGTCTTTAGCACGAGATATAATTCTTTGTTTTAAAACTTTAAAAGATGGTGGCAAGATGAAAATTAAGATACTTTCAGGAAAAATTTTTTTAATGTTTTTACCACCTTGGACATCAATATCTAAAAGTATGTTTTTGCCAGAATTAACTGCTTTTATTAACGGTTGTTTAGGTGTAGCATAATAATGATCATATACTTTTGCCCATTCAACAAACTTTTTTTGTTTCAACAATTTAAAAAATTCTTCTTTAGAAACAAAACAGTAGTCTTTACCATTAACCTCACCTTTTCTTTTAGGACGAGTAGTGTATGAAACAGAGAATACAAAATTTTTGTTTCTTTTAATAAGTTCTTTACAAATTGTTGTTTTCCCACAACCCGAAGGACCCGAAATAACAACTATTCTACCTTTTTTTAGATTTTTTTTATATTCTTCTATATATTTTTGTAGTATGTTCATATAGAAAAGCATTTTTTGCAACAACAGTTTTTACTATTCTACAACTTTTTTTACTACATTTTTATATTGCAATGCTAAAGCATTGCCCTACAATTTTGTTTTTCTTTTTCACATTTTTACTTTTTTACTTTTATTTTGCAAACTAAGGTTTGCAACTACTTTAAACTTTTTTTGCAAGGATAAATCCTTGCCCTACATTTTTTTTATTTTTATATATTTATTTTTATATAGCAGACCAAGGTCTACAACTACAAATAATAAATGCACGGCTACTGCCAAAGGTATTCTACCTCCTTCTGTAGAAAACCGTGCACTACATCTTTAACTTTGAACCTTTGTTCCTATAGATATTTCTCTTTAAATTCAGGACGGATACGTTTAAGTTCTTCTTTTGGGAACATTTTTAACAAATCCCAACCTATATTTAATGTAGTAAAAATATCTCTATTCTCATCTTGTCTTTGTTTAATAAATTTTTGTTCAAACTCTGAAACAAATTTTAAATAAATTCTATCAACTTCTTCTAATGCCGACTCGCCAAGCACTATCGCTAATTCTTCAACTTCTTTCCCTCTTGCGTAACATGCAAACAATTGGTTTGCTAAATCAGGATGATCCTCACGAGTCCTATCTTTACCTATTCCTTTATCTCTCAACCTTGACAAAGATGCCATAATATCTATCGGTGGATAGACACCTTTTCTATGCAAATCACGAGACAAAACAATTTGTCCTTCAGTTATATATCCTGTAAGGTCTGGGATAGGATGTGTTTTATCATCTTCAGGCATGGTTAAAATTGGCATAAGTGTTATTGACCCCTTTTTACCTTTAATCCTTCCTGCTCTTTCATACAATGTTGCTAAGTCAGTATATAGATACCCTGGATATCCACGACGACCAGGTACTTCTTTCCTTGCAGCAGATATCTCTCTTAACGCTTCAGCATAGTTCGTCATATCGGTTAAAATCACTAATACATGCATCTCTAAATCAAACGCTAAATATTCAGCACAACTTAACGCAAGACGTGGTGTTGCAATACGTTCTATCGCAGGGTCATTAGCTAAGTTTATAAACAATACGGCACGTGCTAACGCACCAGTTTTTTTAAATTCTGAAATAAAAAACTCTGCTTCTTCATATGTTATACCCATTGCTGCGAACACTACTGCAAACTCTTGTTGTTCTTCTTCAACTTCTGATTTTAGTACGGTTGCTTGTCGTGCAATTTGTACTGCTAAAAGATTATGTGGTAATCCTGAACCGGAAAATATGGGTAGTTTTTGTCCGCGGACAAGCGTGTTAAGACCGTCAATCGCAGAGATGCCAGTTTGTATGAACTCTCTTGGATATGCACGAGAATACGGATTTATTGGTGCACCGTTTATATCAAGATGTTTCTCAGCAACAATCTCAACACCACCGTCAATTGGTCTTCCTAAACCGTCAAAAATACGTCCTAAAATTGTCCTTGATACACCTAATGTAACTGTTTTGTTTAAAAACCTAATTTTTGTAGAACCAATATTTATTCCGGTAGATTCTTCAAAAAGTTGTATCAAAGCAGTATCTTCTTCTATTTCCAACACACGTCCTAACCGTTTCTCACCAGAAGATAAAACAACTTCAACAAGTTCTTCGTATCTTGCTCCTCTTGCACCATCAACTAAAATTAACGGTCCTGATACAGATTTTATATTTTGTGTCTCTAACATAACTATCTACCTCTAACCTGAAAAGATTTTTATATATACTGGTGGTTTCAATACGACATCTAAATTCTTAATTTTGTTTAACGCAGCAATAAGGTTCTTCTCTTTTACTTTATGCGTCAACAAAAGTATTGGCACACCTCTTCTTAATTTTACCAAAGGTTCTTTCTGATACACTGAAGCAATTGATACATTGTTTTTACCCAAAACATTAGAAATTTTTGCAAGCACACCTGGCCTGTCCACTGTGATAAACCTTAAATAAAAAAACCCCTCAACTTCTTCCGAAGAAATTATGTTTAACTTTTTTGGTACATACTCAACAAATTGTTCTCTTCCACCAATAGAACTTGTTATATCTCTTGCAATGCATATTAAATCTGACACAACAGCAGACGCTGCTGCAAACCCACCAGCTCCTTTCCCCACAAAAGTTATTTTTCCACAAGCATCTCCTTCTAACAAAATTCCGTTGTATTCATAGTTTATATTAGCAAAAATATTGTCTTGTGGAACTAAATATTTTCTTACTTCAAAATAATATTTATCTTTGTAGACACTACTATGACCCAAAAGTTTAACTTTATACCCAAAAGTTTCAGCAAAGTAAACATCTTGTAGTTCTATATTTTCAATACCTTCAATTTTCATATCTTTTAGTTTTACCCAAGAAAAAAATGCAAGCGAACTTAATATACTTAACTTACAAGCAGTGTCATAACCAGATATATCATAAGAAATATCAGCTTCAGTAATACCCATATGTCGTATTTTTTTTACAGCTGTATCAAAATTATATTTGTTATATGTCATCAAAGATAAAATATAATTTGTTGTTCCGTTAAGAATGCCAGTAATACTTAAGATTTTGTTTCCTGCTAAACCTTCGTTTAAAGATTGTATCACAGGTATCCCAGCAGCTACTGCTGCTTCAAAATATAAAGTCTTTTTATATTTATTTGCAACTGAAAAAATTTCATCCCATCGTTCTGACAAAACAGCTTTGTTGGCAGTTACTACATGTTTACCATTTTTCATACTCTCAGTAATTATCTTATATGCTGGATCCAACCCACCAATAAGTTCCACAATAATATCTATCTCAGGATCTTTTATAACTTCATTGTAATCAACAACAAATTTAATGTTCGGTGGTAATAAATTTCCTTTACTTTTATCTTTATCACAAGCAACTTTAAATTCTATTTTACAGCCAGATTTTTGTTCTATTATTTTTCTATTTTTCCGATATAATTTTAAAACGGCAGAACCTACATTACCAAGACCAATCAAACCAACTTTTACAGTCTTCATTTCAAATTTACTCCAAGTTCTCTAAAAATTTTTTTAAACCTTAACGCAGCGTCATGAAACCTATTGTTAGCAGTAACCAACGCTAATCTTATATATCCTTCACCATTTTTGCCAAAACCAACACCAGGCGCTACCGCAACACCTGTTTCTTTAAGTAACATTTCGGCAAATCTTAACGAACCTAACTCTTTTGTAATTTTTTCTGGTAGTTTACACCAAAGATACATCGTCGCTTTTGGCACGTCTACTTCCCAGCCTATTTTTTTAAACTCTTTTATAGTCAAATCTCGTCGGTATTGATATACCTTTCTTACATCATTAACAATTCGTTCATAATCAAGCAATGCTTTCACTGCAGAAAGTTGTATAAAAGTAGGTACACCATAGTCAATAAAAGATTTAAACTTTTCTAAATAACCAATAATTTTTTCATTCCCTACCACAAAACCCACACGCCATCCTGCCATTGAAAATGTTTTTGAAAAACTATGAAATTCTACTGCAATATCTTTTGCACCTTCAAATTGTAAGATTGACGGTGCAACATATCCGTCAAAAGTTATCTCAGAATATGCGTTGTCATAACATAAGATCAGATTATTCTTTTTTGCAAACTTTATTGCTTCTTTAAAAAAATTTTCATCTTCAACAACAGCAGTTGTAGGATTGTTTGGATAATTTAAAAAAATTATTTTTGCTTTTTTAAGAATTTTCTTAGGTATTTTTGAAAAATCAGGAAGATAATTATTTTTAGAGTCAAGTTTGAACAAATATGGTTTACCACCAGCTAAAATTGTTGCATTATAATACACAGGATACGCTGGATCTGGTACAAGAGTATAATCTCCAGGATTTAAAATTGCCATACAAAGATGAGCAACACCTTCTTTTGAACCAATTAAAGCCAATATCTCTTTCTCAGGATCAAGTTTTACATTGAAACGTCTAAGGAACCATTCTGCAACAGTGTTCCTAAACTTAGGCATACCTTTTGCTTGAGGATAACGGTGTGTCCTTGGGTGTTCTTTAACTGTCTCACATAAACGTTCAACAATAGCAGTATCAGTAGGTAAATCTGGATTGCCCATTGAAAGGTCTATAACATCTAAATTTCTTTGGTATGCTTCAAGTTTGAGTTTATTAATTCGTGAGAAAAGGTATGGTGGTAGTTGTTCAAGTTTTTTAGAAGCTTTAAATTCACTCATAATTACGAAAATAACATAATAACGAAACAACCTATTTGTTTATATAGTTTCTTATCCAATCGGTTGGTCTAAAGGAAATTTTTTTTCTTTCTGGCAGTTGAACAGGTTCACCAGTTTTTGGATTTCTTGCAAGTTTTGGTTTTGTAGGTTTCACTTTAAACTGTCCTAGGCCAGAAATTGTAATTTTTTCACCGTTTTTTAACGCTTCTGCTAAAACCTTAACAAACTCACGAAGTATTTTTTGTACAATTAACGGACTCTGTTGTGAATTTTCAGCAATTTTTTTCACAAATTCCTTTCTTTTCATTTTTTTCTCCTTTTAAAATATATCTGTTAATTTTCGTCGTTAATTTCAATATAATTTTCTTTAATAAACCTTTTATACCAACTTTCATATTGAACAAAATTAGTAATATGTATTTCAAATGGAGCATCTTCAAACATTTTTTTAATCATAACTTTAATTTTTGCTTGTTCAAACAAACTTTCAGGAATTTCATTTGAAACAATTAAGATATCAATATCGCTATCAGGACGATAATCATCACGTACAACAGAACCAAAAACGTAAACTTTCACATCTTTAAAATTTTCTTTTAGCATCTTTTTTATTTCTTTTACATAGAACTTATAATTTTGGAAATACTTTTTTGCATTTTGATTTTGAACAGCTAAAATTTTATATAAACTTTTCATTTAGTTTATCTTCTAAAAACTTAAATATTTTCTTAGCAAATTCTATAATTTTTTGTATCTCATCTTTATTAAATTCTTTTGGAAAATATCTACTTGTTATGTATGCATCTTCTAAACCCCTAAATTCCAACGAATGTTCTTTGTAAAACTCGAGTATCTCTTTTGTTTCATAAACTTCTGCTAACTCATTAAATAATCTATCCAAATAATGAGTTTTAGGGAAATCAAACGATTTTAAATAGATTAAATATTTTATCCATAATTGAACAGATTGTTCAACATCAAGTGCAGCTAAGTTATACCTCCCTTTTTCAAAATCTTCGTTTGCTCTTTCCCAAAATTCAGATGCTCTTTTCTTCAAAAATTCAATATTACTCACTTTAGTATTATTACCTCTTTGTCCATTGGAAACTCTTTCTTGCTTTAGGCTTACCAGGTTTTTTACGTTCAACCATCCTTGGATCACGTTTTAACATACCATGTTTCTTAAGCAAAGGTTTCAAGTCTGGATTATATTCGACAAGCGCACGTGCAATAGCAAGTTTTATAGCTCCTGCTTGACCAGTAATACCACCACCTTCAACTTTTATCTCTATATCCAGCTTACTTTTTAAGTTGGTTAATAACAATGGTGACATAGCTTCGTGTTTTTGTACAAGGTTACCTCCAAAATATTCGTCCAAATTCCTACCGTTTATTAAAATATTGCCATTACCTTCTTTTAGAAATGCTACAGCAACAGAAGTTTTCCTTCTTCCAGTTGCCATTATAGGCTTTTGAGTTATTTGTGTTGTTTGTGTTGTCATAGCATTTTAAACCTCCAATGATATTTCTTTTAACTTTTGATTTATTTTTACATTATCATCTTTATATATTTTAAGACGTTTGATCATTTTTGCCCTAAGTTTATTTTTTGGTAACATACCTTTGACTGCTAAACGAAGTACTAAATCTGCTTTGTCAGGAAAAAGTTTTTCATAAGGTATATATTTATCACCACCAAGATATCCTGAATGTCTAAACAAAATTTTTTGTTTCAATTTCTTACCAGTAAGAACAACCTTCGCTGCGTTTTTCACAACAACAAAATCGCCACAGTCTCTATCCGGAGAATATATCGGTTTATGTTTACCTATTAACAATTTTGCAATTTGTGAAGCTAACCTACCTAAAGGTTTACCTGTAGCATCTATTAAATACCAATCTCTTTCTATTTTATAATCAAACTTTGTATGTTTAGCAATTGTAGTTGATATTTTCATAGTTTTTTCTCCTTAAATTGATAAAAGGTTGACTGTTAACTATGAACTAATATTGTGTTATTTTTACAAGAAAAAAATTTTGTTGTCAATAATTTATAAAAAATTACAAGAACTTTTTAAAAAAAGAAACAATTGTATCACCATAATTTTGTTGTCTAAAACATACCAATTTTTTTGTGAACAAAATCTCTTTTTTACTATGCTGGACAACTAAAATTCCTTTAGATGATAAAAGATCACTATTGGCAATAATATCAATTGTAGGTTGAGAATAATTTGTGAGAACATAAACATGATGTTTTTTTTCCACATATGGCGCACCTATAAAAATTATGTCAAAATTTTCTCTTTTAAAACTCTTATCTAAAATTTCTTTTGATTTTTCAATCCAGAACAAATCTTTTAGTATATCCGCTTTTATAATATAACATCTTTCTTGGCAATTTAAACTAATAACATTTTGTGATAAAATTCTAAGACAACCCTTTTCTTTTTCTACGAAAATACAATATTTTGCACCACGAGATATTGCTTCAAAACCTACAGCTCCACTGCCTGCATAAAGGTCTAAAAACAAACAATCTTTTAAATACGGTGTTAAAATATCAAAAACTGATTTTTTAATCTGTGCAAGTATAGGACGGATATTTTTTGGTACTTTTAATAACCTACCTTTGTACTCACCTGCTATTATTTTTATCATTATTTTGACCTCTTGAAAAAAATTTGAAAATTTTATATAATTTTATTGCTTCGAAATCAACTTTTCTTTAATCTGCAACTTTCAACAAACTTTTTAGATTATTTTCTTTCGATTTAAAAGGAGGTTTACCACTATGAAAATATTAGGTATTCTCGCATCACCACATAGAAACGGTGGTTCAGCACAACTTTTATATGCAGCATTAAAAGCCGCTTCTTTAGAAGGCTGTGAAACCGAAATTGCTTCTTTATACGATGGCGAAATAAAAAGTTGTATCGGTTGTATAGACGATTCTGAACCTAATTGTAAATATCCCTGTATTTTCGATGATTATGGAAAAATTTTACTTGAAAAAATATATTACTCTGACGGGATAATCTTTGCAACACCTACATATTGGTATAGTGTATCTTCACCATTGAAAGCTTTGATTGAAAGGATAACATCTTTAGAACATATGATAACATATGGTGAACAAAGTTATATTGAGAACAAAATTGTTTCTGCGATAGCAGTTGGTGCTGACGGTGGTGTAGTCTCAACTATATCTTATCTACTTACAGTTTTTAACTCAATGGGAGCAATAATTCCGCCATGGGCTATGGCATATTCACATCAAGCAAAAAAAGCTATATACGATGACAAAGCGTTAATGGACGCAATAAATGTTGGCAAAATAACAGCAAAAACTGTAAAGTTAATAAAGGGGTATAAAGAAACCGTACGATACGAACATGATAAAAATTTACTTGAAAAAATAAGAGAAGAACTCATTAAAACTTTAGCAATATAAATCTATTTTTTCTAAAATTAACTTTTCCAATCTACTAACGTACCTACTGATTTTAACAAAGTTTTTTCAAATAAAAAGCAAACAAAATAAAAAGGTACCAATATAGGAAAATAAAACAAACAATATACCAAATATTGGTACCTTTTTATTTTGTTT
>Ga0065718_1025072_pt1 | contig 12456 bp, 15 predicted proteins | sample GBSCel77sediment_2_FD_59105 | JGI IMG/M metagenome (GOLD analysis project Ga0065718, IMG submission 59105) | Hot spring sediment microbial communities from Great Boiling Spring, Nevada - cellulolytic enrichment CS 77C v3 (version 3) | ecosystem: Environmental > Aquatic > Thermal springs > Hot...
GTAAAGCCCGTATGTAGCCTACCTATAAGGGTTTGAAACTCTTGTGAATCTGCCTCTATGTATACCGTGTAAAGCCCGTATGTAGCCTACCTATAAGGGTTTGAAACTCTATTTCCTCCAATAGTATGTAGCCTACCTATAAGGGTTTGAAACCATAAAACTAAAGATAACACGAAAAACACGAGTATGTAGCAGGTGCTTTGAAAACTAAATAGTAAATTTTTTAGACCACTTTTCTATTTTTTGTAGGGCTTGTAGCGCAGTTTGGAAGCGCGTCGGGCTTTTAGGCTCACGCGGAGAAATCCGCAGGTCGGGGGTTCAAATCCCCCCAAGCCCGCCATAATTGGTTTGGTTTAATTGAAAATGGCTTCAAATTGTATGGATAAGACTAAAAGAAGCCATTTACCCCAAGTCATCTCTGTAATTATTGTTATTAAAAAAGGGTAAAATTTATAATGTAAAACGGCGTATGTTTCATGAAACCCATTATTTTATCATCGAGTAATGTCTCGATATTCCCAATTATACTACCCCGAACCAGGGTAATAACGCGCGGCGCGAGAATTGTTTTAGTTATCTCAATAGAAAAGAGTGGGGAATTAAATACAGAAACTATCGCGAAATTGAAGAAAATAAAAAATGCCTCGGTTCAGATAAAACAGAGTGCTGATAAAGTCAAAGTTAATATTTCCATAGATGACAAGATACAGAATATACACAAATCCCTTTACGAACTTTTAACCATTTTGTCCACAGAGAAAATCCCTCCTCCGACAGAATTCCTCTCATCATTTACAACATATCTAAACATTTTACAAAAAATGAAGGAGAAGTGCACCGGAGAATGTCCAATCAAAATGGATGTTTCCCTGCGTATATCAGAAGGAAGGATCAGTTTTACCGCAGAAACTATTGATGAAAATGTGCTACAGATGCTGCGTGCTGTCCTCTCATCGCACAATTACACTCACCGCATTGAAAAGGATGGAACGCACAAAGTATCTGCGGTTTTGAGTCCACCCGAGTTCATCGATATGATAATGCGTTTATCGAGGGGTGGATAATAAATGGAAACAAAAGTGCTCTCATATCTCGAGAAGGGATTCTATACCACAATCATAATCATTGTTTTCTTAGCAATAGTTCTATTCTTGTATGGGGAAATGGTACTTGGGACAGTTTTCATTATCGCAACAATTGCGTCTTTCCTAATATACTACATTTGGGCTGGCAAAAGTTTCCGCGAATTCAAACTATCATAGCGCTATTACCATCACTCGCTGCTATCTTGCTGTCCTGCTGTCCTGCTGTCCTGCTGTCCTGCTGTCCTGCTGTCCTGCTGTCCTGCTGTCTTGCTGTCTTGCTGTTATCCTTTTCTTTACTTTTTCTAATTAATTTTTTTAACAAGTGTTTCGCGTATTTTCCATATGACAAATAACAGAAACAGCATTATTAGTGAGATGACATAAACCGCGAATTCAACCTCTTCCAACATACTATAATGGCAGTTTTCCGTTTATATCTATATTTGTATGGTTGCTATTGCTACTGTTGCTACTACTGTTGTTATTATTGTTGCTACTACTGTTGCTGCTGCTACTGTTGTTATTGTTGTCCTTTCGCGTTTTTTTTCAAAATTCGCGCTTGTGCATATTGTTATAGAAACTTTTTTATTTCTTTTTCATTCTTTTTCAGCATGAACCTCGAAGGAAAAAAGAGGATAATACTTGTTGTTGTTTCCTGCATATTGATTATATCGCTGGCAACATTTATATATGCGGGTTCATTTATACCACCCGGAGTTTATGTTCCGCAAGGGATTGCAATTCTGCGGTTTTACACAATCGTATATAATGACGGAACATATTTCCAACAGGAAATTGATGTCAATCTCAACATATATTATTTCGTTGATGACACAGCACATCTCTTGAACACCTCAATTGTTAGTCATATTATTCTAAACCTTACAGAAATCTCATCGCAGCACAACGCATCAGGAATATATGTGAGATATTTCAAGAGCGGTTATACTACTGGTGGAACAATGCTGTCGAATGGGACTTTCTACTTCACGGTGTATAATCTCTCCGAATTTTTGAATGCGCCATCACTTAGGTATGTAAATGGAGAGTATTACACGAATTACACCTCCGATTTTACTGGAAACACCGACTTGGGTTTCAAAATAACAGGGATATGGGATCTCGCGATTATATACGATGAGAATGAAACAATACCAAATTCTACGATAGTTTGGTTTGGACGCGAATTCGCGAATGCCAACATCACCCTAACTGGCGCATATATCCGATTGAACTCAACTGATCAAATTAATGTCATCTCGCAGAAATCAGTTGTTTTCTACCCATATGAGAATCGAACAGTTGCCTACATATTTTATCCGCCAGACATTGATATTGAAATAATAAGAGTTGAAACTGCTGGAACAGTCAGCTGGCAATTTGGATATGGAACCGTGCGGGCGTGAAGATAAGCGCAAACTCGCGAATAGAAAGAATTAAAAATAACTACCTCCTCTTTTTTTATGCGGAGCAAAAAGAATATTACACGCATGGGCAGAATTTTGTTTCTGTTAACGATTTTTTCAATAGCATCCGATTTATCCACATCTGTAATTGTTCAAAAAAACACGAGAGAATCGGAAGAAGTTCTCGGCAGACCGATTTATGTTAGTGCCATGTCTGACGATCAAAATTTCTCTGTAGCGGTGGCGATGCTGGATGCGACAGTTCACGGCATTACAACTTCGCTCTCTAATGGAAAGATGATATTCAGGTCATATATCAACTATTCCATGCTGCTTAAAATCACTGGCAATTTTAGGGAATTTGACTATCTAAAAGGTCGCGAAAAGACTTATATAATCGATTATGGAAATTATTACTGCACAAGGGTTTGGAGAGATTTTGTCCTTTTGGGATTTATACCTATCATGGTCACGAATCCCTCTTTGAGTTATTATCACAGGCAGTATTCACTCGGAAAATCAACTGTGGCAGGATATTCACAAATTTCAATCTCAGAGATAGTGTATTCTCCACGCATTTTCTTGAATGTCTCTCTATCCCCCGAGTATTACATTCCTGAACTTTGTAATAGTCTTGGTCAAATTCGCACAGAAAACGGCACTTACACACTCGACAATTCTTCAGTGCGTATTGGTATAAGTAAATTTGTTGTGAATTCCACAGTTGAATACTCATCATTTCCGAGTTATAAGACGCTTGACACCTCAACACTACCGAAGGTCGGGACATATTATAGGAATCCGAACAATGACATGACTGATTTCTCAATACAATATGGTATCACAAAGATAAATGAGAAACACTGGACTCGCAATAACACTGTTATTGCGAGTCCATTCACATCTGGAAGCGAACTTCAATATGTTTCCGGAAGTGCAGTATTTTATAACACAACCGCAAATTTGAGACTCTTGAAAAGTGCTGATTTCTACATGGATTTCGACATATACCCACAAGCGGATATTATCGGTGTATCAATAGAGTACGTTGGCGTAAAGGACGCGGAGATTGCTTACTATGTCGATAATTACATATTGTGGGAGGCAAGAAGGCGGGAGATATTCGGAAGCCTATCTGCTAATTACTGCACGCCGGACATTTATCTTGGTGTGGCAATAGCAAATGTTGTGATAAACGTTCCTTTAAATCTAATTGTCGAGGTGGTTGCGGATTATAACTTCACGCTGACGCTTCCCCCCTCCATGCCGGTTCCGGTCCTACCTCCAATCAGTTCCGGATTGAATGAGACAATATCCATCCCATCCGTCGGCGGTATCACATCCGGAGAGTTCAGAAGAGAAGAAGAAATAGAGATTGTGAGCATATTCGAAACTCCAGAAGGCATCATCATGCTCATCGTCATAATCATACTCATTGTGGTTATCGGAGCAATACTATTTCTAATCATAAGAATGCGTTCGCAGATCCTCAAAATAAAAATAGAATAGCAGAGAGAATCCGGTAGAACCCTAAGTAGATAGAATGGGATAGAGTAGAGCAAAGCAACCGGTAATACTCTTGATAACCCCCTTTGGTTTTATATTACATCAACATTTTTAAACCTCTTGTGTTAGATTATCATGTCGCGAAAGGTAAGGGAAATACTTTCGATGTTGAACATGCTTGAACTGACAACCCATGAAGATAGAATTGAAATCGACAGGAGGATTGAGGAGGAAGCAGGTATGAACTGCGATGAGGCAATTGAAAATAACATAATTTCTGAAAAAAGAGTAAAAGAGATCGCAATGGAAGTGATACAAGCGCGAATAAAAAAGAAAAAGAAACTGCTCGAACAAGAAGCGGAGTTTGCGGAACCACCTGCGTAAGCCACCGCGTCACCTTGTCCAATTATCTTTTCCATTTTTTGTTTTGTGTATTTCATGCCATGTTTTGTGTATTGTGTATCATTTTTATCCTCATTGTCATTGGAATTAACAGCATTCATCAAGACAACTGGCGGTAGAACGGATTAACATGTGGTCACTAAAATCGTGTTCGGTACCACCTGTAAATATAATCGAAAATCGCAAATTTTTTATTTCGCGTTTATTTTTCAAATTATGTTCAATCTTGGAGGAAACTGCAGAATTATCACCGAGTTTTGCGTTGATTCTCCTTGTAATTTTTCGCGAATTAAAAAGACTGGCGGTAAGATCCGCACATTTGAACTTGGAGGGGAGAAATGCGTTTCCATAACAATTGATTGCAAACTCCAGCAACTACCGGAGAAACTCGGTATTCTATATTCTTTCATCTGTGATGTATTCAAAATCCAACAAGAATCAGTTGAATCGAGTTTGGGGCTTTCTGACAACTTGATACAATACTTTTGTCTATTTGACAGACTTACAGAAACACTCTCTAACTCAAACCAAAAAAAGAACCCGAATTTCAAGTTTGATGTTCTCATTTCAAAGGCAACTTTCAAGATTGATAGGCATGTTGATTTTGATTTCTCCTCGCTCAATCTTTTAGAGCATGAAATCAAATCAAAAGGCTGTTATTCTGAAATCTCCATTTCTTGTTTCCCAACATTTGTAGAGTATATATCTCTATTAGTTCTTCTCTCGAGTGGAGTGGCAAGTCTTGATTACTTATTCAAAACTGGACAAAGCTTCTTAAAATCTATTGTAAATATTGTGAAGAAAATCTTCGGTAGTAAGTCAACAAAATCAGAATAATTCAAAAAACATAAAAACGCGAATGACATATATCTTTCATGAATGAAAGGGAAGTGTTGAAAAGGCTTGATTTTATATATGCCTCTATACAAACCGACGAGTTCTTGAGTTTACTTTCACGAAATCTCGTCTGCTCTAAAATAAGGGAATATGCGTGTTCACTCAACAATAGGATTTCAACCATCGCATTATCACTTCTTGCTTTCAAAAAAGAGAAGTTGGCTTTCAAAACCATGCGCGGCGAGTATTCCCCAATTCTTCCAGGGAATGTGGTGCTTGTCGATTTTGACCAAAAAGGGTATAAGCGTGGTAATCTGCAACTCTATTATGCCAATTCATATCTCAGCAGGGAGCTGATAGAGAGGATAAACATTGAAAAGGGCGGTCTTGCTGGAACACATTGTTTGAGTTGTGAGTACATGCGCTGCCAGATCGCGAGGGCAAATCTAACAGCGATGAAAAACACATACTACTTGTTTGATGAAACTGCGCAATCGAATATTGATAGAGATACTCTCTTGAGATATAAGCGTGATTTTCTTTCGCGAAATTCCTCGCTCTATTTACTTTGCCCGAAACTTTTCGTCGCTGAAAACATCATTTCAACAACTAATGATGGAATATTTGCAGTTGCCCTCTCAGCAGCGGTTTCATTCCAAGAGATACTCGAGAGTATTGGTGTTAAAAAAACTGAATTCACACATACTATCTATCCTGACATGATAGACTTTGCCGACTTGGGACTCGACCTTGAGGAGAGCATAAAAACCACAAAACCAATAAACATAAGAATTCCAGTTTATCATATTGGGGATTTCTGCGTTGTTATTATACCATACCCGCGACCGCACACACGCATTTTCGCAATAGCAGATTTCTTATCAAGAGAGTTGAACAAAGATGTGTATGCCGTTTTGATGTCTCCGGAGGCACCAATTAGTGTAGTTTCCCGATCTTCTATACCCGGATATGGTGATGCGTTGCGTCATGACATACGCGACCCGAATTTCTATTTCCCGAATATTTACTGCCTATATTGTCTGCGTTGTGAGGGAATAACAAAAATGCTGGTCCAAGGATATCATCCACATGAACGCGAGGTTCATTCATTCCCGCAGTCATTTGCGCTTGAGTATAATGTCAAAAAACTGCGAATAGAAACGGATGTCACAGTTTCCACACCAAACCCAGATGATATTTTCAAACTTGCTGATTCGCAGCACTACGGTTTAACACAAAGAGACCTTGAGGAATTACGCGAATTTCTGAAAAACTATGGCAAACGCGGTCGGAAAAAAATAAAGGGATTTATAGATACCGGAAGTCAAGAAACAATACTGAATGAGTCAATTATGATTGAACTAGGATTGCAACCATTTGCAAAATCACTGATCGGCGGGATTGGTGGAACAATAACAACAAGATACTATATTGCGAATATTTCAATAGATTATGGCAAGGAAAAAACGATGGTAGTCGGAACGCTACCATCAGCATTTGATGGTTATGACGCACTAATCGGTCTCGACTATTTTGATGACGAGGAGGAACTAAAAACAATACTCGGAAAAATGAAACGAAAATAACAAAAAATAACAAATAAGAACAAAAACAAGAACAAAAACAAAAACAAAAACAAAAACAAAAACAAAAACAAAAGTAAAAAATTGGAAAAAATTCGCGAATTTTTTATTTTCGCACTCTTTCATTCTTTTACCCTTTTACCCTTTTTTACTTTCTACTTTCTACTTTCTACTTTTTGTTTTTTATTTTTCATTCTTTCATTTTTTCACTCTTTTGTTATTTTTTTTGCTCACTTTAGTGATGCGATGTATTGATCCACCTGATCTGGTGGAATTCTACCGAGCAAAGTTATTGTAAATTTCATCGAGTCAGTGCGTATAACGAGTATTCGCGTTCCACGTATTGCCCCATCTCTAAATATTTCCTGAAGCTGTGCTTGTATCGAGTTTGGTGAAATGAAATCCTTATACCTGATTTTCCATGTTTGTTTCTGCTTCAATTTGACATTATACACTTCAAACGCGATTGTTTTGAACTTACCGACCACGAGTTTCGATTCTCCCAGAAATATTAGTTCTACATTTTCATTCTGCTGCAGGTTGATTGGTTTGAACTCAACAATTTTTTGTGCAGAAAGCAGTAATGAACGTGCCTCATCGTCAGAAAGTTTCGTTTCTTTTATTTCACTTTTTTCTTCAACTTCAGTCGACATGCTACTATTCATTATTTTGCATTTAAACATTGATATATTAACAAAGGATGACAAGACACAAAGATAATATCTCTCAAATATATGCGGAACATTATCATCTATCCACAAAGAAAACATTTATATTTCATACTAAGAGATAAATCATGCGGAATTGTATATTCATAACAAATAGACTGCACGATATCCTAAAGAAGATGTCCTCACGGTTGTTGCTACCCGCGTCTGAAATTGTCCGTCAAGCAATCTACTCTTTGCAAACACACATGCCGTTTTCTATCTTTTCAACACCAAAACCCGTTACTGTCGAGAAAAAAACCCGCGATTATTTGTTTTGCCTTCATCTCACTGGTGAATATATTAAATTTTTTAGGAACAATTATTGGGATGTTGAACGTGTTATTTTAGCGAACGAGTATTCTACGCTTTATCCATTTGAGCACTTACAAGTCCAGTATTCAAAGATGCTTGCACACAAACTTTTGAAAATCAACATGCATCGTGTTAATTCTCATTCTCTATTTTACACGCATACAACACTTGCTGGCACTGTTATTTGCCTTCCAAACAAGGAGCTGGTTTTACCAGCGCTTTTTATTATAAAAACATTTGGCGGGAAAGATATCCAAAAAATTATACAACAATTAGACATATATAAGTCTGACAACCCCACAATAATACGCGAAATGATTAAAGATATATGTCTCAAGTGCAACTCGCGGATATATGTTCCACAACTTGCGATGGCCTAGAGATTGCATAATGCATGATACAAATTTTTTTTGCGGATGTAGAATGATTTTATTTCGTGTGTGTTTCTAAATAGTATATCGTACACAAATGCGACTGACTTTGTCTTACGCAGTGCGCGACCGATCCTCTGTATGAGCACTCTTAGTGAGCGCGATGAACTCATCAATATCACTGCGCGTATATCCGGTATGTCAATGCCCTCATCTAACACAGGTGTTGCGACGATTACAGAGATTTCACCGTTCTGCAGTTTCGCGAGGATTTCTTGCCTCTCTATTCGCGGTGTTTTTGAGTGCACAAACCCACACCTTATCCCGCATTTCTGCAGGAACTCTTGAGTTTCTTTTGCGACCCTTCTGAAATGGGTAAATACTATCGCTTTTCCATTGATTTCTTGTAATATCTGTAATACTGCGATTTTCTTGTATATATGACTGTCAAGAAACATTGCAATTTCAACATTGTTTTTCTTTTTCTTATTTACAAGTGAGTAGTAGTGCGACAAATCTTTTTCCGGTAGTTCAAGATATATTGCCTCGTATCGTATATTTGCCACAATTCCGCGCTTGATAACCTCACCAATGTTCATATAATAAACAACACGACCTATGAAGTATTCTGCGATATGTTCTTTCTGGTCCGAGCGGGATAGTGTGGCGGTCAGACCCAGCCTGTAAGGGGCTTGGCAGTATGAGAGTGCTTTCGCGAAAGTTTTCGCTGGCACATGATGAACCTCGTCGCAGATGATTAGCGAGAACAAATGACCGAATTTTTTCAGTATACTTCCTGCGGAATTATAGCATGCCACAGTGATTATCCCCAATTCTCCACTCTTGTTCGGGAACGGTATTGGTTTTATCCCGAGATACCGTGAAATTGCGCGAATCCACTGTTCTACAAGCGGTCGTGATGGAACGAGAATTAGCGTTGTTGCCCGTGTCAGCAGTATCGCACTCATCCCTATATGCGTCTTCCCGGATCCTGTAGGCATTATGATTATTCCATTTTTTCCGTTCTTTTCCCACATCTCTATCGCTTTCTTTTGATAATCCCGCAGTTGAAGTGTGGATTTGAAAATAAATTCTGGAATTAGGGTTTGCTTTACGCGAAACTTGTATCTTTTGCGGAACTTTTCTATAACAAATGGAAGTATGCCCGCAAGTATCTTGTTTTTAGAAACCGTCAATTTTATGCCGTGTTTCATTTCAAGACTATGCACTGTTCGTGCTATGTCTTCTGATACATCTATTATGTTTTTTGATACGATTATTTCCCTCATTCACGACCTCACCTCACCGAATTTTTACCTTACCTCACCTTACCTTACCTCACCCAATCAGTTTATTAACAACAATGTTGAAAACTCTTTCAAGATCCTCTGGCTTTACATGATATTCAGTTGCCAAAACCTCTTTCACTTTATCGTCATCCCCCATGAACATGGTATCAGCCAATTTGGTAAGTGCCTCCTTGTTTATGTTATAGACCTTTAACAGCCCCTCATCAGACACAGTACCCAATTTTTGTGATTCTCCTTGTGATTCTCCCCTCTTTTCATATTTTCTTTTCTGAGAAAATGAATATTCAGTTCCATCTTCCGCTTCCATTTCAGTTCCCGGAAATACCTGGATTGGTTCTCCTTGTTGAATCATTTGAGGGTGCATGAGGGGGGCAATGTCGGTGATGGAAAGATTCGCATTGGTTATACCCTGGACAAGGTTAGTTATCGCATTAAAATAGTTTTGTGCGATTTCAAGCATCCTCACTGCGTTCATCTGGTCTTTCTTCGACATATATGCAATCATGCTCGCTATCATGTCTTGATACTGCCTTTTTATATTCTCAGTTTCTTGTATGATATATGTGAGCAGTCTCTCGCGATGCGGCGTCTCACTCGAGGCAAATGACCTCAATATTTTCGCGATTTTTTTCTCATCATCTGCAAGCGGTAATACAACATACCTTGTCTCATTATCGTGTGCGTACTGAACAACGCGAACTAAAAAAACCCTCCGCTTGAAAAATAAAAATTTCATGGAAAATATATATGGAAAGATGTTAAAGTTGAGAATGGCATTCTTTATCCTCACACGCTCTCCATTTTTCGTTTTACCATCAATTGATAAAAACTCATCATGTATTACAACTTTGCCATACACAGGTATAATTTTAGACCTGCTACTTATGAAAATGACATCTTGCACGAAATAACAATCCCTTTTTAGTTATAAACTTTGTTTTAAAATATAATTGACAAGTTGCTGTCAAGAAAATTCAGACAGCACATCACAAAACAAATCAAAAAGCAGAAATCGCTTGGTTTTTCATCTTTCCCATTAAACACTATTGGACTATTAGATAGGCATCCGAGAGGGATAAAGATAAAGATAAATTGACAAAATGCGCCCTATTTTCGCAAAAAACTGTCCCCGAAATAAAAGTGCATGGATTTTCTTGACAGCACTTTTGAAATATAATGGGCAGAACAACTTGTGGCAGTATATCAACATTCAACATACCGTATCAGATATCAATATCTCATTTAATACATTGGTGCAAAGTTAATAAACAGATTTTGTCAAAATAAATATGATAAAGGAACTAAAGGACTTTAAAAAGATAGAAACTGCTATACCTCTCGTTAAGGTTGGCGATAGGTTTTTCATGCACCTTACCTCTGACATCAATGGAAGAAGAAGTAAAATTGTGGTTGCGGTGCCATTAGAATTCGTTGAAATAAATGGTGGTTATTTTCTGAACCTTCCATTGAAGGACGCGGAAATTCGCGAAAAGATAGGTGGACATCCTTCCACTCTTTGCAAAATTGTTAAAAAGGAAAACTCCTATATTATTCCAATTCCATTCCCGGATATTTACAGTATAATTCAGAACGATGAAGTGCCTTTCTATGTAGATTTCTATGCATCTTTTGAATATGTATACACCGACGATTATCGTGCATTTGTAATCATCTCAGAAACAAATATAAATAAGAGGGTAGATGTATATACCACTCTCAAAACATACAAACGACGGACATATGAGAAACTACCAAATAAATTCTTAAGGGAATACACAAGTTATCACATAGAAAATAATATTGATGTTCTTAAGTCTGACAACGAAATATATTATAAAATAGCCAAAACAAGAGTGAGAAAAGAGGTGTATTCCCATCTTGTGAGGTGATTGTCGTGGAGATTGAAATCCCTGTTCAGACCTTTGGAAATTATTTTGTCTTGCACTCAAAATATTTGCACCCAAGCACACTTATCATTCCGAAATTGGGTCACAAAACAACGATTCGAGATGGAAAAACTTACTTGGTATTTCCAATAAACATGAAAATTGAAAGATTGTATGTTAAAGATGTTGCCGATTTGTTCGTACTGCAGGGAACAAGTGAATATGCAAACACATATGCAGTTAAGGTTCCAGATGCACGCGACTTTTTCGAAAATGAAATAATCGCAGAATTAGAAGTTTCAGTCGATAGCGATATACCTTGTTTCTTGTATATCCGCAGTATTTATCCATGGAGCGTATATTTACTTTTTACAGCTGGTCCATACCCCCAAAAATATATTAAAATAAGCATGAAAATCTACACATATGATATAAAAGAGGATAGCATCATGAAAAACATACACAACATTTATTATGACTACTCAATCTATGGAGAAAAGGAGGTAAAATGTGAACTGATGGACATTGAATATACAAAAATGAGTATTACTGTTTAAATTTTGTTTGCCTTCTATTTTTATTTTATTTTATTTTATTGGCTTTTTTCCTGCCGTGGGGCTATAAGTTGTATTCATAGAAGCGTGTTTTCACCTGCAGAAATACGAGCAACACAAGCAGAATAAACATTGCAATGAACAATACTGCCAGCATTTTTATGTCATTTACACTCGAGAGTGTTAGTATGCTGAACATGTATGCCGCAGTTGAAGAAATAATAGACACGATTGTTATCAAAATGGAGTATATCAGCAGTGATATTGCTTCTCTGTCCATATTTGTATATTGTTTTCATAAATTTAAACTTCTCGCAGCCATTTGCGTATGAACAAATACAAACATTTTTTAAGCACTGCCGTGTTGTTGATATGCAGGTGCAAGGAAAGATTGTTCTTCGCGATTTTGATGATGATATCTATATAGAAATTACTGTTCGCGATAATGCGCTCCGGGCAGAATTCTTTGTAAAAAAAGAATATAATGCGGATGT
>Ga0065718_1005209_pt1 | contig 12450 bp, 15 predicted proteins | sample GBSCel77sediment_2_FD_59105 | JGI IMG/M metagenome (GOLD analysis project Ga0065718, IMG submission 59105) | Hot spring sediment microbial communities from Great Boiling Spring, Nevada - cellulolytic enrichment CS 77C v3 (version 3) | ecosystem: Environmental > Aquatic > Thermal springs > Hot...
TAAACTTGACTTTTATTTATTTGTTTTTTATAATCTTTTTTAATTTAAAATAATTGGTTCAAGGAGGTCTATTCATGTCTAAAAAATTATTAGAGGCTCTTTTAAAAGCTGAGGAATTGGAAGTGCAGGGGAAGAAATTTTATCTTGAAGCATCAAAGAAGACACTTGTACCCTCAGTTAAAGAATTATTTAAACATCTGGCTCATGAAGAAGATCTCCATCGAGAAAAAATAAGAGAAATCTACCAATTTTTTCAGCAAAAAAAGGAGCTTCCTAAATATATTACTAAAGTTTCAAAAAAACAATTTAATCCAATTTTTGATCCAAAACAGCTTGAAAAGGTAGCAGGAGTTGAAACAGATCTTGCAGCTTTAGAGGAAGCTTTAAACTTTGAGGAAAAATCTATAAAATATTATCAAAAGCTTTCTGAAGAAACTAAAGACCCTAAGGTTAAACGCTTCTTTTTAACTTTAGCACAAGAAGAATGGGGTCACTATCTTTCTATTTTTGATAGTATAGAATTCTTAAAGGATCCCACCTCTTGGCATACTTTTAAGGAACATTGGGGACTTGAGGGAGTTTAATTTAGAAAATAAAAGCAATTAAGGGGGTATAAAAATGTATGAGGCAAAAGATTATTCTAAATTAATTGGAATGAAAGGTTTTAGCGAACCTCTTTTAAAAAATCATTTCACTTTGTACAATGGGTATGTTGCTAACTGTAATAAGTTATTAGAGGCACTTATGAAAATGCTTGAAGAAGATAAAGCTGGGGCTGTAGAATTTGCAGAACTTAAAAGAAGATTGGGATGGGAGTGGAACGGCATGAGGCTACATGAGCTTTATTTTGAGAATTTAGGAGGAGATGGAATTTTTCCTCAAGAGGGTCATCTTTCTAAACTAATAAATGAGCAATTTGGAAGCTATGAAAATTGGAAAAAAGAATTTATAGGTATTGGTTTAATGCGTGGTATAGGTTGGGTCATTTTATACCAAGATGTTCACACTGGTAAATTAATAAACTTTTGGATAAATGAACACGATGTAGGGCATCCAGCAGGATGTTCTCCTCTTTTAGTTATGGATGTCTTTGAGCATGCCTATATGATTGATTATGGGCTTAAAAAGAAGGACTATATTGAGGCTTTTTTTGAGAATATTAATTGGAATGAGGTTGAAAAGAGAATTATAAGATAGTGAGCCTGGGGGGATTTGAACCCCCGACCTTGGGGTCCGGAGCCCCACGCTCTGTCCCCTGAGCTACAGGCTCATTATTCCCAACCACCAGTAGATCCAAATCCACCCCTTGAAGAAGATTTAGGAGGAGCAAAAATTTCTTCTATTTCGGGATCTCCTATTTTAATAAATACAGCCTGAGCTATCTTTTCGTGAGCCTTTACAATTACTCTCTCTTTACCTAAATTTAATACTGGAATCTTAATTTCATCCTCCTCTCCACAATAATCAAAATCTATAATACCAGCAGAATTTGGCATTATCAAGCTTTTATTTTTAAAAAGAGAAGATCTTGGGAAAATAAAAAGGGCATAAGGAGGTTCTGCTTTTATTACTAAACCTGTTCTAATAAGAGTAAATTCACCAGGATCTATAGAAACCTCCTCCAAAGCAAATAAATCATATCCTACAGATTGTTCAGTACTTTTTTTGAGTAACTTAGCTCTGGGGTCCTTTTTCCAGACCTTTATTTTCATAGTTTAACCTTTTAAGAAATAGGATAATTTTGTTAAAGCCATAGAAAAAGAAAAGTTTTCAATCTTTATTTCTTGATTTTCTATGAAAAGAGGCACTTTACTAAGATTTAAAATAGCTTTTATACCCTGTTCTATGAAAGCTTCTAAGAAAATTTCTGGATTTTCCTCTGCAGTAATTACACCTATATCTACTTTTATTACACTCATCACTTGAGATAACTGATTTAAATTATAAACAACTATACCATTATATATTTTACCAATATTTTCTTCTTTTGTATCAAAGGCAGCTAAAAAATAAAATCCTTCTTTTTGTAAAATTTTATCTTGTAGGAGGAATATTCCCAAAGGACTTAACCCGCCTAAAATTAAATTCCATTCTCGAGACCTTCCCAAAAAATTTTTAAGACTATATTTTAAGCTTTTAATACCATATCCTACACCTTTAGTTCCTAAGGACCCTACAAAACTTAAATCCTTTCTTAACTGAGCAGAATTTACACCACAATTTTTAGCCAGATCTTCAGAACTTATGAAATCTACATTCTTTTTTTCAAGAGCCTCCAAGACTTTTAAATAGATAATCAACCTTTCCAAAGTATTTTCTGGAGTATCTTTTATTTTCATTATTTTTCTTTAAGAATTTTAGGTATATTTTTCTCATAAGGTGGATAGATAATGCCTTTTTCTGTTATAATAGCAGAAATTAATTCACCTGGAGTTATATCAAAAGCTATGTTATAAGCTTTAGCTTTAGAAGGAGCAATTTTACTCTTGTAACAAGTTAAAACCTCCTTAGAAGGGCGAATTTCTATAGGAATTTTTTCTCTGTTTTCTATATTTAAATCAAAAGTAGAAGAAGGAGCAGCAACAAAAAAGGGTATGTTGTGGAAATTAGCTAAAATTGCTAAAGAATAGGTTCCTATTTTATTAGCTGTATCTCCATTCTTTGTAATTCTGTCAGCCCCTACTATAACTGCAGAAATTTCTCCTTTTTGCATAAGAAAACCTGCAGCATTATCAGTAATTAAAGTATAGGGAATTTTTAATTTGTAAAGTTCCCAAGCAGTAAGTCTTGCACCCTGTAAAAAAGGACGAGTTTCATCTACAAAAATTTTTATTTTCTTATTTTTTTCATAAAATTTTCTTATAACCCCTAAAGCAGTTCCATATCCACCAGTTGCTAATGCTCCGGTATTACAATGGGTAAGTATACCTCCTTTTGGAAGAATATCTTTTCCATATTCACCTATAGCCAAATTAGCTTCTATATCTTCTTCCCATATTCTTAGTGCTTCTTTTTCAAGTAACTCTTCAAGTTGTTTAAGTTTAGATTTATTTATTTTTTCTTTAAATTTCTCAAGAAAATTAAGAGAAATTTTTCTCAATCTTGAAACAGCCCAGGAAAGATTTACTGCTGTGGGGCGTGAAGTAACTAAAAGATTGCTGATTTTCCCTATTTCTTCCTCTACTTTATGAACCAAAATTTCTTCACTTTTTAGTGAAGATAAAAAATTTTTGAATTCTATAACAAATCCGATTGCTGAGCAAATACCTATAGCAGGAGCTCCTCTTACTACCATTTCTTTGATAGCAGTTCTTATTTTGTTAAGATTATCACAAAAAATGTATTTTTCTTCTAAAGGAAGTTTTCTTTGGTCAAGAAGATAAAGCCCTTTTTCTGTCCAAAACCAAGCTTTTATTAAATCAGCTTTAGCAGGTTCTTTTAGAATTTCCCTTTTTAAAAAAGAAAATTTCATTTTTCTAAGAGCTCAATTAGAATTTTATTAACTATCTTAGGATTTGCTTTACCTTGTGTTTTCTTTAAAACTTGTCCTACAAAAAAGCCTATAATGCCTTTTTTACCAGTTTTATATTTTTCCACTTCTTTTGGATTTTCTGCCAAAACTTCTTCACAAATGGATCTTAACTTATCTTCCGAACTCTCTTGGACGAGCCCTTTTTCCTCTATAACCTTTTTAGGTTCAATTCCCTTTTCATATATCTCTGGAAAAATTTGTTTCGCAATAGTTATGGAAATTACCCCCTTTTCTACTAATTCAAGTAGTTGAGCAAGATTTTCGGGTTTGAGATTTGTTTCACTAATGTCTTTTCCATCACGATTTAAATACCTTAAGACTTCTGTAAGCATAAAATTGGATATGCTTTTAGGGTTGGGATAAATTTTTGCTGTTTTTTCAAAAAAATCAGCTAAATTTTTTTCTTCAATTAAAATATCTACTTCATAAGGTGTTAAAGAATAGGTCTTTAAAAATCTCTCCTTTTTTTCTTGGGGAAGTTCAGGAAGTTCAGTTTTAAGTTTTTCAAGGAAATCTTCATTTATTTGGATTTCTATTAAATCTGGATCAGGGAAATAACAATAATCGTGAGCTTCTTCTTTNCCTCTCATGGGATGAGTGGTTTGTGTAGCCTCATCATAAAGTCTTGTTTCTTGAATAACTTCTTTACCTTCCATAAGGAGACCAATTTGTCTTTTTATTTCATAACTTAAAGCTCTTTCTACATGTTTAAAGGAATTCATATTTTTTAATTCTACTTTAGTTCCAAATTTTTCACTTCCTTTTGGTCTGACAGAAACATTAGCATCGCATCTTAAACTTCCCTCTTCCATATTTCCATCACATATTTCAAGATATCTCAGAATTTCTTCTTAAGGTTTTTAAATAGGCCACTGCTTCTTCGAGGGGAAGAGATTTCTGGAGTACTTACAATTTCAAGGAGAGGGACTCCTGCTCTGTTAAAATCTACATAAGAATAAGGTTTTTTTTCATCATGAATTAACTTTCCTGCATCTTCTTCCATGTGAATTCTTACTAAACCTATTTTTTTCTTATTTCCATTTATTTCAATTTCAACAACTCCTCCTTCTGCAAGAGGTATTTCATATTGAGAAATTTGGTAATTTTTTGGAAGATCAGGATAAAAATAAGTTTTGCGAGCCATAATAGATTTTAGATTTATCTTACAATTAAGTGCTAAAGCTAATTTTAATGCGTATTCTACAGCTTTTTTATTTATTACAGGAAGCACTCCAGGAAGTCCTGTGCAAACCGGACAAATTTGTGTATTGGGAGGATTGCCAAATTTAGTGGAACAGGAACAAAACATTTTGGTTTTGGTGCTGAGTTGGGCGTGAACTTCTAAACCGATGACTGCTTCAAATTCCATAAGTTTCCTCTTTTTAAGAATAAAATCTTACCTTTTTTTCCTTTTCTGTCAACCTAAGCTTTATAAACTCTTTTATTTTATTGCTCTTTTAATAACACCTCCCCCAAGTAAAAAATCATTTTCATAAAAGACACACACTTGTCCAGGTGTCACGCCCTTTACAGGAGTTTCAAATAAAATTCTATATTCTTTATTATTGTTTTTAATTATATCCTTAACTTTTGCTATAGGAGCTTTATATCTTATCTGAGCTGATGGGTTTATCCATAAATTTAAAGGAAGGTGGAAATTAAAATCTTCTAAGATAAGTCCTTTAGAAAATAAATCTTTTTCTTCTCCTAAAATAATTTTATTTTCCTTAAAATCTAAATCAATGATATATAAAGGTTTACCTAAAGGAATTCCAAGTCCCTTTCTTTGTCCAATAGTATACCACTGAATGCCTGAATGGGTACCTATAATTTTATCCTTATATACCACAACCCCCCTTTTTTTCTGGAAGATAGGTAGATAAAAATTACTTTTAAAGTTTTATTTTTTAAAAAACAAATATCTTGTGATTCTTTATAATCTAAAAAATTGAATAAGATTTTTCCTAAGGATCTGACTTCATTTTTAGTAAAATCTCCCAAGGGGAAGATTAGATAAGGAATAATTTCACAATTTATTAGGGCTAAAAAATAGGATTGATCTTTATTCTTATCTTTCGCTCTTTTTAAAAGAGGTTTTCCCTTATAATTTTCTATTTTCACATAGTGCCCTGTTGCAAATTTTTCTATTTTTAAATTTTTTATAGCCAATTCTAAAACTTTACCAAATTTAATTTTTCTGTTACACCAAGCACATGGATTTGGTGTTAATCCTTTAGCATATGAATCTACAAAAATAAGAAACAATCTCATCTTTAAAAAATTCTTTTAAATCTAAAACATGATGTGGAATATTAAGTAGATGGGCAATATGTTTAGCTTTTTCAATAGTTTCTATTTGAGACTCAAAGAGTTCAAAAGTAATACCTAAAAGCTGATAATTTTTTTCTTTCAAAATATAAGCAGTTACTGCACTATCAATTCCACCACTTAAAGCAACTGCTATTTTCATTTTTAGATTTAGAGATATAATATTTTAGAAAATTACTCAAAAATTATACTATACCTTTTTAAAAATTTAAAGTTTTTGGAAGGACTGATGAGAGAATTAAAAGAAAAATTTTTAGAAAGTTCTAAAAAGGTTATAGCTGATAAAGCTAAGTTCCCTGAAGAAACAGTAAAAGAAGTGGAAGAAAGGCTAAAATCGGTAGGAATTAAAATTTATAAAGGGCTTAAAAGAATTGATAAAGGAAGATTGGGGATTCCTGTTTACTTAAGTCTTTATGACATAGATGGGCAAAAAATTACTGGAAATTTTAAACAGATGGGAAAAGGAAGTACTGAAACACTTTCTCAGGCAAGTGCTCTTATGGAATTGGTAGAAAGATTTTCTTTATTTTCTTTTTATAAAGAAATCCAAAAAAAAGGAATATTAAGCACTTTTGAGGAATTGAAAGAAAAGGCTATTCCCTTGGAAATAATTTTAAAATCTGTAGAAGATGAAGAAGATGATGATATTAAGAAATTAGCTATTAAATATTTAAAAGAAGTTCCTTTTTATTTTGTTAAAGCTTTTGAAGTAACCACACAAAAAGAAAAATTTATTCCCTTTCACTGGTTTTGGCTTCTTTATGAATACAATGGTTCTGCAGGAGGAAATACCTATCCTGAGGCGGGAGTTCAAGCAATATGTGAATTGATAGAAAGACACACCAATGCTTTATCTGTTAGGGAAAATAATCCCATGCCTGCTATAAAAAGAGATTCTATTCAAGGAGAAGGAGAAAGATTAATAAAATGTTACGAGAGATTGAATATAAAGCTATGGATAAGAGATATGACTTTTGGTATGCCAGTTCCTACAGTAGCTGTAATGGCTATGGATCCTTCTACCTACCCTGAAAGGAGTGAAATTGTTTATGCAGCAGGAACTGCAACCTCTCCTGAAAGGGCATTAATAAGAGCTTTAACAGAAGTTGCTCAACTTGCAGGAGATTTTGATACAGAGGGCAAATATGTAGAAAGTGGGCTTCCTAAATTTAAAACACTTGAAGAAGCTAAAAATGTTATAGAATGGACTTATGAAGTTGATCTTGAAGAGCTTCCTAATATGTACTCTGAAGACCATGTAGAGGAATTACTTAATCTTTCCCAAAAATTAAAAGAACTTGGTTATGGAGTTTATTTAATAGATATAACCCATCCTCAACTTAATATTCCTGCAGTTTACGCTATTATTCCTGGCATTCTTTTTAGAGAGAGAACCCGTATTTCTTATCTTTATCAGATGGTAAGAACCTTAAATCTATATTTACCAAAGGAAAAAACGAGAGACCTTCTTCTCACTCTCATAAAAGAGATAAAAAATAAATATTACCTTTGGGCATATTTAGGAAATATTTATAAACAAATGACTAAGGAAAATGAAGCTATAGATTGTTATCAAAAAGCTTTAGAACTTTCCCCTCCACCAGGAGATAAATTAGCCATAATTTCACATCTTGCAGATGCCTATTTTAAGAAAGGAGAATATGAGAAAGTTTTAAATTTAGTGGAGATAGCTTTAGAAATAGATGAAATTCCAGAACTTTATAATATTTTAGGAAGAGCTTATTATAAGCTGGGAAATTATTTGAAAGCTATGGAGGCATTTTCAAGGGCAATAGATTTAAATCCAGCCTCAGCTATTGATTATGCAAACATAGGATATTGTTTAAAAGCGATCAATTATTTGCCTATTGCTCAAATTTATTTTAAAAAGGCGCTTGAAATTGATCCTGAATTGACAATGGCTAAAAGAGGATTAGAATATTGCGAAACAATCCTTAATTCTAAAAATTGAGGAGGCAAAAATTGATATATAAAAAGGGTTTATATTTAAAATTTCCTCCAGATATTGTAGATAAGCCTATAGTTTATAAATTAGTAAAAGATTATGACTTAATTTTTAATATCTTAAAAGCAACCATTACTCCTGGTAAAGAAGGAATTATGATAATGGAATTAGAGGGAACACCTGAAAAAGTTAAGAATGGTTTGGAATATTTAAAAAAGATAGGTGTTGAAGTAAGACCCTTAGAACAGCAAATAATTAAAAATGAGGAAGTTTGTATCCACTGTGGTAGCTGTACAGCAGTGTGCCCTACATCCGCACTTTACGTGGATAGAGAGTCTTTTAAAATTATTTTTGATCCCCAGAAGTGTACAGCCTGTGAATTTTGTGTGGCTGTTTGCATTACTAAAGCTATGGAGGTTCATGTAGAAAGTAGTACCGAAAAAATTTTATAAAAAAATCTTTAAAAGTATTGACTTTTATATTATCTAAAGTATAAATCAATAAGTATGGCTAAAATTGATCCCTTTTTTAGATTAATGGTTGATACTCAGGCTTCAGATCTTCACCTTTCTGCAGGTAATCCTCCTCTTTTAAGGGTTCATGGGGAACTTCAAAGAGTTAGATATAAAGTGTTAGAAGAAGATGAGTTAAGAGAAATGCTTTATGAAATAGCCACAGAAGAAATTATTAAAAAATTTGAAGAAGAGGGAGAAGTAGATTTTGGATATGAAATTCCTGGACTTGCAAGATTTAGAATTAACTACTTTCGTCAAAGGAAGGGTATTGCAGCAGCTTTTAGACTTATTCCAAATAAAATCCAAACTGTAGAAGAATTAGGTCTTCCTCCACTTTTAAATAAACTTGCTCTTTTACCAAGAGGATTAGTCTTAGTTACAGGTCCTACAGGTGCTGGTAAGTCTACCACTCTTGCAGCTATTATTGATTATGCTAATAGAATGCGTTATGATCACATTATTACTATTGAAGATCCTATTGAATTTGTACACGAACCTAAGAATTGTTTGGTTAATCAGAGAGAAATAGGGATCCATACAAAAAGCTTTGCAAATGCCTTAAGAGCAGCTTTAAGAGAAGATCCTGATATAATCCTTGTTGGGGAGATGCGTGATTTAGAAACTATAGCCCTTGCCATTGAGGCTTCCCTTACTGGGCACCTGGTTTTTTCTACTTTACATACTATTGGTGCTGCTCAAACTGTAAGTAGAATAATAGATGCTTTCCCTCCTCAGGAAAGAGATCAAATAAGGGTTTCTTTGTCTGAAGCCATAAGAGCAGTTATTTCTCAAACCATGTTTAAAAGAATTGATAAACCTGGAAGAATAGTTGCTGTAGAAATAATGATAGCAACCCCTGCTATAAGAAATCTTATAAGAGAAAACAAAATCCATCAAATTCCCTCTCTTATTCAAACAGGTAAAAAGTTTGGAATGATGTCTTTAGATGACTGCATTATGGATTATCTTAATAAAGGATATATCGCTCCTGAAGAAGCTTTTATAAAGGCTATAGATAAGAGCAGGTTTTTGCCTTTTATACAAGATAGAGAAATTGCTGATTTTACTGAAATACCAGGTTAAGAAATGTTAACAGAACTTGAAATTAAAGAATTAATTTATAGATTAGCTTACTTAGAACCAGGTATTTCTGATATTTTTATTCTTTCTGGTTATCCCTTACAGATTATAGTTTATGGAAAGGTAAAATCCATATATTTTGAAGACTTTCCTATAGAAAAACTTTCCCCTTTCCAAGTTGAAACCATAGCCTTTAATATGCTTAAAGATAGTCCTCATCTATTTAAAAAACTTCTTAAAGATGGATACGCTGATCTTTCATACTTTTTAGATGATGAGACAAGATTTAGAGTTAATATATTTTCTCGTCAAAGAACCTATAATATTGTAATGAGAAAATTAGAAAGTAAAGTTAAATCTATAGAAGATTGGGGATTACCAAAGGTATTTTATAAAATTGCTCAAGAAAAATATGGAATTGTTNTGGTAACTGGTGCAACAGGACAGGGCAAAACTACAACCTTAGCTGCTATTCTTCATGAAATAAATAAAAACGAAAATGTTCATATTATTACTCTTGAAGACCCGATTGAATATGTTCATCAACCCATAAAAGCCACCATAAATCAAAGAGAGCTTGGAACAGATTTTAGTTCCTATGCTGAGGGATTAAGGGCAGCTCTAAGAGAAGCTCCCCATGTAATATTAGTAGGAGAAATTCGTGATAGAGAAACTATGGATATAGCTTTAACTGCAGCAGAAACTGGGCATTTAGTCTTTTCTACCCTTCATACTATAGGTGCTTCTCACACTCTAAATAGAATTTTGGGTTTTTATTTGCCAGAGGAAGAATATACCGTAAGATATAGATTGGCAGGTGCTTTAAGATGGATTATAGGGCAAAAACTTCTTCCTAAAATTGGAGGTGGAAGGGTTCCTGTTTTTGATATTTTATATAATAGTCTAAGAGTTAGAGAAATAATTATGACTGGAGAAAAGGAAGGAAAAACTTTTTATGATGTAATGACTCAAGGAAGCGCTTTTGGAATGAGAACCTTTGATCAAGACCTTATTGAGCTCTATAAAAAAGGAGTTATAGAAGAAGAAATAGCTATTATGCATGCTATTAGAAAAGATAAGGTCAGCAGAGAAATAGATTTAATAAAGAAACTGAAAAGCATGGAAGAAATGGAAGCATCTTTAGAATTAGGTGAAAAGGGTGTCAAATGAATTTAGAATATCAGGACTATCTTATACATAAACCTTTAAGTTTAATTTATTGGAATTTAAATTCAACTTTTGATGTTCTTGAAAACTATTTTTCCAAAGATTTTGAAATTAGAGAAATAAAAACTTTAGATGATTTAAGCTATTGGTGTAAAGTAGCGGAAGTAAAAGTAGTAATTCTTGGAGTAAAAGATTTAGAGGAAGTAAAGGAAGTGATTAAATTTTTAAATGAAAAACTTCCTATTTATAAAAGAAGAGAAATATTCTTAATTTATGTACTACCTAAAGCAAAAACTTTAGAACCAAAGGAAACCTTTTTATTGAGTGCTAATTTAGTTGTTTCAGAAGAACACCTTTCTGATTTTGAAAAAATATATGAAAAGGCTTTTCAATATTGGTCTGATTTATATAAAAATTTCAAACTTGTCTATGAAAATTTTAAGAAAGAATTTTAAATCTAAAAAGACTCAATGATAAGAAAAGCAGTCATTCCTGTTGCTGGGCTTGGGACAAGAATGCTTCCTGTAACTAAAGTAGTTCCTAAAGAACTTCTTAATATAATAGATAGACCTACTATAGAATATGTAGTTGATGAAATTATATCTTCAGGGATAACTACACTTATATTTATTATTTCCCAAGGAAAAGGAGGAATTATTGATTATTTTGATACAAATCTAAATTTAAGAAGTTTTTTAAAAGAAAGGAAAAAAAGGGACCTTCTTAAGAAAGTGGAGGAGGTAGAAGAAAAAATAGAGCATTTAATAGAAGTAAGGCAAAAAGTTCCTGAGGGTCTTGGACATGCTGTACTTATGGCTGAAAGAGCTGTTGAAAATGAGCCTTTTGCAGTAGTATTAGGTGATGATCTTGTTGATGCAGAAATTCCATGTTTAAAACAAATGATAAATGTATATAAAGATCTTTCTAACAAAACCAAAAATCATAATGTTATTGCTGTAGAAGAGGTCTCTAAAGAAGATGTTTCCAAATATGGGATTATTGAAGGAGAAAGAATAGAAAATAATTTAATAAAAATAAAAAGAGTTGTAGAAAAACCTTCTCCAGAAGAAGCTCCTTCAAATTTAGCTATTATAGGAAGATATATTTTTGATCCAGTTATTTTTGAATTTTTGAAAAAAATTCCTAAACTCCATGGAGAATATCAACTTACTGATGCTATTCAGTTGATGATAGAAAATGGTTATGAGGTTTATGCTTATTTATTTAAGGGGACAAGATTTGACACCGGAAATAAAGAAGGTTTTTTTAAAACAGTTCTTCATTATGCTATAAAAAATCCCAGTTTAAAAGAAGTTTTGATAAGATTTGTAAATGAAAGAAAAATTTGTTAATGTATTTAGTTGATATTGTTTTACCTCTTCCACTCTATCAAAGTTTTTCTTATTTAAGCAGAGATTTTCTCATTCCTGGGATAAGAATTTTAGCGCCTTTTAGAAATTATCTTTTAATTGGAATAGTAAAGAATTGTTTTAAGGTAACAGAAAAAGAACTTTCCCCTGAGATAGATTATAAATGGATAGAGGAAACATTAGATAGTTCACCCTTAATTCCTCCTAATCTTTTTAACTTTTTAGATTGGGTGTCTCAGTATTACCTCACTCCTATAGGTCTTGTTTATAAAATTGCCCTACCTCCTGGAATATTTTCTTTACCTAAAAGAAGAATCTACCTTACTGAAAAAGGAAAAAAGGCTATAAGAGAAGGCTATTTACCTGAAAGTTTTTCTTTTATTAAAAAAAATGGATACAATTTAAAATATTTTATGAGAAAATTTGGAATTTCTCTAAAAGAAATAAATAAATTTAAAGAAAAGGGTTTTCTTATTGTAAAAGCAGAATTTC
>Ga0065718_1005502_pt1 | contig 12431 bp, 15 predicted proteins | sample GBSCel77sediment_2_FD_59105 | JGI IMG/M metagenome (GOLD analysis project Ga0065718, IMG submission 59105) | Hot spring sediment microbial communities from Great Boiling Spring, Nevada - cellulolytic enrichment CS 77C v3 (version 3) | ecosystem: Environmental > Aquatic > Thermal springs > Hot...
CGGGCTTGTTGCCCGTGTTCTTTACGGTAATGCTGAAGGTCACCGTTCTATCTGTGGCCTTGACTAGGTCGATGGCTTCCACGGATATTTGTCCCTTAGCGGATAGGGTGCTTGATGTGCTCATGAAGACGCTGTAGACTATGAGGCCGCCGACAACGCATATTGCGATTAGAATTATCGTGGCGATCAGCGGGCTTATGGCTTTTCTTGAGCGTATAGCCGCTTTCATGGCTTTTTAACCCGAATGGTTGGTTTCGTGAGAGTTTATAAATTGGCGTCATGGACGCTCCATCTTTTAAGATTGGAGGGTTATGGGTTGAGGTGGAAAAGGCAATGGATAGTGCGAAGTGCCCGGAATGTGGCACAATGGTGCGTATGCCCATAAAAAGCTGGGTGGTTAGGCCGAGGAAGGGCGCATCGTTTCTAATCAGCCTCTACGAATGCCCGAAATGCCTTAACCGCTGGAGGGTGAGGCAACTCAGTTCATAAAGCGTTTTCCGCGGTGGCTCCAATGTTTGGCTACGCCTTGGCGTTTGCCGTCCTGGCATACGCCTCGTACAGCGACGTCAGGACAAGGGAGGTTTCAGACCTAGTTTGGCTTGCAGGCTACCCGGCTGCCCTAGCCCTAAGCCTCTTTGAGGTTTCAAGCGGAACGCTTCCCCTCGCGGCGCTTCTGGCGTCGGTCGGCTTTTCAGTATGCGCCTCGGCAGCGCTGCTGCGTCTCGGCCTCTTCGGAGGCGCAGATGCGCTTGCGCTCACCTTCATCGGGTTAGCTGCCCCAGCCTATCCGAGGGGGCTGCCGCTTGCAGAGGATCCGCTTCGCCTGCCAGTTTTCGCAACGCTCTGCAACGCGTCCCTCCTCGGCCTAGCCTCCCCAATCACTGTTTTCGCTTTGAACCTCGCCGACGTGCTGAGGGGCAGGAACCCGCTCAGAGGCATTGAGGTGGATTTTTGGGGGGCGCTGGTCCTGCTGTTCACTGCAAGGCGGGTTAGCCTTGAAAGGATCATGTCAGGCCTCCAATATTTCCCGGCTGAGAGGCTTGTGGAAAAGGACGGCAGACCAGTAAGGACTCCAGTGTATTTTGTCAGGGCTGAGGCTGACGTTTCAACGATGGCCAGGCACATGGCCGAGCATGGAGAGCTGTACTCTGACGGCGTGCTTGCCTCGCCGACGCTTCCAATGATCGCCTTCCTGCTGGCAGGGCTGGCCTTAACGTTGCTCGGCAACATTGCGCTGCTGATAATGCGCGCTCTGCCGACTTTTTAACCGTATGAGCGCATTTATTTTGGTGGCCAAGGTGGAGGAGGAGTGCTTCCACATAATCATTGGAAAAGTTGTGTACGGCGGGCTTGATCCTGATGGAAACATACACATAATATTGAAGAACGGGGATCAGATGTGGACTGAAATTGCCGCAAGGTTTCTGAAGTCAGTCGAGGGGAACGTGGTGAAGGTCAGAGTCAGCCTCTGGGAGAGGCGTTCGAAGGCCCTTTTTTAAGATTACGCGTAAAAAGCAGATGGTGAGAAGTGGTGAAGGCTAGAAAAATTATGTGGCAAATTGAGGACGCGTTGGAGCTGCTTGGAGCTGAAGCCAGAAGCGCATTAACGGCGCTTTTCGCCCCGCTGATAGCCGGGGTCAGGATGGCCAGAACCGGAATAAGGCTCATATGGGGCAGGGAAGAGCAGGCGGCAGCTGGCTACCACGGAATAGCCATGTGCCTGATAGCGGGCGTCATAATGGCCGTTGCGAAGCCGATAGCGTTCTGGGTGACCGGATGGGGTTCCATGCAGTTTGACGCAACCAACAATGTGTACTTCCTCGACAAAGACGGCGACAGCGTATATGACCCCAACGAGCCAGCCGTGCCAGCAGATCTGGTGAACATGATTGGAAGGGTGTTTGACATCGTCTTCTACATTGGAGTAGTCCTGCTCGTGATCGGGCTGATCATCGCCGGTATCAGGCTTGTCTGGCGTAAAAGAAAAAACTAGCATCCTGGCCTCATATGGCTGCACCTTCGCCCTAGCCGGCTTTGTTCCAGTTTTGTTTTTCTGCCTTACCTTCGCCGCTCCCATGCTGCCGTGGTTTTATTTTTCAGTCTGGGCCGCAGGCTTCTCCCTTGACGTATACACGACTTACCGTCTCCACAGGAGGTTTCCAGGAGGAATGGAGAAGTATGAAACGTGCGGGTACATGAGGCTTCTCTATAGGGTTTTCGGCTTCTGGAAGGGAGTGCTCGCGTATGCCGTTCTGGTTGAGGCGCCGCTTGTGGCGCTGGTGGCATTCGCCCTTATTCCAGGAGCCCAGGATGCCTTCAGCCCGCTTATTCCTTCAAGCCGAAACTTCGCCGCCTCCCTCGCCTCATCCATGTGCTTTTTCGGCCTGATCCATCTTTCAGCGGTGCCTGCAAACCTTAAGTTTAAGCTTCCCGAAGCTCCTCGCGGCTTCGAATCTCAATGAAGGGCTTGCGGTCAGGCTTGTAGAGGACAAGCGGCTTGGCCTTAAACTTCTCCGCGAAGCATTCAAGCTCAACCCAGACAACTCTGGGCCTCTTGTTTCCGGACTTCACCTGCACGGCGTAAACTTCTTTCCCGTTTCCGCATAAGAGGTCGCACGCTCCATGAGAGCCGGCGCTCCTGACGCAGACAGCACCGTACCGTGCACGCATGTACTTGATGGCTAGGCGCTCAACCCTATACCCCTTCGAGTAGCTGCGAGCCATGCTTTCCGGCCACCTTCATTCCGGACATAGAAAATCGGAGGCAGAGCTTAAAAAATGAAGGCGCAGAAGGCGCAGGTCCGAGCCAGACATTTTAAAGGCTACGCTGCCCAACTTCACGGGGCCAACATGTTTAGTAGGAGAAGAGGAGTAAGCGAGCTGAAGGCAACCATCGTGCTTCTCGCAATAACAGTCGCCGCGGCGCTGCTGCTCTACGCAATCTCAATCGGGTACATTCGGGCAGCGCTTCCAGGCGGCGTTGAAGTGACTGTTGAGGCGGCCAGCCTCGTAAGGGCGTCCGACGGGTCATCCATTTTCTCATGCGTCCTAAAGAACATTGGAAGCAAAGCTGTTGAGCGCCTGACAATCCAGTTCGGCTATGAAGTTCAGGACGAGGTTCCGAACGTGAGCGAGGATTCACCCCTAGAGCCAGGCGGCTCCGTAGCCTACGAGATGGAGCCCGTATGCGATTATAAAGTCGGCGAAACCTACACGTTCGTCGTCAACGCTTATTCCCAAAGCGGCGGGGATTTCTCAAAGGCCTTCAGCGTCGTCTGCCAAGGAACTCCCTCCATGCCAAGCGTCATCGAGGATCCTGAAACGCTAATATCGGCCAGCATACTGGAGGAAGAGGATTACGTGGCGCTGTTCTTCGTGTTGACCAACATGGGCAGCGAAACATACAACTACACCTACAAGGTGATCTCGGATATACGCGCGTTAAGCATAATGCCCGAGCGGGATCTGATATTGAACATTCCGCCAGGCATGGACTTCTATTACACGAACGCCGGGCCTTACCCGATAAGGCCGCTAACAGTGACCCTTGAAATCTACAAGGGCAACAGGGCGGCGGGCAACCCGATATTTCGGCAGCACTTCACCATAAACCCGCGCTAAGCCTTCACGTTTTTTCTGCGTTGCAGCAGACTCAAACGTTTTTCTGTTCAGCCCCTTCAATTAATGCCCGGACGCTGCGTAACTTTCACTTTTTAAGTTTGCAAACCCCAGCTTCTCAGGGGAGAGGGTTCTGGGCGAGGAGAACGTTATCTGGTCCGGCAAGCCTACAGTTCTGGCTTTCTACGACATCATTGCAGGAGGGGCACTTCTTATAGCCGTATCCGCGGCTCTGTTCGCGACAGTCCTGTCGGCCGTGGTTTGGCTCCCAGTGCTCGGCATGGTGTGCGGCGCCGCTCTTATACTGGTGGCGTTCGCCCGATCAAAAGCGGTCAAATACATAGTGACTGACAGGCGCGTAAGCAGGGAGTACCGCTTCTTTTCGGTGAGAATCGACGAGATTCCATTAAACAGGATCACGAGCATCGCCGTGGAACAGAACATTGTCGGGAGGCTCCTTGGTTTTGGCGATTTGAGGATCGGAACTGCCGACATGGCGTTTCCAGGAGTGCTGTTCAATGGAATAAGAAACCCTGAAAGGGCGAAGTCCATCATAAGCGGTTTAATGGGCAGCATGCAGCGGACCGGCCATTAAAGCCCTTCAAAGCGCTGGAAGCCAACTTCATAGTTGAAGGGTTGTCCGTACTGCATGGCGCGTGTTTTTAAAGCATAGGAAAGCTCATGCTATAGGTGCTGATTGGTGGTCGACGGAAGGAAGGCGTTTCTGTTTCTTATCGCATTCATCGCCATCTCGGAAATAACGTCCATTTTATATGTCGCCCTGGTCGGGGATCTTACAGCTCGCGTTCAGGAGCTCGAGAACAGGGTTTCAAAGCTGGAGCTGGAGCTTACGGCAGCGTCAAGAGTCTACGCAGCAGCATCCCCTTCCATCGCCACGGTGAGGGCGGTTAAATCGGACGGTTCCACAGTTCAGGGGACAGGAGTTCTGGTGGATGGGAATGGCACGTTCGTGACAAGCTATCATGTTGTCGCCAATGCGTCGGGCATCATTCTCGAATACTGGGATAAAACAGCGTCAAACGCCACCTTCATCGGAGGGGACATTTACACGGACATAGCTGTCGTAAGGGCCGCATGCGCCCCCAACGCTTACCCGCTTAGATTTGGGAGCCAGCTGGCTGTGGGCGAATTGGTCTACGTTATCGGAAGCCCGCATGGCCTCGACTTCTCCCTTACGGTGGGCGTGGTAAGCGGGGTTGAGAGGCTGGTACGGCTTGCGGAGTTGGGCTACGAGTACCCGCGGGCCGCATACGCCATCGCGGACGTCATCCAGTTTGACGCTTATGTGGCTCCTGGGAGCTCCGGGTGCCCCATGCTCAACAGCAAAGGGGAGGTGGTGGGCATCGTCTTCGCCATGCGGGAACCCGGAATAGCCTTTGCCACGTCAGCCTATCTCGTGAAACGCGTGGTGAGCGGGATACTTGAGAAGGGAAAGTATGAACATCCATGGATCGGCATCAGCTACCAGCTGGATTACATCGGAGGGTTGAAGGTGCTTCACGTTTATTCCGGAAGCCCTGCTGAGAGGACGGGCCTCAGAAGCGGCGACGTTGTGGTTGCAGTTGACGGGAACCTTGTCCGCGACGCATGCGAATTTATAACTTTCATAGAAAAGTACAAGAGCCCCGGGGACATCGTAAACCTTACAGTGCAGAGAGACGGCCTCATACATCAAATGCAACTTCAACTGGGAGCCAGACCATAAGCCCGCAGGAAAATCCTGAAATACTNAGATGCGGCATTTAGGCTTCCAGCAGCTCAGGTCTTNCCCCGGCGGTTCGGGAAGGCACCTTGAAAAGACANCGCAAGAAATTGGATATTTAAAACTTCCTGCCATAAATATAGCGCTGGTGNGTCAAGGCTTGTATGTGAGGCTGAGCTACAGCAAGGGAACCATTGTTCTTGAGGGCGGCGTGCCTACTCCGTACGGCCAGTGGGATCCGCGGGTTAAGGCCTACAGGGCTCCGGCCTACTGCTACAGGGACATCGTTGCTTACCTTCAGAGGAGCCGCATCCCCTTTGAGGATCGCGTTCTGGATCCCCCGCCTAAGCCTCCTTTAAAGGGGAGGGTTGAGCTTTACCCGTACCAGGAGGAGGCCTTTAAAAGGTGGATTGAGAACGGCGGCAGAGGCGTTATCTGCATAGCGACGGCCGGGGGCAAGACGTTTATAGGGCTTAAGGCGATTGAGGCGCTTGAAAAGTCCACGGTGATTTTAGTGCCGACCCTTGCGCTTGTTGACCAGTGGGTTGAGCGCATCGGCGAGAGGCTCGGCGTGGAGGCGGGCGTCGTTGGAGGCGGAAGATACGACGCAAGGTGGGTTACGGTGTGCACGTACGACTCGGCCTACATCCACGCTGAGGAGCTTGGGAACAGGTTTGAGCTTTTGATAGCCGACGAAGCCCACCACCTCTTCGCTCCGGGCTACAGCCAGGCGGCCGAGCTCTACGCCGCGCCGTACAGGATGGGCTTGACAAGCACGCTTCACAGGCCTGACATGCGCCACATGGACGCCCCGAGGCTTATAGGAGGGGTTGTATACGAGGCCGGGCACGAGGAGCTCGCAGGCGCATACATTGCGCCGTACGAGCATAGGAGGGTTTACGTTGAGCTCACGCCCGAGGAGCGCAGCGAGTACGAGAGGCTGTGGAGCGTTTACACGGGATATTTGGAGAGGCGCGACATTCAAATGCGGAGCGAGGAGGACTTCCAGAAGCTCATAATGCTTTCGGCCTTCGACCCCGAGGCCAGGGAAGCCATCCTCGCAAGGAACCGAGCCCTCAAAATAGCTTTAAACTCCGAGGCGAAGATGCGTTTTCTGGCCGAGAAGCTGGGAGAGTCAAACGAGAAGACGCTGATATTCACGCTTCACAACAGCCTGGTCTACGCCATAAGCAGACGCTTCCTAATACCGGCCATAACCCACAAGACGCGCGAGGACGAGCGGAGGCTCATACTTTCGAGGTTCAAGAGCGGCGAGTACCGCGCCATAGTTACAAGCCAGGTTCTGGACGAGGGATTGGACGTGCCGGACGCCTCGAGGGGCATAATCCTAAGCGGCACCGGCAGCCCGAGGCAGCTCATACAGAGGCTCGGCAGGCTCCTGAGGAAGGCTGAGGGGAAAGTGGCCGTCCTATATGAGGTTGTTTCAAGGGAGACAAAGGACGTTGACTTCAGCAGGAAGAGGCGGAAGCCTGTGAAGTCTGGGGAGGGGTGAGGAGACGCTTCCAACCCAGCTTCTGGCAGTTCAGCGCTGGAGGGACCAGGTTAGGCCGAAGTACTCTAAGCTCAGCCAGAGGGACTATTCCGCCGCCGAAGCCGTTATACGCGCCTACTCGGAAGGCGTGGGCTTAAAACGCGGCGTTATAAGAGAGAAGGTGGCTGAGCTTGAAAACGCGTACGGCGACTACAGGCTTGTGAGGGGTTTGGCGGCGCTCGTGGAGCGCTCTTGTACCTTCACGTCGAAATCCCACGCCGACCCCTTGAAGGTCAGGCATATGCTCTTCGCCGAGGCAGCCGCGAGGGGCTTCCAGAAGAGGAATGCAGTCGTCAGGGACGTTGCGTCTGCGCTTGGGCTTACGCCTGAGCAGGTTGAAGAATCCATGTATGCCGACTTGGACGCCGAGGAGGTGCTGGAGCATTGTCCAACCATCAGCCCCGCGGACCTTCTGAAACAGTACAACCTGAGCCTGACGCAGACGCTCCTCTTCAGCTCAACCGAAATGGAGTTCAAGGCCTCTGGAAACTGGCAGCGCATATTCAGAGCCATAAAGCTTCACGGCCTCATGTACGCGGCCTACAGGCGCGGCGGCTCCATATGCGTGAGGCTTGACGGGCCAACGTCGCTTTTCAAGCTTACAAGGCGGTATGGAACGGCTCTGGCGAAGGTTTTGCCTGAAATAATGCGGGGCAGGCCTTGGAGGATAGAGGCAAAAATTCTAAGGGCGGACAGGCTTCTCAACTTCACCATTGAAAGCGGGAGGCACGGCTGGCTCTTCCCCGAGCTTCAGCTTGAAGAGGAGTACGACAGCGCCGTCGAGGAGGATTTCGCCCAGCAGTTCAGAAGCCTCAGAACAGGGTGGGAGGTTAAGCGGGAGCCTGAGCCCGTTGAGGCCGGATCGGCAGTGATGATACCGGACTTCTCATTCCATTTTGGGAGGCGGAAAGTCTACATGGAGGTCGTCGGCTTCTGGACGGCGCAGTACCTTAAGCGCAAGATCGAGAAGCTTTCGGAGGTAAAGGAGCCCTTCATAGTTGCCGTCGACGAGGAGCTTGCATGCGGCAGGCTTGAAAGGCTGAAGGCTTCAAACCCAAACGTGCGCCTGATCTACTACAGGGGGAGGATACCGGTCAGGGAGGTCCTAGCCCAGCTTCAACCCCTCGCCGAAGCGGAGGTTGAGGTGCAGGCCTCAGAGCTGAAAATAGCCTTGAAGAAGCCCATAGCCGCCTTAAGGGAAGTCGCGGAAACCTACGGGGTCTCCGAAGAGGCCGTTAGGAAGGCGGCCGTCAAAGTTGAAACCCACATCCTGCTCGGCGAAACGTTCATAGAGAAGGCGCTTCTGGAGGAAGTCAAGCGCGCCCTCGCGCGCAGCGTGAAAGGCGAAGTTCCGCTGGCAAGGGCCGTTGAAGCCTTAAAGCCCTACGGCATACCGGACCCAATTACGGCCATAGCCGCCCTAGGCTACAAGGTTAAGTGGCGCGGGTTAAGCCTTGAGGACGTAACCGTATCAGCCGCAGACCAAGCCCCAGTCAACGCTGTTTTGGAATCCTGAAGTGGCTGTCCTTCCCTGCGCTTATGTATTCCCCTTCAAGCTTTTTCACCACGTCCGCTATTCTCGCAAAGTTTTCGGAGCCCAGGAAACCTCTAGGCTCAATCACGATGAACCCGCTCTGCTCCTGGAAGCTTAGGAGGTTTCGAAGGTCTTCAGGGAAGCTTTGCTGGACGCTTTCGACGGTCAAGGCCTGAGCGGCCGTTTGAGCGGGCTGAGGAGCCGCTGTCGAAGGCGCTGCTTGTCGAATATACGGCTTCAGCGAGTCTGAAAACTGCTTCAGGTCTTCTGCGACCAGCTTGATCACTGCCAGTAGCTCCTCAGCCCTCTCAATCAGCCTGTCCAGCTTTTTTCCCGTTTCCTCGCCTGGTTCTCCGCTCATTTTTCACTCCCCAGCTGGACGAAGTGGCAGTGCGCGGCTTCAAAGTTTTCCACGTTCAACTTACCCAGCCACAGCTCGCCCAAAGTTGTTTTACACTCTAAACACACAAAGTCGCAACTGTCCTCATCGTAGTAAAGCACAGCTTCGCATTTTGGGCATAGAAACTTCACCAGGCCCATTTCCACCACAGCCTCCATTTCCCTCCTGCTTTTTTAAATGACGGTTCACATGAGGAGAAAGTTCCTCACCAGCAAAATTTATATATGAAATCTTGATACATTATAACTTGGTGCCAGGGTTTGACAACCCCTCCCTTAATCGCATACCGCGGGCTTGTCTACGATGCCGGGCGCCTAGAGGCGTCCATGCAAGTTCAGCGTGCCCGCATAAAACGCTCCGAAGGAGGAGCATCGAGCTAATTTCGTATCCTTCGGGGCGAAAAACGTTCTAAGGGGGGTGGTGCTGGTTGTCAGGCAAGACGTTGGCAGTAGTTGTGATACTGCTTGTCGCACTGGGCATCCTAATGCCGGCTGAAACGGCCTTCTGGCTCAGCCTCCTCGGCCAAATCTTTGTCCCATCGCCTGCATGCATAATAAACGCGCTGCCATGGATTGCGCTATGGGCGTGTCTGATGGTTTTCGCCACAGTGGCTCATGATAGGTGGAAGGCCCGCTGGGCAGACGCGCTGTCAGTGATACTGATACTTTCGGCTCCGTTTTTCCTCAACGCTGACCTGGTGCAGTCCAGCCTTTACACCGTGAGGGCTTTACACTTCGAGCAGATCAACTACTCCGCCGTTGGGTTCTGGAGGTTCCTGTTGATGACGACTGCTGCCGCCGTGCTTTTTGCGTCCACTCCTTTCGAAGAAAAATGGTATGTGACGTGGGTTGAAAGCCTCATGAGCGTCCTGTTCTACGCCTTATTCTGCGTGGCAGTCGGGGCTGCCATGATCTCCTTTAAGCCTCCAATGGACAGCCAGCTTTGGATCGGGGCTAGGTGGGCGTTGCTGACAGGCACGTACATGATTGCGTCCCTCTTCAACCTCTTCGCGCCATTCGCCCCATTGGCAAAAGAGGTTTCCAACTCTTGGGCAGCGGTCCCCTTCATCATACTTGCGGCTTCAACATGCATGACAGCATATGCGGCGCATAAGAAGGACGCGTTGGGCGACTGGTTTAAGTCCCTGATAAAGCCGCGAAAACCGGCTGAGCCACGCGGAATCGAAAGGCTGCCTGCTTCGCCGCCATGCGTTATGCCTGCCGCTCCCCAAAGCAACATCAGCGAAAACAGGCGTGCAGGCGAGGCGAAACCCGCATGGGGCGAGGCAAAACCCGCATGGGGCGAGGCAAAACCCGCATGGGGCGAGGCAAAACCCGCATGGACTAAGAGCGCATACGCTAAAGGTGAAGGGGGCGCCAAAGGCGAAGGAAGGGTTGAGGATCCCTCGCCCTTCAACTTTTTCTGCGCGGACAACGGGAGGCAGGCGCGGGAGGCGGCCAACAGGAAGGGGCTTGTCGCCCTCTACTACGGGAACGCGAGATGGGATTCCAGTGGCGGGAAACACGAGTTCTTCGCCATATCCGAGGATCTTGCGACCAGGCTGCTCAACGGCGAGGCGATCACGGCGGAGGAGAGGCGGGCGCTGGCAAAGTGGATTTGGAGAGGCGAAATTACAGTTTCATCCAGCGCGGGCGCGGATCTTGCAAAAGTGGCAAGCGAGAGGCTCTCCATGGACATCAAGAGGCAGCTGGAGCGGATAAACGCTTTAAGAGAAGATGCTTACAGGAAAGTGGCCTCAAGAAAACCTGACTACGTGGCGTAAAATGGCGGCGATGGAAAGGTTTGCCAGCTGGCTGCGGCAGTGGTATAGCAGCGAAGAAGTGGAGGCCATGCTGATGAAGCCGTGGGACGCCCGCGAGGGCATCAAGCTCAACGGGAGAACGTTCATGAACGTTGAGGAGTTCCTCTGCCTCGCGGCGTCGTTCGCGGCTGAAGAAAGGCTTCACAGAAAAGTGGAAGTGGTCGCGGACGGCGAGAGGGTTTACGCCTTTGACCTTCAAACCAGAACCGTTTTGGCGGCTGCCCGCCTGAAAGACCTGAAGGTCTGCGCCAAAAGCCTCGAGGCGCTCCTGTCCGAGCTGGAGAAACAGGTCGAGGAAGCCGAAGGCTACATGGCGCTGAGGGCCCTGATTTCCTGACCCTTTTAAAGGGCTTCAGCCTAAAACGTTTTAGGTGTAGATGGGTTTGGATGCAAGAGCCGAAGAGATAGTCAGCCTCTACACGCCTGGAAACTACCTCCTTAAAGGCTCAAGCGAGGAAGTAGCCCGTTCATACCTCAAAATGGAGAAGGAAAAGTGGCTGCTCCTCGTTAAACACGACTACGTGCTCGCGCTTGTAAAGAGGGATCTGGAAGCCGCGTCAAAGCTTGAAAAGGCATACAACGCCGTCAGGACCATGTTCGACTGGCAGGAGGACATGCTAAAGGAAGTCGGGGAAAAAATGTCCCAAAGGCCGTCTGAGGCGGCTGAAGAGGCGGTGAAAGCGCTGTTCAAGCTTTACGCAAAAGAGGTTCAGGAGAACACGCACCTCGAGGTTTTTGGCTTCAAGCTGGCCCTTGGAAGCTGGAGAGCCAAGCCCGATGAAACCGTAAAGGACGGGTCTGACAGGGGCTTGGACTACGAGGCGGACATCAAGGGGGAACTGTTCAGGACGGAGTGGCGCTTATGGTTTGCGATAACGCGGAAGCTTTCAGGCATATCAAGAGAGGCCAGGGTGAAAAGGGACAGGGTTACCTGCTGGTTCGCAAGAAAACTCTACTCCACAATCGACGCCTACCTGTTCGGAGCGAGGGAAGGCTACGAGAAAATCGTCGACCCATATATTGAAACGGCAATCGAGGACTCCCTTGCCGGGAGGGAAGCTGACTACTGGAAGGCAACGGAGCAGTACCACCTCAACCTCGCCTCCTACTACCTCAAGTACAGCGAGGGAAAACATCCAGGCATGTACCTCGACTACGACCTGGGGGCAGCGCGGGAAGCCGTAAAATGCATAATAAAGGCCCTGATGGCTAAACTGCAAGTTGAACCCGGATCCATTCCTGAAGGGGAGTTCATGAAATACGTTACCGAGAAGCTGGGCATTCCAACCCTCATGGGCCTCTATGAGGAAGCCGTGCGCCCGCTGTTCGATATAAAGCACGAGATTGAAACAATGTTCGAAGAGCCCTCTGAAGAACGCAAAGCGGCTGAAAAAGAGCAGGTGAGGAAGTGCAAGTTCTTCGTCAACGTTATGAAACACGTCTTCTTCACCAGGCCTGAAGAGAGGAAGTTCACGATCACGATTGACGGCAAAAACTTCTGAGGCTAAAACATTTTCTCGAGGTCAGACCTGTCCTGCGGGTTGCTGAGGTCAAACATCCTTCCCCTTAACCTGGCCTGCTGGTCGGCTTGTTGCTGGCTGGCCTGCTGAGTGCTGGGAGAAAGTCCTTGGAAGAAGCTTCCAAGTGAAATTTCAGGTTGCCTTAACGGGGCTTTCGGCGCTTGAGAGCGCTTTTCCGAGCCCATGATTAAAGAGGCCACCTTAGCCTCGTTACTTTCAAGGTGCTCGAGCGCGCTCCTCAGATCGGTACGCTGTAGCCCGC
>Ga0065718_1000678_pt1 | contig 12376 bp, 14 predicted proteins | sample GBSCel77sediment_2_FD_59105 | JGI IMG/M metagenome (GOLD analysis project Ga0065718, IMG submission 59105) | Hot spring sediment microbial communities from Great Boiling Spring, Nevada - cellulolytic enrichment CS 77C v3 (version 3) | ecosystem: Environmental > Aquatic > Thermal springs > Hot...
GCTCTTACGATTGTAGTTCTGTCTCTCATTTCAAGTGAGGCCATGAGGAAGAGAATAGGTGCCCCTACAGCGCTGATGAAACCCTATTCTAGAGAGGAGCGGGAGTAGCGAAAGGAGGTGGTTTTTTTGTCACTCTTGGATAGAATTAAGTCGATTTTTGGCGGTCATTCACGCTGTGAAGAAGCTTTAGAGATCTTGGATTACATCGATGCTATAAGAATGGGTAAAGCAGCTCAAAAGCCGGAGATAAAGTTTAAGGTTCACAATAGGCTTGCAAGGACATTTGAACACTTTTTTGAGGTAGAGGCAAAAACTGGGGAAGTGGCGAGGAAGCTCCTTTCTACTGTTGGCGATTTAAGCAAGTTCGACGTTGAGACAGGACACATTTCTAACAGGCTTAAGGCCTTAGTCCAAGAGATTTCATCGCTTAGTCAGTCTAACCTTGCTGTGGTTGAGGAAACGACTGCTGGAATGGATGAGGTCAGTCGTTCAATTCAGCTTATAACCGATAAACTCGGAGAGCTGAAGGAGGGAGCTTTTCAGCTCCAAGAGAAGAATGACGAGAGTATGAAGTTCCTTTCAGAGGTTAACGCTCTTAAGGGAAGGTTAGTATCTCAGGCTCAGGTAATGGTTACTACCATGGGTGAGCTTATAGGTTTAATCCAGAGAGTTGAGGACATAGTTAATAGCGTTGAACAAGTGGCTGAACAAACCAATTTGTTAGCCTTGAACGCCGCTATAGAGGCGGCGCGTGCTGGGGAAGCAGGACGCGGTTTCGCAGTGGTTGCTGATGAGATAAGAAAGCTCGCTGAAAATACCAAGAAGAACCTTAATGAGATGCGCCAGTTCACTAGAAGTATTCAGGAAAAGGCTGGGGAGAGTGAGAAGAGCTTGCGTGCTACCACAGATGTTACAGATGCAATGAGTGAGAAGATAGACTTGATTTATGATACCGTTAGGAGAAATATAGAGATGTTTGAAAGCATCTCAATGAGTATAGGGGAGATAAGTCAATCGGCGGAGACCATTACAGCTTCATCTGAGGAAGTTAAAGCAGCCATGGACTCTTTAGCCAAGGATGCTGAGCGTTTAAGTCTATTAGCTGAGACGATTGATAAGGTCTCTCAGGATATGCTTGTTCACTCTAAGTTTATCTCCGCTTTGGATGATAATATATCCGCTACGATTAGAGAGATGTTTAATGCCCTGAAGGAGGGGTATTATGCGGTTTCACGTGCCGAGGTTATAGACATAATTAATAAGGCCTTGAAGGCCCATGAGGATTGGAAGAATGTGTTGAGAGAGATAATCGAAAAGGGGGAGCTCCTTCCACTTCAGCTTGACCATACCAAGTGTGCTTTCGGGCACTTCTATTACGCTGTGCCCATGACAATTGCGGAAGTGGCTCAAGAGTGGAAGTCTATCGAAGACATCCACGCCAAGTTTCACGAAAGCGGAAGAAAAGCTATAGAAGCTATAAAGAGGAAGAACAAAGAAGAAGCTAGGAGATACTACGAAGAGGCGGAAAGAATCTCACACCAGATGCGTGATATATTCGAATCTATCTTAAGAAAGCTTTCAGGCCTTGAGGAGAAGAGGATAGCTGCTTTAAAGTAAAAGATTAGGATTTAAAGTTGCCGCTCGCTTTTTAAAAAGCGAGCGGCAACTTTAAATTAAAGCGAGCTTTTTAAGGCTTTCCCAAGTCTTTCTGCTCCTTCCATAAGCTTGTCTGGGTCAAGGAGGGAAAAAGCTAGACGNGCGTATCTTTTCCCTTTCTCTGGATTGTCAAAAAAGCCGGTTCCTGGCACAATTCCTACTTTGTACTCTTGAACGGCTTTCAAGGTCAGCTCTTCAGAGTCTATACCCTCGGGAAATCTTACCCAGAAAAAGAAACCGCCAGCAGGTATCGTGTATTCTACCCCAAGGGGTTTAAGGTGATCGTTAAGTCCTGTAGCTAATGCATCTCTTTTTTCTTTGTAAGTTCTTCTCAGCTTGTTTACATGTTCCTTGAGATTCTTCTTTAATAGGATCTTATATAGTGCATGCTGTAATATCGTTGGTGGACAGAGCTCCATGGAATACTTAACCAGGGAGGTCTTGCCAATTACCTCCTTTGGTGCGATGATCCATCCGATTCTGAGCCCTGGAACCATTACCTTTGAGAAACTTCCCAAGGATATAACTCTCTCTGTGTCTATCTTCGTTATGGATGGCAAAGCTTCCCCCTCGTAGCTTATGAAGTGATAGGGGTCATCTTCTATGATGAAGAAATCATATCTTCTTGCAAGCTCAACGAGCCTTTCTCTCCTTTCCCAGGAAAGGGTTACACCTGCTGGGTTGTGAAAGTTGGTTACGCTATAAAGGAACTTTATCCTTTCCTTTTTTAACTTTTCTTCAAGCTCATCTACTATCATTCCATTTTCATCTATGGATACTGATAGAAAGCTAGCATTGTACTTCTTAAATATGAGCATTGCCTCAGGATATGTAGGAGCTTCTACCGCTATCTTATCGCCCTTCTCTAAAAATGTTTGTCCTATTATCTCCAAGGCCTGCTGTGATCCTGTTGTGAATAGTATGTTATCTTCGGTTAAGCTCTTATTTATTATGCCCCAGTCCCTTAGCCAGCTTATTGTAAAGCTTTTAAGTTCAGGTATACCTCCAGCTATGCTGTATCTTAAGGCGTGGGCTCCCTGTTCGTCTATCACTTGGGTTATTGCTTCTTTAAACTCCTCCGTTGGATAAAGCTTAGGGCAGGGCTCCCCAGCTGCTAGAGATATAGTCCCCGGACTTCTCATAAGCCTAAGCATCTTTTCTATGCCAGATGGTTTCACTCTCTCACGCGCGAGGCTTGAGAACCTGCTTTCCCACTCCATAAAGCTTAACCTCCCTTTAGAAAGAGTTGTGCTATTTGAACGGCGTTTGTTGCCGCTCCTTTTCTTAGGTTGTCAGCTACTATCCACATATTAAGTCCGTGTTCAACAGTTTCATCTTTTCTTATCCTCCCGACGAATACCTCATCCCTTCCATCAACGTCAAGAGCAGTGGGATAAATCCCCTTTTGAGGTTCATCCATTAGTATCACACCAGGCGCTTGCTTAAGTATCTCTCTCGCTTTCTCAACACTTATTTCCCTTTCAAATTCCACATTCACCGCTTCAGAGTGTCCCCTGATTACAGGAACTCTCACAGTCGTTGCAGAGACCTTTATACTCGGATCCTCCATTATCTTTATCGTCTCTCTTCTCATTTTGTCTTCTTCTCTTGTATATAGATCCTCAAGGAAAACGTCTATTTGCGGGATCACATTGAAAGCTATCTTCTTGGGGAACACTTCTGGAGCTTCATCGGGACTCTCTATCTGTTTTTTAAGCTCTAATACTGCTTTCCAACCAGCTCCAGAAACCGCTTGGTAAGTAGCCACGACCACTCTCTTAATCTTTGCATAATCGTGAAGAGGTTTTAATGCTACAACCATCTGTATGGTAGAACAGTTTGGGTTTGCTATGATTCCCTTGTGCTTAAAGGCAGCTTTCGGGTTAACTTCTGGAACCACTAATGGTACCCAATCCTCATATCTGAACGCTCTGCTATTATCTATAACTAAGCTTCCTGTGGAAGCAGCTATCGGAGCGAAGTATTGGCTAACGCTTGTTCCAGCAGAGAAGAAGGTGAAGTCTGTTTTAACACTCTTTAGGCTGCTTTCAGAGAGAGCCTTTACTTTAACGCGCTCTCCCATAAACTCTAGCTCTTTCCCTTCAGAATTTTCCGATGCAAAAAGGAAGATCTCCTTTACAGGGAAGCTTCTTTCCTCAAGGACCTTTAATATTTCCCTTCCAACGGCTCCGGTAGCTCCTACAACGGATATAGCATACATGCCTATTCCTCCTCGAGCTTAAAGGCTTTGTGTAGAGCTCTTACTGCGGTATCGGCCTTTGCTTCTCTTATAACGCAGGATATCCTAACTTCGGAGGTACTTATCAGCTCTATGTTTATGTTGTTTTCAGCCAACGTTCCAAACATGATGGCTGGGATCTCTGGGTTAGAACATACTCCAGCGCCGACGATGGATACCTTAGCTACCTCCTTATCTCCAGTAACACCTTCTGCTCCTATCTCATCTGANAGCTCCTTTAGTATCTTCATTGCTTTTTCCAGGTCTCCCTCTCCTATGGTGAAGGAGATGTCGTTATACCCTCCCCTAGGCTCACTCTGGATTATCATATCTATGTTTATTCCAGATTCGGCTAATGCCTTTGTGAACTTATGGGCTATTCCAGGGATATCTGGAACCCCGAGGAGGGTAACTTTAGCTATTTTCTTGTCAACCGTTACCCCGGTTACTACACCCCTTCTTTCCATGCTTATCTCCTCCTTTACCCATGTCCCTTCATTATAGTTGAAGGAAGATCTAACATGAAGGGGAACAGAAAATCTTTTGGCAAACTCTACCGCTCTGTGTTGTAAAACCTTAGCTCCAGCTATAGCCATCTCAAGCATCTCATCGTAGGTTATCTCTCTTAGCTTCCTTGCTTCTGGGACTATTCTTGGATCGGCTGTGAAGACGCCATCCACGTCGGTGTATATCTCACAAACATCGGCTTTCATGGCAGCTGCTAAGGCTACGGCGGTTGTGTCCGAACCTCCCCTTCCAAGCGTAGTTATCTCTCCTTTTTCGTTCATTCCTTGGAAGCCAGCTACTATGACCACTTTTACCTTTGCTTAGCTCTTCTCCTATCTTCCACGTATCCATCCTGACGATTCTGGCGCGTGTGAAAAGGCTATCTGTTATTATTCCTGCTTGTGCGCCGGTTAGAGAGATCGCAGGACACCCTAAATCATGTAAAGCTATGGAGAGTAAGGCTATTGATACCTGTTCCCCTGTTGAGGCAAGCATGTCCAGTTCCCTTTCTGGAGGAGAGGAAGAAAGGGTGTAAGCCATCTTAAGTAGCTCATCGGTAGTCCTTCCCATAGCAGATACAACTACAATTACATCGTGCCCTTCTTCCTTGGTTTTTTTGACCCTATGGGCAACATTTCTTATTAGGTCAAGACTTCCTACTGATGTTCCACCATATTTTTGAACCACAAGCATCTTTACGATACCTCCATTACAGTAGCTCCTCTATAGTCTATATCTGTTATTATGATCTCTACCTTATCTTTCAAAATCTCTTCCCACTTCTCCGCAAGTTTACTAGCGATGCTTCTTGCTTTTCCAAGAGGGGTGAAGAAAAGTAAGGTTGGCCCCGCTCCGCTTAATACCCCACCGTAGGCTCCTAACTTTATAGCTTCCTCAAAGAGCTCATACATACCTGGAACTAGGGGAGCTCGATATGGTTGGTGTATCCTATCCTCAAAGGCCCATCTTAATAGCTCTGGTTCTCTCTCTTCAAGGGCGGTTATAAGAAGGCTGACCTGTCTCATGTTGAAGATAACTTCCTCCCGAGAGTAGCTTTTAGGTAGAACTCTCCGAGCTTCTTCTGTTGGAACTCCGAAAGGAGGAACCAGAACGAACGTTTCTGCTGGAAAGCCCCGGACTCTGAGTCTATAAGGTTCGATGTTGTCCTCCTTGTTGTAAGCCAAGGTGATACCTCCGAAGAAGGCTGGGTAAACGTTATCCGGATGTCCTTCAAGCTCCACAGCGAGATTGAGTAGCTCCTTCCTCTTTAGGGGTTTACTCAGAAACCTATTGGCTAGTAGTAAGCCTCCTAAGTATGCCGTAGCACTTGAGCCTAAGCCTCTCTTCGTAGGAATGTTAACCTTTATGTTGATTCTTACACCTTTGGGAGGTTCTTCTTCCTTGAACTCAAAGGCTCTTTTAAAGGCTCTGTATACGGCGTTGTCTTCCCCCCTGCTTATGTCTTGAGTTCCCTCGACGTTTATTTCGACCCCTTCTTCGATCTCCTCGCATTCGAAGATGTTATAAATATTCCACGCTGTTCCTATTATATCAAACCCTGGTCCTAAGTTTGCAGAAGTTGCGGGAACCCTGACCCTTATCAACCCTAAAAATCACCTCCTAAATCTGGGCTAGCTTTATCACCTCCTCTAAGAGAGGAGGGCATGATGGTGGTTCTCCAACCACCTTTATGGCTATGTTTGGGTCCTTCAGCCCATGTCCCGTTAAGACGCAGACAACTTTTAGATCCCTCTTTGAAGAATCTCTCTCTACTTAGCTTTATCACTCCTGCAATTGATGCGGCGGAAGCTGGTTCCACAAATACTCCTTCTCTTCGCACAACGGTTTTATAAGCTTCTAGGATTTCTTCATCGCTAACCTTATAGAAGCCTCCCCCAAGCTCCTTAACAGTATTTACCGCCCTTTGCCAGTGTGCGGGATTTCCTATTCTTATAGCAGTTGCTATGGTTTCGGGATTTTCAATGACCCTGTTTTCTACTATTGGGGCTGCTCCCTCCGCTTGAAAGCCAAGCATCTTCGGTAGCTTATTTATCCTTCCTATTTTCTTAAACTCCTTGAATCCCATTCCATAGGCGCTGATATTTCCGGCGTTTCCCACGGGTATCGCTAGGTAATCAGGCGCTTCTCCCAAAACCTCGCATACTTCAAAGGCTGCTGTCTTTTGCCCCTCAAGCCTATAGGGATTCAGGGAGTTGACAAGCGTTATAGGATATTTCTGCGTTAGCTCTCTTATTATTCTCAGACCATCATCAAAGTTTCCCTCTATCGCTATAACAGTTGCCCCTGCCGCCAGGGCTTGAGCGAGCTTTCCTAAGGCTATGGCTTTCTTTGGAATTATAACTATACACTTAAGTCCTGTTCTCGCAGCATAAGCTGCTGCTGATGCTGAGGTGTTCCCCGTTGATGCGCATGCTATCGCTACTGCGCCTTCCTCTAAAGCTTTAGCTACAGCCATAACCATTCCTCTATCTTTAAAGGAACCCGTTGGGTTTGCCCCCGTCATACTTCAAATAAAGCTCAAAGTTAAGGGCAAACTCCTTTTCGATATTTCTTGCTCTTATAAGAGGAGTGTTTCCTTCTCCAAGAGTGATGATAGGTGTTTTCTCTGTTATTGGTAGAAACTCACGCCATTTTCGCATAACACCTTCCGAGTCCATGGCATATCCTTACTCCTTTAAGTTATTGACTATCTCTATGGCCCTGTCTACATCTTTGTCTTCTCCCCAAACGGCGATTATCGATGCTCCTTGAGAATCGTTTAGTCCTCCTTTAGCCACCAAGAAGGCTTCTACATTAGCAAGTATGAAGAATGCCTCTATTTCCGTTATAACTTTGCCGTAGGCTACCGGCATAAGCCCTATCTTAAGGCCATCGGAGTAGTCTAGCTCTTCTATTCCTAACACCGATGATGCTAGCTTTACTGATGGAATCAGCTTCTCCAGGCCAACAGGTATTATCAGCTTCACCCCTCTGGATACGACAGGTCCAATTATCTTCCCTATCGTTCCTCCCACTTTGTTGCCAAGCATAATTCCAACGTTTCCTTCGAAGTCTATGGCGTTTGCTCCCTTTATTATCACATCGTTTTTCCCAAGCTTGTCTAATACGCTATCGTAGGGCTCGTCTATCTGCTTACCCTTGTAAATTATTATTGGAGGTAGCCTTCTTTCGGCTGGTGATATGCAGAGCTTTCCATTTTCTATGTAACCTATGACGAATCGATCCTTTTCAATCTCTCTTCCGAGGATTTCCTCCGCTACATATCCATTGGTTGAGCCTGGATTTATCACTATGTACCCCTCTTCCAATGCTTTTTTAACNTCCGGCAGATTTGCCACAGCCTTGGCTATCAGCCTCTTGGCCTTCCGCGTTTTCAACACGAACAGAGCCTTCTTCATGCTTTATGTTCACCCCTTTTGGAGAAGTTTGCGGTTTAATAAATAATATCACAGCTAGGTTTATCTGAAAAGATCTGACTTAAGCTTTGTGGTATAATGACCTAAAAGGGGGTGATCCTTGATGAGAAGGATTATCTTGGGCCTGGAGGTTTTGACCNTTCTCGCATTGGCTTCTCTTGCGTTTGCCGTTGGGAATCCCGCTTTAAATTACGCTGAGAGCGTTTTTTTTAATGAGAGAAAACCCAACCCTGAGGTTTTCTCCTTTATTAAGAAGCTGGGGGATGATAGAAAGCTCGACGACCTTGAGAAGCTTTATATAAACTATATAGCTCAAGTTGATCCTAAGCTTCAGCATAAGTTCTTAAGTTATGCCATGGATGGTAATATAACCGAATCGGAGATAGATTCTCTACCGGACCTTCACGTGCTTTACGAGGATTTCGTGGATAACAGAAACGGCTGGCCTGAGGTTAGCACTTACGAGAGGAGGATTTATGTAGCTAACGGTGGGCTTTTCATTCAGATGGANCGTCAAGACCTAACAGCTTTATGTTTGCCCGCAAGCGTCCAGCCTTATATTAGCAGATATGCTAATTACTCATATAGCGTGGATATAGCTGTTAAGGAAAGCGGTTATACTGGTACCGATGTTATATATGGGCTGATGTTTAGGGTTAAGGATCTTGATAATTTCTATATGTTCCTTCATAGGGGAGATGGTNCTTTTTCGCTTCAGGTTCTTGATAAGGGAAAGCCTCGTATCGTGAAGGATTGGGCAAAAGGGCCTTTGAGCTTTAGTATCATGAAGGTGGTAACCGATGGGGATAAGATTAGCTGTTACGTTCTCGTTCCCGGTGAAGGCGATAAAAAGATATTTGAGACTCGTGATTCTACGATTTCTTCAGGTGGAATAGGTTTGGTGGCTATGGGAAGCGTTAAAATTAAGTTCACTAATTTGAACGTGATAGTTCCAAAGGGGGAGGTTTTAAGGTAAGATAGAGCTCCTTTACGATATCCTTGGGAGAGTAGTTTACCTTATAGAANAATGGGGATATACAGGAGTCTTCCTTTTAATGGCTGTGGAATCTTCGTTTTTCCCTTTTCCGAGCGAGGTTGTGGTCCCACCTGCGGCTTATCTTGCTTCGCAGGGGAAGATGAATTTTTGGCTTGTGGTTTTTTGGGGGACTATGGGAAGCCTTTTGGGAGCGTGGTTTAACTATATCTTGGGATATAAGCTTGGTAGACCTCTTTTAATTAAATATGGTAGATTTTTAATGATATCTGAGAGAAGCTTAAAAAGGGCGGAGGTTTTCTTTGAAAAGTACGGGGGTATAAGCACATTTATATGTAGACTAATACCGGTCGTTCGACAGTATATATCTCTTCCTGCAGGTGTGGCTAAGATGCCAGCCTTTCCCTTCACGATTTATACATGCTTAGGGGCTGGGATGTGGGTGTATCTTCTTGCCCTTGTGGGGTACCATGTGGGGAATAACATCGACCTAGTTAGAAGGTATTCTGAGGAGGTAGGGATTTTTGCCCTTTTGGGTGGAGGGGGTCTACTTCTCTATCATCTTCTTAAGAGGAGGGTTGCTTAGCCCTCCTCTATTATCTTAGCTAATATATCTCCAACCTCCCAGGTTTTTGTTTCTCCACCGAGGTCGTAGGTTCTTATCCTTCCCTCAGTTAGCGCTTTGCCTACCGCTCTTTCTATTTCTTTAGCTGCTTCTTCCTCTCCTATGTGATCAAGTAGCATAGCACCAGCTAGTATGGTAGCTAGAGGATTTGCCTTTCCGGTCCCCTTGTATTTCGGTGCNGAACCGTGAATGGGCTCGAACATCGATACCTTTCCAGGATTAATGTTTCCCCCAGCCGCTAAGCCCAATCCTCCTTGAATCATAGCGCCTAGGTCTGTTATTATGTCGCCAAACATGTTTGGTGCTACTATAACCTTGTAGTTTTCTGGGCTTTTAACCATCCACATTGTGATGGCATCTACAAAGGCATAATCTTTCTCTATATCTGGATATTCGCTACCCACTTTCTCAAAAACATCTCTCCAGAGGGAGTAGACATTCGTTAAGACGTTTGCTTTGTCAACGGCTGTAACCTTGTTTAACCCCTTCTTTTTAGCTAGATCGAAGGCATACCTTATTATCCTTTCACAACCTCTTCTTGAGTTTATCCCTATTTGATAGGCATATTCGTCGTCAGGGTTTATATCTATGGAAAGGTTGATCTTAGCGTTATAAAGATTTCTCTTAAGGTTAAAGGAGCTTTCTCTTTTTGCCCCCTTCCAGCGATCACCAAGTCCCACGTAGAAGTCCTCAGTGTTCTCTCTNACAACGTAGAAGTTGATATCCTCTGGTCCCTTGTCCTTTAAAGGCGTTGGGACTCCGGGAAGGAGCTTTATCGGGCGGAGGTTTACGTATAGGTCGAGCTCAAACCTTAGCTTAAGCAATATCTCCTTTTCCAGGATCCCAGGTTTAACTCTTGGATCTCCCACCGCTCCTAAGTATATAGCGTCCATCTCCTTCATTTCCTCTATGGCGCTGTCTGGTAAAAGCTCACCGGTTTTAAGGTAGTGGTCTGCTCCCCATGGATACCATGTCCATTCGATGGAAAAGCCGTATTTTCTTGCCGCTGCTTCGAGAACCTTTACACCTTCTCTTACTATTTCCTCTCCTATTCCATCTCCTGGGATTACTGCGACTCTGTACATCCAATCATTCACCTCCAAGCTTTCTCCTTACATAGTTCACCAATCCACCACTTGCAAGTATCTCAAGCACCGATTCTGGGAGTGGTTCAGCTTTAAACTCCAAGTTCTTGGTTAGATCTTTTATTATTCCCTTTTCCAGGTCTATTTCAACCTCATCTCCGTTTTCTATCTTCTCCGAGGCTTCTTCTGACTCAAGTATTGGTAGTCCTATGTTTATTGCGTTTCTGAAGAATATCCTCGCAAAGGAGGAGGCTACAATGCAAGATATACCGCAAGCCTTTATGGCTATAGGAGCATGTTGGCGAGAGCTACCACATCCAAAGTTTTTCCCAGCCACTATTATATCCCCCTTACTTACCCTTTCTTTGAAGTTTGGGAATATGGGTTCGAAGCAGTGCTTCCCAAGCTCTTCTGGATCGGTTGTATTAAGGTAGATGGCAGGTATTATTACGTCTGTATCTATGTCGTTTCCGAACTTCCAAGCTTTCCCTTTGATCATCCCTTCATCACCTCTTCTGGGCTTGCTATTTCACCGGCTATGGCGCTTGCTGCTGCAACAGCTGGCGAAGCCAGATAAACGTAACTATCCTTATGTCCCATTCTCCCTATGAAGTTTCTATTAGTTGTAGAGATACAGGTCTCTCCCTTAGCCAGCACCCCCATGTGACCTCCTAAGCACGGTCCACAGGTGGGGGTTGAAACGGCCGCTCCGCTTTCTATAAAGGTCTCGATATATCCAAGCTTTAAAGCTTCCTTGTAAACTCTTTGGGTTCCAGGGAATATTATGACTCTCACATCGGGATGGACTTTCTTCCCTTTAAGGATTTCAGCGGCTATGGCTAGGTCTCTTAACCTTCCGTTGGTACAGGAGCCTATGACGACTTGATCAACCTTCACTCCTCTTAATTGGCTTACCCCTTTAACGTTAGCCGGGGAGTGAGGCATGGCTACTTGAGGCTCGAGCTCGCTTAAATCCCATTCATATATCTTTTCGTATTCGGCGTCAGGGTCACTCTTAAAGATCCTATAATTCCTCTTTGCTCTTCCATTAAGATACTCTATGGTTTTTTCATCAGGCTCTATTACTCCGCACTTTCCTCCTGCTTCTATCACCATGTTGCAGATGGTAAACCTGTCATCCATAGGTAGCTCTCTTATCACATCTCCAGAGAACTCCATAGCCCTGTAGAGAGCACCATCTACCCCTATCTGCCCTATGGTGAAGAGGCCTTCTCATCGGCGGATTCTCCTTCCTTAAGCACAACAGCTGCGCAGACTATCTCTCCCCAAATCTCATCGGGCAAACCAAAGACTGCTGCCTCCAATATTTTCGGATTTTGGTAAAGCACGCTTTCGACCTCGGTGGTATAGACATTCTCACCACCGGTTATTATCATGTCCTTTTTCCGGTCAACTATGTTCACGTAGCCCTCTTCGTCAATTGTTGCTAAGTCACCGGTGTAAAGCCATCCTCCTTTTATGGTCTTTTCTGTCTCTTCTGGTAACTTCCAGTAGCCTTTTGTGACACTGTCGCCCCTTACGATGATCTCACCTACTTCTTTCCCATCTCTTCTTACTTCTTCACCGTTTTCCTTTACAACCTTAAGGTCTACACAAAGGAACTCCCTGCCTGTTTTGGCTTTAAAGGCAAATTGTTCCTCCGGGGGTAACGCTTTTAGGTGTTCCTTTAATATGGAAACCGTCAAGTAAGGGCTTGTCTCAGTCATCCCGTATGTCTGAACGTAATCGCAACCGAATCCCTCATAATGGCTTTCACCAGTTCGGGTGCAATGGGAGCACCTCCGCTTAAATATCACCCTCAAGCTTGAATAA
>Ga0065718_1005214_pt1 | contig 12336 bp, 13 predicted proteins | sample GBSCel77sediment_2_FD_59105 | JGI IMG/M metagenome (GOLD analysis project Ga0065718, IMG submission 59105) | Hot spring sediment microbial communities from Great Boiling Spring, Nevada - cellulolytic enrichment CS 77C v3 (version 3) | ecosystem: Environmental > Aquatic > Thermal springs > Hot...
CACATCGACCCGGAGAGCGGGCTTCCCGTTGTCAACTGGGAAAAGTGCACAGGGTGTGGGAAATGCGTGGCCGAATGCCCCCGGAAAATCCTCACCCTTGTCCCCAGGAAAGAACAGGTCACGGTGGCCTGTGTGTCCTTTGATTCAGCCAGAGAGGTCCGGAAGGCCTGCGCAAGAGGCTGCATCAAGTGCCAGGTCTGTGTTCGGACCTGCCCGGAGGGTGCCATCACCTTCGAAAACGGAAGGATTGTGATTTCCCGGGAGAAATGTACCCTCTGCGGGCTCTGCATCGAGAAGTGCCCCACCCACTGCATCATCCGGGTGGGGAAAACCGCAGCCCTGCTTGAGGTGAGGGGGTAATGCCGCTTCTCCTTGGCATCGATATCGGGACCACCAACACCAAACTCAAAGTGTACGATGAAGACGGACAGACCCTTGCCGAGACGAGCTTCAGAACGCCGCTTTTTTCAGATGCCCATGGCCCTTACTACGACCCGAAAGAACTCACCACCCTACTTTTTGCGGCCATAGCGGGGTTTCCCGAGCGCGTGCGAAGAAGCGTCAAAGCCGTAAGCGTCTCAAGCTTTGCCGAGGTCATGGTGGGGCTTAATGAGCGTGGTGAACCCCTCACCCGATGCATCCCCTGGTACGATGAGCGCACGAAAGAAGAAGCTGAAGCAGTGGCCCTTGACCCATCCTGGGTGTACGAGACCACAGGGCTCTCCCCCCACCACAAGTACTCATTCTACAAGCTCCTCTGGCACCGCCGCCATGAGCCAGAGGTTTTCAAGGCAGTGCGTTTCTGGACCTCGATGTCGGGATTTGTGCTCTTTGCGCTGAGTGGTGAGCTCTCCTTCGACTACTCCCTTGCCTCCCGGACCATGCTCTTTGACCAGCACACCCGCACCTGGAGGGAGGAACTCCTCGACCTTGCAGGAATGCAAAAAGCGCAGCTTGCTCCTCTTTACCCTTCCGGCGTTGCCCTGGGGCGCCTGAGGCATGAGGCCGCTACACGGTGCGGCCTTCCCGAGGACGTCGTCGTGGTCACCGGGGGCCATGACCACCCCTGCGCTGCCTTAGCATGCGGGGTCTTCCAGAAAGGATGGGGGCTCATTTCCACCGGAACCACAGAATCCCTCATGGTTCCCCTGGAACATCCGCCTTCTTTCGCCGGAGATAGCGGAGGGAAACCCTTTTCCTTCGGCCACCACGTGGTCTTCCCGCTCTACTACGCCATGGGAGGTATCTATAGCGGCGGATTCGCTGTTGACTGGACGCTTCGCCTCTTTGGGAAATCCTACGAGGTTTTCGCAGAGCTCGACCCCGTGCGCAGGAGGGATGTACCGTTCTTCTTCCCATACCTCCTTGGAGGGGAATACGAAGAGGCAAAGGGGGCTTTCCTGAACCTCTCAGGAGACACAGAACAAGAGGATTTCGTCCTCTCCGTGCTCTTTGGGTTGTGCGCAGAGTACAGGACCATCTGGGAACGGATGGAAAAAGAGCTCTCCTACACGGTTACCCAGGCAGTGAACGTCGGGGGTGGGGTCCAGAATGCCCTCTGGATGCGCCTTAAAGCCACTTTTCTGAAAAAACCCATTATCGTTCCCGTTGAAAAAGAAGGGAGTTGCCAGGGGGCTGCTCTTCTTGCTGGCATCGGTGCAGGGGTATACAAAAGTCCTGAGGAGGCGTTTTCCCGGACATTCCGGGTGGAGAAGACCTTTGAGCCCATTGCAGAGCTTGAAGCACAGGTTGACCACTGGTACACTACCTACCTGGCGCTTCGGGAGGTCCTGAAGGTAGCCAATGTGCGCCTTGCTGGGAGAAAAGAAGAATAGGGTTGGGGTCATTGGCATTATCGTCACCGACCGGGAGAAACAGGCAGAGCGGGTAAACGAAATTCTCGGGGAGTTCGGTGACGTCATCGTTGGCCGCATGGGCATTCCGTACCGGGAACGGAACATCTCGGTCATCGCCCTTATCGTTGATGGCGATACCGATACCCTCGGAGCCCTCACCGGACGCCTGGGGAGTATCCCCGGAGTTCAGGTGAAGTCGGCCCTGGTGTCGACGGGGTGACGAGGTCGGGAAAGGTGGGCTCAATGAAGGTTAAGGAGGGAGAAAGATGGGGAACGACTATTTCTCCGGATAATGCTTGTTGACGATGAAGAGCCAATCCTGGACCACCTTGAGTCACTCATTAAGGGGATCTCTGAGACTTACCAAGTCGTTGCCCGGGCTTCAAGCGCTATGGAAGCTCTGGACTTCCTCAGCCTCGCCTGGCCGGAGATTGCTCTCATCGATATTCGAATGCCCGAAATGGATGGATTGACACTACTTCGGGAAATGGCAAGGCAAGGATGGGAAGGCAAGGCAGCAGTGGTCAGCGGATACAGCGATTTCCCTCTGGTGCGAGAAGCGCTGCGTCTTGGAGCTTGGGATTACCTCTTGAAGCCTATCACCCAGGAGGACCTTGAGAATCTCTTTGCACGCCTCGAGCAAAGCATTCGCTCTGAAGACGAAAGACGTCGCCTTTTTGAAGAACATATTCGAAATCGGATAGTACAGGAACTGCTTCTTCCTGACGCTCACAACCCCTCACCACTTCCCGACTATATTGACGAGACGATACGGTATCTTCAACGGACTTTTACCAAGAGAATCACCCTCAGGGAACTTGCAAAAGAGGTAGGGGTGGCTCCTTCCTACCTCAGCTACAGCTTCAAAAAATGGACCGGCCAGGGCCTTGTAGAGTACGTTACCAGGCTCAGAATGAAAGCCGCTCAATGCCTCCTTCAAGAAACTTCCCTCCAGGTTCAAGAAATCGCCCAAAAAGTAGGGTACGAAGATGTCAAATACTTTACCCGTATCTTCCATAAGACCACGGGATTCTCACCGACAGCATACCGCCAAAAGCACCAGAAAAGCTCTGGCAGAAGAACTTCGTGAGGCCCCATATTTGAGCGCACTCTACCTTGTGTCGCACTCAGGAAGCGACAAAACCTCCTGACAGGCACATTGAGAAGACAAAGAAAAATACCGATCATCTTACCAGGAAGTGTCTAACCTGCGTCCTTGAAGCATTCTCCAAGCCGAGACTCTCCGGATCGCGGGTTCTAAAACATCCGCACTGGAACTCCCTGGCGTTGCCTCGAGGAGATAAAGAGGAAAAGCAAAGGGACTAAGGCCTTTTGATGTCCAAGGTTTCTGAGAAGCTNCTGTACTGTATTGTCTTGCAGAACGAAATGAGCGGCATGTAGAGAAAATCTTACCAAAGCGAAAAGGGAGTTCTTCACCATGAGGAGAAAGGAGGAGAAAACGGGGTATGCGTTCTGAAGCACAATTCTTGACGCTATCCCATGTTTTTAAGGGCATTCCAAAGCCATTGCGATACCGGCTTGCCATTACTTTAGGACTCCTCCTTATCGGGATAGCCTCTTTCGGGCTCCTTGTATCCTCAACGATCGCAAAAAAGCTTGCCGAAGAGGCCAAACAAAAGGTTCTCTGGGAAGCAAGGCTCTATGCGGAACAGCTTGGGCGGACCATAGTACGGATTGCTTCTCGCCTTGATTTCCTCGTGGCCTCAAATTCTGCCGAAATCGCCGATATGAAAACCCTCGCGCGAAAGCTCGATATACTGCGCAGCGAGAGCGCAGGAGTGGTACGAGCGTGGCTCGTATACCCGGATGGGCGCATCGTCACCTCTTCCAACACATCGCCTCAGGAAATCGCTCGTCGCCCAATTTGGCAAGCCTTCCTGCAAGGGAAGCGTCCTGCTTCCTTTTCTGGAGTTCTCCTGAGCGAGACAAAGACCATCATGAGTACGCCTTTTAAGGAAACCGAAGAAGGCTTAGCTCTGGTCACCCTGGTGAGTATTTCCCTCCAGGGTAATACCATCATCCGAGTTGGAGGACTGGACTTAAGCATCGCCCAGGCAGTGACCGACTGAAACACGAAGCGGCATTAACTGGGCATGGAACAGGTCGCCAGTTACGGTGTACACCCCAGAAGGACGCCTTATTGCTTCTCCCCTTGAAGAGGAGAAACGCCTGGTCCCGGGGCTTCGAGACGACTCTGGGCGACCTCTGATACGTTACTTCCTTGCACATCCGGACAAAGACTGGGGAACGCTTCTGTATGAAGAGGAAAAAGAAAGGTGGATAGGAGCTTTCGTCCGGGACAGAACCTTAGGTATGGTCGTTACTGTAAAACGTCCAAGCAAAAACCTTTTAGTCCCTGTCCAGAGAGCAACGACGGTCCTCACCGTTACAGCACTCCTCTCGGTGGTTCTTGCCGTTCTCTCCGTCACTGTGAGCTACTCGACAGAGCTCCAATTTCGCGAACTCCAGTACCGGAACAAAAAGGCCGAATTCCAGGCACTACAAACATACATGAACCCACACTTTCTATTCAACGCCCTAAGTTGCCTATGTTCTCTGGCAAATCCCAGGGATTACCAGCTGGTACCAAAAGCAGTGAAAGCCATTGCCGAAGTTCTCCGGTACATCCTTAAAGACACCGAAGCCCTCGTGCCACTTCGTGAAGAAATTGCCTGCGTCAGGAATTACGTCACTATCCAAAAATTCCGCTTTCGGGATCGCTTCGAGTACAATGAAGTTGTGCCTGAAGATCTCCTGTCTTTGCCCATCCCAAAACTCACCATTCAACCTCTTGTGGAAAACTGCTTTGTCCATGGGGTAGAGAGAACCCTTGACCGGGTCACCATTCATGTCGTTGTTGCCTACAACGACGCCTGCCTTGAGGTAAGTGTTACCGATGACGGTCCTGGGTTTGGACCGGAAAAGCTTACAAAGCTTCAAGACCTGCTTAAGCGCGCCGCCAAGGAGGAACAAGAGGCCGTTATCCCCCCCTCAGAACATGGTGCAGGCCTTTTGAATACTTACCGTCGCCTCCTTCTCATTTACGGGAATTCCGTCAGGCTTATGGTCAAGGAAGAGAGCGGGAAGACCACAGTCACCGTAATCTTTCCTCTCGGGAACGACAAATTCTAAAAACTGTCCACTCCCTTCGAAAAATTCGTCCCTTTACAGGAGAACAAGCTGTGGAACACAATGCTTTTGAAAACCTTCCTAAGGGGGGTGAAGTGTTGTGAGGCTCTCACGGTATGTGCTCCTCCTTGTCGGTGTGCTTCTCCTTGGAGCTTTTGCTTCTGCTTCGGCTCAGGAAAAGGTTACCATCAAGTACGCCTTTTGGGGAAATCCACTTGCCATAGGCGTTGAAGAGGATATTCTTAACGAGTTTCACAAAGAGCATCCCCGTATCCAGGTGGAACCTGTGGCCGTGGCATATGCCGACTACCATACCAAACTCCTGACAATGATTGCCGGCGGTCTTGCACCAGATGTGATGCGCATCGACTCCTACTACTTCGCCGTATTTTATGGACGCAGGAGCGCTCATGCCCATTGACGAATACATCCAAAGAGACGGTATCGACCTTGGGCTGTACTACGAAGTAGGCCTTCCCGACAGCTCATACAATGGGAAAATGTATGGCCTTCCCTGGGGAACAGCTCCACTGTACTTTGCTTACAACATCAAAATGTTTGAAGATGCAGGCGTCAAGCCACCCGAGGTCGGATGGACCTGGGAGGACTTCGTGGAAGCCGCTCGTTCCATTGCCAGAGGAACGGGCATTGAGCGAAGATATGCGTTTGGAGCTCCTTTCACCGTCATTGTGTACATTTTACCCTTCATATGGTCTGCTGGAGGAGACCTTTTCGACGTTACCAGAACAAAATTCACCCTTGATGAACCACAGACCTTAGCGCGGCTCAATGAACTTGGCAAGTTCATGCAAGAAGGAGTCTTCGCCAATCCTTTTGAGCTTCCAAGTGAAGAGGCGGTGACAAGGCTCTTCAGCCAAAACTTAATCGCCATGAGGCAAGCAGCTGCCATAGAGGTCCTGAGCATGCAGCAAATAGAGGGGCTGAACTTTGACGTCATCCATTGGCCGACGGGCAAGGATGTTCCCCAAACCACCGTGGTAAAGTCGAACACTGTGGGCATCAGCATATCTACAAAGTACCCTGAGGAAGCATGGACTTTCCTGAAGTTCCTGAGGGCACCTGGAGGTCCGGGAGACTACCTCTATGCCAAAGCAAAACGAATCCCGCCTACCTCAAAAATCCCGGAACTCTGGGATCTCTACGTTGATCCAACAAAGCCCCCAAAGAGCATCAAAGAAGTTACTGAACTCATATCCTCCAAGTATGGAAGAACCTTGCCTCTCCGCAAGGGCTGGTTGGAAATCGAGGGAATCCTTATCCCCGCACTGCAAAAGGTCTGGAGTGGCCAAGCAAGTGCCGAAGAGGCCATTGCCACTGTAAAACCTGAAATCGAGTCCATCATGAAGGCCAGAAGATAAGTGAATTCCCAACACAGGGGGCTAAGCCCCCTGTGTTGGGAGGGAGGACCGAACATGCGACATTTGCGGGAAACNTTGGCGGCGTACCTCTTTATCCTCCCAAGCTTCGTCATAGTGGGCGTTTTTCGTTATCTACCCTATTGGACATGCACTCCTTTTTGAGTTTTCAGGATTGGAACCTCATAGGAACCAGGAAATGGGCAGGCACAGAAAATTACGAACGCCTCGTACAAGATCCCATCTTCAACGACGCCCTTCGAAACACCGCGTATTTCTCTTTCGGAAGTATTCCGGGGAAGGTGGTCATCGCCCTCTTCATAGCAGTGCTACTCAACAAGAAGATTTTCGGCGTTAAAGCCTTTCGCACGGTATACTTTTTACCGGTTGTGTGCTCCTCAGTTGCCGCTGCCCTCATGTGGCAATGGCTTTACGACGCAAAATTCGGGTTCATCAACTACATTCTCCGGATCCTGGGGCTTTCGCCTGTCCCCTGGATCACCTCTGAAAAGTGGGCCATGCCCTCAGTCATAGTTGTCTCTGTCTGGAAAGACGTCGGTTACAATATGGTTATTTTTTCTTGCAGCACTCCAAGATGTCCCTGCAGAACTCTACGACGCAGCTAAAGTCGATGGTGCAGGAAGATGGGTTGTGTTTCGGTACATCACCCTACCGCTGATTTCACCTGCCCTCTTTTTTGTAACCACCATGTCAGTAATTTTCTCTTTCCAGGTCTTCGACGTCACTACCATCCTCACCCAGGGAGGACCAGGAACGGCTACCATAAGCCTTGTCCAGTACATATACAGGTGTGCTTTTCAGTTCTTCCGCATGGGCTACGCATCGGCCATAGCGTATGTTCTCTTTCTCATCGTCCTCGGATTCACTCTCCTGCAGATTCGTTTCTCCAGGCGCTGGGTGCATTACTAAGGGGGACGGAGGAGAATGCGCAATCGAAAACTCTACGGGGACACCCCAGGCATAGTCTTTGTGGTGTACGCCATCCTTAGCATAAGCTCACTCCTTATGTTCGGTCCATTCCTTCCAGTCATTGCCACATCCCTCAAATCGTACTCTGAGCTTATGCTCCGACCTTTCTCCATCATTCCCCAAAAAGTTCTGTGGAGGAACTACCTCGAGGTCTTCCAGACCATCCCCCTTCTTGAGTATCTCTGGAACACCGCGAAAGTCTCTTTTCTCTGCACTGGCGGGGTCCTTACCACTTCATCCATGGCTGCCTATGCCTTTGCGCGGCTTCGCTTTCCAGGGAAAAACGTCCTCTTCGTCCTCTACCTTGCCACTATGATGGTCCCAGGACAGATCACCCTTGTTCCCGTATTCATCCTCATGCGAAACTTTCGACTCATTGACACCCACGCCTCTCTTATCCTCCCAATATGGGGCCTTATGGGAGCGTACGGAACTTTCCTGCTTCGCCAATTCTTTCTCACCATACCTCGAGATCTCGAGGAAGCCGCCATACTTGACGGATGTGGGTATCTGGGGAGATTTTGTCGCATCATTCTTCCTCTCTCCAGGCCAGCTTTGGCTACCCTTGGCTATTTTTACCCTTCTCTCGGTGTGGAACAATTACCTGTATCCCCTTGTGTTTTTGAACACGCCCGCAAAACGAACGCTCACGCTTGGCCTTGCCATGTTCAGAGGGGACGTAGACGTCCAGTGGAACCTCCTTATGGCCGGCACCATCGTTTCCATTCTTCCTATGGTTGTGGCATTCCTTGCCGCTCAACGCTACTTCGTTGAGGGCATAACCTTAACGGGGCTGAAGGGATGAAAGGAGGANNAAAGGTGAAAGTCGCTATCATCGGGGCAGGAAGCGTCCGCTTTGCTTTGCAGCTTGTTGGAGACCTTGCTAAAACATCGGAGCTCTCGGGAACGCTTGTTACCCTCATGGACATTAACGAAGAGCGCCTCAACGCAACCTGGATTCTGGCTCAAAAATACGTTCAGGAACTCGATGCAGATTTACGCCTCGAAGTGGTTCCTTCCTTACCCCAGGCCTTAGAAGGAGCCGATTTTGTCATCAATACCGCCGCCCCCTCGTACCCAGACCGATACGACCTTGTCACAGCAATCGGAGAAAAACACGGATACTACCGGGGCATTGACAGCCAGGAGTTCAATATGGTTTCGACCTATTCCTACGTCCTCTGTTCATACTACGATCTCCAGCTTGCCNTAAACATCGCTCACTCCATGGAAAAATTTTGTCCCCACGCCTGGCTTCTCCAGACCGCCAATCCCGTACTTGAAATCACCCAACTTCTCTCCAAGTATACCCAGGTAAAGGCTGTCGGCTTCTGCCATGGTTTCTCAGGTGTGTACGAGGTTTTTCGAACCCTGGGCCTTGAAGCTCAAGCGGTAGACTGGCAGGTTGCGGGCGTGAACCATGGAATATGGCTCAACCGGTTNCGTGTCCAAGGAGAGGACGCTTATCCCCTTCTCGAATGCTGGATTGACCGAAAAAAGCCACCTTTGGGAACCCAGTAACCCCTGGGATGTACAGCTTTCCCCAGCGGTCATTGACATGTACCGCTTTTACGGGATGCTCCCCATTGGGGATACTTGTCGCAACGGAACCTGGAAGTACAACTACAACCTCGAAACCAAAAAGAAGTGGTACGGAAAGTTCGGAGGGATTGACAACGAGGTTGAGCGGCCCCGTTTTCATGAAGAACTTCGCCAGAGCAAGCAAAAGCTTGTGGATCTTGCCCAAGAGGTGAAAAAAGACTCTTCCCTTAAGCTCACCAAGGTCTATCCTGAACTCTTCTCCCGGGAAAAACTCAGCGGCGAACAGCATATTCCCTTTATCAGCGCTATCACCGGACACACCGAAACAAGGCTCATTCTTAACATTCCAAACCAGGGAGCCATCCAGGGTATCCCCGACGACATCATCGTGGAAATCCCAGTTTGGGTGAGCGGTGATTGTCTGAGGCGGGAACCCCTGCAGCCAGACCTTACAGAGCGAATAAAGTACATGTACCTTCTGCCCCGAATCTTGCGGATGCACTGGGCTCTTGAGGCTTTCTTGAGCAAAGACAAAAGGGTTCTTGAGGAAATCCTTGTACGAGATCCAAGAACTCGCTCGTTCGAGCAGGTTCAGGAAGTCCTTCAAGACATCATGAGCCTTCCAGTGAACAAGGAAATGGCTGAGTACTTTGGGTATTCCTGAACGCTGGAAAAACTTAAGATCTTGGTAACAAAGAAAACCCAGCCAATCTTTGCTCTGGTGCGGGAGGAACTCGCTTCCACCTCCATCTACCCGACCAGGTAGTGTCCGAAAAAATGGAGTGGGTTGAGGAGGAAAGGCTGCCCTCTCCGGGAGGTGCATAGGGGGAGGTTGCTCAAGACAAAGTGGCGAACTCACCCCGACGATTCCCGACCATGTAGCGGACATTTCTCCATTGACCTATTTGCATTCACAGGGTACCTACCTGGAGGTTAGAGCCATTGTGGAGGAGCTATGTGAGACGGAATTCGCCTGGTCCAAGGTTTCAGACCTGCGCGAGAGGCTAACTTCGGAGAATTCACCAATCGGGCTCGCCCCAGAAGACCAGCAGTGCAGATGCCCTTGTCGTGAATGGGTCGTCTGAATTCAGAGAATACCGCACCTCCTCGATGACCAGGTTGGTTTCGGGAAGAAAAAGGATTGATCCTTCTTCAAAGCCCTGGTCCTTGAGAGGGCCACAGAGCTCTCCTGCCAGAAAGCGGGAAGGAACGTCCTTCCCCAAAATCAGGAATGCACCGTCAGCCCTGCGGTGGTGAAGAGGCTAACCCACAACCTGAGGAGAGGAAAATGGAAGGAGAAAGAGGTCCCAGACGTCCCCCTCAAGGAGAAGGGAAAAGGAACTCACCCTCAAGGCTGAGAGTGCCGGCGGGAAGGTCTTGGAGTTCTCTACCCGGCTCAACGTCAAAAGCACGAAAACTTGCGCTGGCCTCCCAGCTATTGCACCTGCGGGGAACACAAGAAGAAGCCTTTGTCCGGGCACCGGCATATATGCTCCCGGATGGCGGCTCAAAACCGCCTGAAGACATCCCCGGGCTTTGGCCCCGGGGAGGAAGTCAAGTTAACCTTTTGGCAAGGTGTGAAAAAGAGCCTGCCTTGAGGCAGGCTCTTTGTTCCTGTGGACCCTCAGAGGTCGAGGGCCCGTTCGATGGCTTTGGGGAGGGCGATGGACAGATCCCCAACGGAATCTCTGGTCGTTATCCCTTCTTCTTTAACAACGACGGCTACGGGGAACACAACATCTATTTTTCTGACCTTTGTTGAGGTGAAGCCATAATCCAGGGATTCAAATATCTCATCATCCCTGAGGATTGCTCCGGATGAGGTCTCCATCGTCTTGGAGTTCCATTTATAGTGGTCGATGGCGACCCTGAAGGCGTCAAGTGGGTCTGGTGTTCTGAGGGTGATCTCCACAACAGGGTTTTCGCCCTGGACAAGCCTTGCGCTTGCTTTCGCGTAGCGAAGCACGTAGAGAGCAGTGAGATCGTTCAAAATCATCTCCGTTGCTTCCCTGTAGGATATCCCTGCTGCGGCGCATATCTCTTCATTCCTGAGAACCTTGAGTCGTATCTCGTAGCATGGGATGAGGGACTGTATGACATGCATTGCCAGATCGGTAGCGTCTTTTCCTGTCACCGGACTGTTGAACTCTGGCTCGTTGAGAACTCCAGCACCGCACACCAGCCCTGGCAACATCACCACCACACTCACAAGGACCACCCAAACAATCCACCGCATGAGCGAATGACCTCCTTTCACCGATTCTGGGAATCTCCTCCCTTTTTGCCTAAGCCTCAAGCTTCGTGAGGACGAGATCCGAGAGGATCTCCTCGTCAGCCCTCTTCAACACCAGCTTCCTCTCATTCTCTGAGCTCAGCTCAAAGAGGAGGAAGGCAGTCCACCTCCTCAAGGTATCCGTGTCGAAGGCTATGTCCGTGTTGTCAGGTGGTCTCCTGGGGGTTGAAACGATGATGTCGCCATAGATACACAATTTCTGCTTTTGGGGGAAGATCATACCTGCCGTCTTCTTCCTGATGAAGTCGAACACCTCTGCAGCGTTCTTTCCGGTGCTGCTCCCGGCTTTCCTCATGATGAGGAACTGAACCCTGGGGACAAAGAGAAGGCTGGATCCCTCCCTGAGGCAGCAGTCGGGTAGCGGCGTGAGCTCAAGGGACACTGCCCCCTCGGCATCCTTCAATCCTGAGACAGCCTCGACCTCTGGTGGTATTTTGAAGGTCTCCGACCAGTAGGAGATGCTGAACCAGGGGAAGGCCCTGATGAGTTTTTTCCTGATTCTCTCGAGTTCCATGCTCAGGATGACTCCTGTAGTCAGTGTCCATCCCCCAGGAAGGAGCACGAACATCCTGACAGAGATCGGTACGATGCAGAGTTCGTCTCCGAAATTCCCCAGTCTTGTGGAGATTTCCTTTGAACTTGTGACGACCAGCGTTGCCTCAGAAAACAGAGGTTTGACGACGAAGCGGTGGAACTCCTGGAATAGCCTGAAGACGCTACCCACCTTGAAGTGTCTGGTGGCAAAAAATCTCTGGGTCATCTGGATGAGATCATCAAACCGGTTGCAGACATCGGAGATCCCTGGGGCATCGAAGGAGATGTCAATACACGCTGGTCCGGTGCACTCTGTGACCCCCCGTACCCCCAGTCCGAATATCTGGAGTACGTACGTACCTCTAACACGGAAAAATCCGAAGACAAACTGGTCGTTCCGGGCCCTGAAGGGCTTAACGTAGAGGTCAAAGCTTTCAGAGTAATCATCGAGAGTGACGACTCTGACTTTCATAGGCTGCTCCTCATGGGAAAGAACCACAGGCGTTTAGAAACTGAAACTTCCTCCTGACATTCTCCGCTTTCTCTTCAGGCGTTCTCCCTCTCCAGTTAGATGGATTGACGAGTTCGCTTCAAC
>Ga0065718_1000342_pt1 | contig 12330 bp, 11 predicted proteins | sample GBSCel77sediment_2_FD_59105 | JGI IMG/M metagenome (GOLD analysis project Ga0065718, IMG submission 59105) | Hot spring sediment microbial communities from Great Boiling Spring, Nevada - cellulolytic enrichment CS 77C v3 (version 3) | ecosystem: Environmental > Aquatic > Thermal springs > Hot...
AATAGAAAGGAAGACAACGCAAAAAATGCTGAAAGGGGAGATCTTCTCAGCTGAACTTCTCGCAAGAAGGGGAGAAATTGCTGTTTTAAGATCATCAGGCTTAATAAAGGCTGGAAGTGCTGTTGCAGAGNTTNAGGATGATGCAGTTTACCCCGTNGGCTGGGTTGTTGATGCGAGGAGGTATGGAAATTCCTACCTCCTTGCAGTGAAAGAGCTGGAGGAATTTGATGGTAATGCAATTGTTGAGGCGGAGAACATTCTCAGCATAATACTCAGGAAGGAGGCTGCAGAGAGAGCAGAGGAGATTTTGAGTTTCAGCTACTGGAGCGGGGAGCTCAGGGATCTGAAAGCACCAGATTACCTCGATAAATGGCAGAAAAAATGCTACCTGGCAACCTGTTCACTGGGTGAAGGAGAGATTCTTCTTGTTATCGGCCCGCCGGGTAGCGGCAAAACGACGTTTATTGCNGAAGCTGCAAAGAAGCTTTCTGAAGAGGAAAGGGTTTGGGTTACATCAAACACAAACGTTGCTGTTGACAACGTCCTTGAAAAGCTGGAAAGGGCACTCAGAATTGGTCACCCGTCAAAAATAACCGATGGTGTTAGAAAACACAGCGTTGAGTACAGCCTGCTATCCCAGATAAGGTTTTCCGATTACAGGGAGTACGCATCGAAGGTTGCGGAGGCTTACAGGGAGATTGCGAGGATTCAAAATGAAATGATCAGGAACGGGAAGATCGTCGTTGGATCGACGATTTTGAAGGGCTTGATGAGTGCTGTTAAGAACTACGACTTTGATACGGTTATAATTGACGAGGCAAGCAACACCTGCATCTCCACCGCCCTGCTCGCGCTGGAAAAAGCGGAAAAGGCTGTGGTTGTTGGAGACCCGTACCAGCTACCTCCTGTTTATGAAGTGGGCGGGCATAAGGCACTGAAGTTCAGCGCTTACAGCTTCCTTAGCAAAATCTACGGAAAGAACCTCTGGCTGAGAAGACATTACAGAAGCAATGCGAAGATAGCAGAGTTTGCAGCAAAGCACGTTTACGGTTTCCTCGAAATTGATGAAAAATGTCACAGCATTAAAATTGAGCCGTGCAGGACAACAATTCCTGAAGCAGGGGATCCTGAGAAGCCATTGGTTTTCATCGACTGCGATGGTGTGGAGAAGAATGTCGGAAAGTCGAAAGTGAACGAGGATGAGGCGGAGGTTGTTGCTGTAATTGCAGAGGAGCTTGCAGAATGTGTGGGGGAGGAGAACATTGGAATTATAACACCCTACGTCAGGCAGGCTGAGCTTATAAGAAGCATAATTTCCGAATTTGGTTTAAAAATTGAGGTCAGCACCGTTCACAGCTATCAGGGAAGGGAGAAGGATGTGATTATCTATTCCATCACCGCAACAGGCAATCCGTACTTTGCTTCCGAAAAAAGGCTTTTTAACGTTGCATTAACGAGGGCCAGAAAGAAGTTTATTGCTGTGGGCAGTGCAAAAGCTCTCCAGGGAAAGAATCTTCTGCTCACGAGGTTTATGGTAGCTGCCCAAAGAGATGGGGGTTTCGTCAGGTTTAACAAGTAAAAATGAAATTATTATGCAAACAGAGCCGCTCCAACAGCACCGACAATCTGTGGTTCGGGAGGCAACTTTATTTCCATTCCGAACTCCCTTTCGAGAGCTTTTTTCATCGCCCTGTTCTTTGCCACTCCACCTGTTAAAACAATATCCGGCTCAATTTTGACTCTTCTTGCCATTGCTGCAATCCTCGATGCTATTGCCTCATGAATTCCAGCCACGATGTCTTCAACTTTCTCCCCCGAAGCGAGATGGCTTATAACCTCCGACTCGGCAAAAACAGTGCAGGTTGATGATATTTTTGTAGCCTTTTCTGCCTTTTCAGCCACATCTCCAAGCTCTTCAACTTTTAAATTCAGAGCTGCTGCCATGACTTCCAGAAACCTTCCTGTGCCTGCAGCACACTTGTCGTTCATGACAAACTCCACGACCCTGCCATTTTCTATGGCAATAACCTTGCTGTCCTGTCCCCCAATGTCCACGACGGTTTTTGCTGTTGGAATGAAGTAGAGAGCNCCTTTAGCGTGGCAGCTTATCTCCGTAACCTTTTTGTCCGCAAAAACTAACCTTGTTTCTGCCATATCCGGTAGCGATAACTCTTCCCACCTCTTCCTTCTCTATTCCAGCCGCTCTCAGCGTCTCCTCAAAGACTTTTNTTGCAGTCTCCTCAAGATCAGGGGAGACCCTGATGATTCTGTATGCTATCAGCTCTCCANCTCTCATCAGTGCACATTTGGCCGTGAGAGAGCCGATGTCAATTCCTGCTGTTATCATTAACCCACCTGATTACTTTAGCGTCTCAAGAAAGGCCTCCAGCCTTGTCTCCACCTGTGCCTCGCTGAAGGCTCTCGAATCCACCATGTCTGCCTCTATAACAACCGATGGAGCATCTATCATCTTCTGCAGCTCGTACTGCCCGAATGAATAGGGTTTGCAGCTCCTGTTTGAGTGTATGACAACTCCGTCGACATCATAGATTTCGATGAGCCTGTTTATAGCCTCCGCCATGTGCTCAAGTCCGATGTTGAGGTAGATGAAAGTGTAAGTCTCGGCCATGCTCCAGAAGATGTCACTCTTGTCCATGGAAATAAAGCCCGTCCAGGCATTTGTGTAAGTGTCTGCTACAAGGCAGGAGTTTCTTTCAGCAAAGAACTCAGCAAACCACTTCAGCCTGTACCAAACGGGAATGTTGTCCCAGAGTAGCCTTATTTCCTCGTTATCAACCGCTCCCTCTCCTTTTTTCACCCTCTCCTCAAGCTCCTCTCTCATCTCAGCGTAGAACTGAATTGGATACTCAGTTCCTCTAAGGCAGACTATCGGAGCCATGTTTATGAACGCATCAAAGCAGGTTAGCGGAGAAGGTTTGTGTCTGGCCATTCTCAGTACTTCAGAGTAAGCATTAACACCTCTGAGCGAGTTGACTATCGTTTCTCTCAACTTTGAATCGCTCAGCTCTCTTCCCGTAATTTTCTCAACAAAGTCCACAAACTCGTAAAGCTGATCATGAACGTATCTAACGTAGCTTTCCTTAAGCTCTTTCCTTACAAATGGTGTGTCGAGAACGAAGAGCGGAACCCTGAATATCCTGCTCAGCACTTCATACCACTTAACAACCGTGTTGCAGATGTTGTTGCAGGCAAAAAGAAATGTTGGTTCAGGCAGGCCACCAATCGGGCTTGTGCCAGCGTAAACACAGCCAATATCACAGCGAGCATAGGAGCAGAGGTCTCTCGAGAATCCCTTTCTCTCAGCAAAGTCGCTGAAGTAAGGCCCCTGTTTTGCAGCGCCAATCAATGCACCATGATTTTCCGGATAAACAGGGTAGATATCCATTGCATAGAGCAACTCAACGGGGGCACCGCTGGTTATCCATCCATTCACTTCTGCCTGCTTTCCCATCATGTAGTAGCCGGTCATAATCTGTCTCATTCTCTCGCTCGCCCTCAGCTTTTTCAGTCTCATGCTATCACCTCGTAGAAGGCTTCAATCCTCGTTCTTAGCTGCTCATATGATGCAATGGGGAATTCGAGTTCGATAAGCAAAACCTTCTTGCCCATCTCCTCAAGCTTCTCCTTAAGCTGAGGGTAATCGTAAAAGTGAGGTTCACAGAACTTCAGGAGAAGAAAAACCACACCATCACAGTCCTTAGCTTTTTCAAGAATGTAGTTAAACCTGTCATCATCAGGAAAGTGCTTCGTTGGACAGGGTGCTTTGTTGAAGTATTTCTCCACCAGAAACCTTAATCCTTCATCAATTGAATTTATATCCCGTGGAGGTGTGTTGAAGGTGAAAAACCTCGTTCCCGTGCAGATGTCGTCTTTGAGAGCAAAACCTGCATCTTCAAAAAGCCTGTAAACCTCCACAAATGGGCAAACACTTCCCGTAATCAGGATTTTCGGCTTTTCATCCTCACCTTCCACTTCTCCAAGCCTGTCATCCACCAGCTTAATTGCATCCCTCACGTTCATTTCCTGAACTTTTTTTGCAACATTGTAGTCNGGTTTGATGCTGAAGAGCATCTTCAGTTTCTCCTCAAGATCATGATAGAGTGAAAAACTCTCTCTGAGACTTTCAAGCGTTATCTCACCACCCCAATCCCTTAGAACTTCAACGAAATCCTTAAGCTCCCTGAAGTAGAAGTCCTTGCTTTTTTCATCAACTCTCGTCGGAAATTCGAGGTTGTAAACTTTCATTTCTGTGTTTCTCTCCCAGATGTCTGCAAGGCGCATCAGCGTATCGCAGCACCTCGTGAAAACCACTGCCTGTATGTCAAGCTCCCCCCTTAAAGCCCTCTCAAGGCTCCCTCTTGCCTGAGAGCAGGCATAGCTCTGTATATGGGCTGTGGCGAGGCTGATTTGAGTATCACCGGCAAAAATCCTGACTGGTGTGAACCCCGCAGCATCGATAAGCTCTTTTGGAGTATAGGTGCAGAGGTATCCAACATTCATGGAGAATTTTGCAAGCTAAAAAATTAAAAATTTTCCGAAGGGAACTTACTTGGCAAGAACAATTTCAATTGTAGAAACGTTTGATCTTCTTCCCTGCTCGGATTCGAGCTCTTCGGTGTCAATCCTTATCTCCTTAACATTAACACCCGGCATGAATCTGTTCCTGACGATCTCTGCAACATCCACCGCTCTGCTGATGGCTCTACCTCTCGCCTTGATAACTACCTCCTTAGCCCCCTCGTTTAGCTGCGTCAGTGTTGCCAGCACGTAGTTCATTATAGGCTTGTTTCCGACAAAGACGACGTGTTCTGCCATGTTTTTCTCACCTCAGCATCTCTTAAAAGAAAAGGAATTTAAATTTTGTTGAAAAATAATTAATCATTGAATTTTTACTTCCTTGCTGCGGGCATGTTCCTCAACCACCCGAGATCTGGCAGATAAAGTCTCCTGAGGTCTTTGAGTCCTATTTTAAGCATAGCAAGCCTGCCAATCCCCAATCCCCATGCGAGAACTTTCCCCTCAATTCCGAGGGGTTTGGTTACCTCTTTTCTGAAAACTCCTGCCCCGCCAAGTTCAATCCATCCCAACCCCTCCACGTAAACCTCGGGCTCAACGCTCGGTTCGGTGTAGGGGAAGTATCCTGGTCTGAACCTCACATCCTCAAAACCCATCTTCGTGAAGAACTCCTTCAGAAGACCGAGGAGATGCTTGAAACCCACGTTTTTGTCAAGAACCACCCCTTCAAGCTGGTCAAATTCGGGAAGGTGGGTTGCATCAATCGCCTCCCTCCTGTAAACTCTGTCTATGCAGAAAGCCTTCTGAGGCGGTTCCGGGTTCTCGGCAAGGTAGTGTATGGTTATGGCGGTTGTGTGGGTTCTTAGGACGAGCTGCTTTGCTTTCTCAACACTCCACTCACCACCCCATCCTGTAGAACCTGTAATCCAGCCGTTCTCATGCGTTTGCTTGACTCTCTCCACAATTTCTCCTTCGAGGTCAACATAGCGGTCAAGATAGAATGTGTCCTGCATGTCTCTTGCTGGATGATCCTGAGGCTGGAAGAGAGCATCAAAGTTCCAGAATGCTGGCTGAACGTAGTGTCCTTTAATCTCCGTGAACCCCATTTCAAGAAATACCTTTCTGCACTCCTCTATAATTCTCTCGTAGGGATGTATCTTCCCGCCATAAACTTCTTTGGACGGAATCGTTATGTCGTATTTCAAAAACTTCTTTCCCCCTCCATCTGCCATCAATCAGCATTTCGGGTGTGAGGTCTGTAATAATGTCTTCAGGCCCGATTTCAGGTTTTTTTGAGAACTTCTATGAAAACAAACTTTGTTTCGGATTTGGTTACCAGCTTCCTTTTCAGGAGAGTTTTTATTGCATTTTCATCTGCCGTTTTACCCTCTTTTGATGGCCTTAAGAATAGCTTTCTCACCAAAACTCGGTTCATCCCTCAAAATGATTTTTCCGTCCTTAACTTCAACGACACCCTTTCTCCTCAACCATCCGAGGGCTATCTCAAATTCTTTACCCATTCTTTTCCGGAGCTCATCGATGGAGTCCACACCACTCTTTATGAGCAAGTAAAGCCTTTCTTCAGGCAAACCATCCCTGAGATACCTCTCACCCTCCTCCGTCAAACTGTAGTGCACTCTCAAATCTTCTGCTATTCTGACGTATCCCTTTTCCTGAAGCATGTATGCAGCCTTCAGAACGGCATCCTTGTTCAGACCCGATTTTTCAGAAGCTTCTTCAGGTGTGTAGCTCTTTTCGGGTTCAAGAGAGCTGATCAGCATGAGCTCAATTTTTGAAAGCATGCCATGAGGTGGTGGAAATGTTTTAAAGTGTTTCTTCAGAAGTATCAAACAATTAATTCTGAGGTGGTTGGATGGAAAGGGCTGTTGACATTGTGGAGAAGCTGAAGGGTGGAGAGATAAAGGCTGCTGAGATTGTTGAGGACTGTCTGGAGAAAATTGAGAGGCTGAATCCAAAAATAAACGCCTTCGTAACTCTGAATGAGAAGGCTGTGGAGGAGGCAAGAAAGGCTGACTCAAGCACACCTCTTGCAGGTTTGCCGGTTGCGATAAAGGATAATGTGGAGACTAAGGGGATAAGGACAACATACTGCTCCAAACTTTACGAGAACTACGTTCCGGAAGAAGATGCCGTTATTGTGGAAAGACTGAAAAAGGCGGGAGCCATAATTCTGGGGAAAACAAACATGCCTGAATTTGGGCTGATAGCTTACACCGACAATCCAATGTTTGGTCCAACAAGAAACCCTTTTGATCTGTCAAAAACCGTGGGAGGGAGCAGCGGAGGAAGTGCTGCTGCAGTGGCAGCAGGAATGGTACCTGTAGCCAGCGGGAATGATGGGGGAGGGAGCATAAGGATTCCCGCTTCTTTCTGCGGACTTTACGGGTTAAAACCAACCTTCGGAAGGGTTCCGTGCTATCCTTCTATTCCAATCTTTGTTGGTCTGCATTCGGAAGGATTTCTGACGAGATACGTTGAAGACACCGCCCTCATGCTGGATTTAGTTAAGGGATGGGATCTCAGGGATATTAACTCCCTTCCAGATGATGGGATTAGCTACCTTAAAGCCATCGAGGAGCAGCCTGATAATGTGAAAATTGCCTTCTCCCCTGATCTCGGTTATGCCACCGTCGATTCAGAGGTAGAGGAGATTGTAAGAAAAGCAGCATTCAGGCTGGAGAAGTTTGGCGAGGTGGAGGAGGTAAAGCTGGAGGTTCCAAAACTTGAAGCTGAACTGACCATGAAGGTGGTTCTTGAGGTCGTGACGTTCATGGGTGAGAGAATGGAGGAGTGGGAAAAGGTTGCTTTTCCACCATATCTGGGTTTCATGCCCCTTGCACAGTCCCTGACCTACAGGGAGTACATAAAAATAGAGGAAAGAAAAATGGAACTGTGGAAAGCACTGAAGCGAGTTTTTGAGAACTACGATTACCTCATAACCCCTACTGTAGCGTGCAAACCCTTCGAAATCGGCAAGATTTCTCCGGATGAAATCAATGGAAAGTTTATCACACCAATAGGCTGGATGCCCTTCACATATCCCTTCAACTTTACTGGCCAGCCAGCTGCATCGATTCCTGCGGGTTTCAGCAAAGAGGGTCTGCCAGTTGGAATGCAGATTGTTGGGAAACGCTACGATGATGCTGGAGTTCTCAGAATCTCAAAGGCTTTTCAGGATATCTCCCCATGGCAGGATAAATACCCTGAACTTTAATTTTTTAAAAGGGTCCTGTTGCTGAGAATTTCAGGTTCTTTATCCTGTATCCAGAAGTAAATACCTGTTTCAAACTGCAGTCACTCCCAGAAAGTAACCCGCAATCGCTCCCAAGTTCACGAAAGGCAAGCCGGGATGCGCTCCCCCCCGCTTTTCTACAATGTAAAGCAAGAAAATGAGCCCCAGAAACCCGCCAATTAAGGCAAACAGAGCTGGAATTTTGATAAAACCTATGGCAGGAGAATTAGAGAAATACTGGGCAGAAACAACAAGTATGTTCGGCATCACCACATCTCCAACCCCCATATAGGCATTGCCATCTTTTCTTGGTATAACGAAAAGCATGGGTGCGTTTATGGCTGTAACAGATTCAGCGAGGCTGATCATGTGCTTTGTTTTGTAAACTGAGATGATGTCGTAGATTGCAAGTACCGCAAGCAGTATAATGACAGGTAAAGGCTCAAGGCTTATGCCGAAGATTGCAGCAATTCCGGAGGCAAGCATCAGTGCTGAGAAGTTTATGACAAGCCAGTGTGGTTTTCTGACAAGCAAAACAACAACTGTGATGGCGATTGCGATTGAAAGCACCCCCACAAAAGGAGACAGGACATAGAATATGGAAAGGAATGTGAGGGAGTATATGACTGCTTTCAAAATCCTCATGTATCTGACAGCAATTAGAATGAAAGCTGTAAAAGCGATAATCAGGGCAAAGTAAAGTAATGAGTTTGAAACTTCAGCCGGGTTCTCAAAAACGACCATTCCAGCTTCCTCATACTTTGGCATTGCTGACAGTGCAAGCAGGGCGGAAAGAATATAAATAAGGCTGAAGAGATACCTCAACCAACCACCTTGAGTCGTACTGGTAGATTTTTGGCAAGGGCAAGTCTCAAGCTCTTCCCGCCCTCCTTATCCTTCCTGATCCTGATCCAGCCCTTCCTGCTAACCAGAGCCGTGAAAAGGTACTCCTCACCTGCAAGCACATCTACGGTTCTGCCTTCAAGCCCTTTTGCATGGATTATGAAGTACTTTCCGCTCTCCTCAACCTTTGCCTCAGCCTCCTCCTCAGCCTCCTTCGGGATAACGTCTATTGAAATCCTGAGCTCTTCCTCAATGTTCTTTATCCTCCTGCCCTTTCTGCCAATAAGAGTTGGAATTTGCCTTTCAGGAACCTTTACTATTGCTCTTCTGCCGACCATTTCAACCTCAAAATCATCAACATACTTTGAGATTCTCTCCACAAGAGCTACCTTCAAGTCCTCATCAGTCTCAATTGGCATGACAACAACCTGCTCACCGTAGGTGTAAATTTCGAACTCAAGGTTCTTCGTTTCAAAATCTCTCACCTCTATCACCGGCCTTGCCAGATCAGCGTCAGTCATTCCTGTTGGCACTTTAACTGTGAATGCAAGCTCGTAAACCTTCACAATCTTGCCCGCATCAATGAAAATGACCGTGTCAACAACCTGCGGAATCATTCCAAGCTCCACTCTTCCAATCATTCTCTGTATTGCATCAACTGCCCTCGTTGCATGCGTNACCCCNATCATCCCCACTCCTGCAAGTCGCATGTCTGCAAAAACCTGAAAGTCGGAAGTTCTCCTCAGTTCGTCGTAAATGGTGTAGTCCGGTCTCACCAGAAGAAGGATATCGGAGGTTAGGGACATGTCACCCTCAAGTGGAGCGTACTGGGTTATTTCATCTCTCACCATCAAATCTCTCGGGCTCTCCATCGTTTTGACAATGTATCCATTCTCCAGCAGGAAGTTTGCCACACTTGCTGCGAATGTTGATTTTCCAGCACCGGGCGGGCCTGCAATCAGTATTCCTCTCTGCCTTTCAACTATTCTCCGCTTTAACTCTTCACTGACACCGTACTCATCAATNGACACCTGAGCAATTGGTCTTACAGCGGTGATTTCCATCCTGTCGGAAAATGGCCTTTCTGCAATGGCTATCCTCAGCTCCCTCAGCTGAACTACCGTAGCACCTCTTCTNTCTATCTCAATGCTGCTGTCNTCATCTTGCCTTGCTGCTTCCAGAATTTCGTTTGCGATCTCACTCAGTTCCTCATAGCTCATCGGCCTTTCATCGAGCTTGACGAGCTTCAGCTCTCCAATCCTTCCCCTCTTTGCATATGGTGGCACCCCTTCTCTAAGATGCACGCTTGCCGTGTCTGGAGTGAAGAAGGACATTATCTTTGTTTCCTCAGGCCTTATTATCTCCGGTCTGACGTAAATTGTTTCTATACCTTTTGCCCTTGCCACCAAGTGCTGAACCCTGTCAGATGTAACGAGAACGGCATTAAACTCAGCTGCAACTTCTCTTATGAGGTTGTCTATTTCTCCCCCCTTTGCAAGGCGTATGTGCTCCAGTGTAGGTCTCTTTCCGGCAAAAATCACCTCAAAACCCTCTTCCTTAGCCAGCTTCATCAGCTTTTCAATCTCACCAAGCCCCTGAAAGCCGGTCATTTTCCCGAAGTTTGCCTGGGCCTCAAGTTCCGCAATTACTGCTTCCGGGATTATAATCGTTCCCCTCACTTCTCCCGACTGCACCATCCTTGTAATTCTTCCTGAAATAACCACGCTCGTATCAACAACGTACTTCATCCTCTTCCAACCTCCTGTAGAAACATGAGTAATTACCCGTATGACAGGCATTCCCCTCCTGCTCGACTAAATANAGCAGAGAATCGCAATCGCAATCGTACCTGATTTCAACTACTCTCTGCACGTTTCCAGAACTTTCTCCCTTCTTCCACAGCTTCTTCCTGCTCCTGCTCCAGTAGTGAGCGTAACCCGTTTCAAGGGTGAGCCTGATTGCCTCTTCATTGGCGTAGGCCAGCATCAGGACTTCTTTTGTTCTCACATCCTGAGTTATGACAGGGATTAAACCCTTCTCATCGAACTTAAGTTTCATGTCTTAAATTGGCTGGATGGTTAAAAATTTATTGACAGCTGCAAGTATTCATCCGTGCCTGCCTTAAACTCTCAGACATTTCTGCATACACCTTTAAACTGGCTTTCACATCTTAACGCTACTTTTTGCTGTGAAAAATTTTATCTTTTTTGACATTAATTCAGTTTGATGCANGAGCTGACCTTGAAAATCAGGGGAATGAGCTGTGCGATGTGTGTGAAGTCAGTAGAATCTGCAGTCGGGGCTCTCGATGGTGTTGAGGAGATCAGAGTCAACCTTGCAACAGAGTCTGCATTTTTGAAATTTGACCCGAAAAAGGTCAGCCTTGATGAAATTGTCAGGCTGATAGAGGATTTGGGGTATAAGGCCGAAATGCCTGAACCTGAAGCAGATGAGGAAGAGCACATTGCCGGAATGAAAAGGAAGCTTTACTTTGCAGCCTTATCTGGTTCTTTTTTGTTCTTAAGCAACTATTTGGGGTTTGCAGTTCCTCTGTTTGTCCAGCTTGTCGTTGCTCTGGCTGCGATGCTTTACTCTGGAAGAGAGATGTTTCTCACAGCTCTAAGATCATTGATGAGAAAAACACTCAACATGGACGTGATGTACTCGATGGGTGTTGGCTCGGCGTTTTTTGCAAGTGTTTTTGCAACAGCCGGAGTTCTTCCTGAAAACTACAACTTCTACGAGACTTCCGTTATGCTTCTCACCTTCCTTTTGCTCGGCAGAACACTTGAAGCTATGGCGAAGAAAAAGACAGGGGAGGCTATAAGGAAGTTAATCGGACTTCAAGCCAGGACTGCAACAGTTTTGAGAGGAAATGAAGTTGAGATACCGGTTGATGAAGTAAGGGCTGGAGACATAGTCATCGTAAAACCCGGTGAAAGGGTGCCGGTGGATGGGGTGGTTGTTGAGGGTGAAGGCTACGTTGATGAGTCCATGTTCACGGGAGAACCCCTGCCAGTATTGAAAGAAGCTGGGGATGAGGTTTTTGGAGGTTCAATCTGTAAAAATGGAGTTCTGAAAATAAAAGCAACAAAGATAGGTGCAGAAACACTTCTGGCACAGATTGTCAGAACCGTTGAGGAGGCTATGAGCAGCAAACCACCCATTCAGAGACTTGCCGACAGGGTTGTTTCCTATTTCATCCCTGCAGTTGTTACAGTTGCCATAGCATCGTCCATTTACTGGTATTTTGCTGCAGGAGGTCTTATTGCGTTCACAACCCTCATTGCGGTACTGGTTGTAGCCTGTCCGTGTGCCTTCGGCCTCGCAACTCCAACAGCTTTGGCTGTTGGGATGGGCAGAGGTGCTGAACTCGGTTTGCTTGTCAAAAGCGGTGAAGCTCTGGAGGTTGCAAGGAAAGCCACAGCTGTAATTTTTGACAAGACAGGAACGCTGACTAAGGGAAAAATGGAGGTTACTGATGTGCTCTCGCTTGGAGGATCAGGAGATGAACTGCTCTCAATTGCAGCAACNGCTGAAAGAAGAAGTTCGCATCCCCTTGCTGAGGCTATTGTTGAGAGGGCTAAAATGGAGGGTGTTGAGATAGCAGAACCGGAAAGGTTTGAGGTTATTGCAGGAATGGGGGTTGTAGCTGAGGTTAATGGAAACAGAATACTTGTTGGGAGCAGAAAGCTGCT
>Ga0065718_1000313_pt1 | contig 12305 bp, 15 predicted proteins | sample GBSCel77sediment_2_FD_59105 | JGI IMG/M metagenome (GOLD analysis project Ga0065718, IMG submission 59105) | Hot spring sediment microbial communities from Great Boiling Spring, Nevada - cellulolytic enrichment CS 77C v3 (version 3) | ecosystem: Environmental > Aquatic > Thermal springs > Hot...
CCAGGAATAATTTTTGCTTTCTTTTCTCAATCTGTAAATTAAAAACTAAAGTATCTGCCGTTTTAGAAGAAAGAGAGAGAATAAAAAAGATGGTTATTGGGTTGAGAATACAAAAGCCACGGATTAAAAAATTTCAAAAAAAATAGAGTTAAAAAACTCTCACTGAATGAGCCGAACTACAAAATATTTGCAAGGATCGAAGAAGAGGTTTTCTTCACAATTAAAACAATTGAATTCTCTGCGTTTCATCGGACACTTAATCCCCGGAGTTACTTTTACCTTCTCGTTTCTTTTAAGGGCCCAATATAGGGTTTTATTAGAAATTGCTAAACCTTTCAATTTTTCCTTGAAACAACGGTGGAGTTTTGGTCCTAATTGATAAAATACAATTCCTTCATAAATCCCTGGCAATTCAGGAATAAGTTCTTGCAGAATATTTTCTCTGGCAAATTTAGGTTTTCTAGGCTTGAATCCTTTTTCACTGAAAAATGATTCCTTAAGAACATTTCTTATGCTTGCAGTTGTAACATTAAATTTTTCAGCAATTTCCTCTTCAGTCACCACCTCGCTTGTTTCGAGACTGGCAGCGTACAAACATGTAGCTGCCAGAACAAATGGGTTTTTACCCGAAAGAGCACTATTTGTCTTTGTTTCTTTGTATAATTCGATTGCCCTCACTATAGTATTTTCATCAAGTCCCATTTCCTCCCCTACTTTTTTAATTTTCTCGATCGATATTATAAGAAGTTGCGGCGAACTTCCTTTTTTGTACCGCTATTTCTCTGTATATTCTCGTTAAAACTCCTTGCCTTATCGAAGTCACTTTAGAAAAGCGGTGAAGAGGAACTGTGCAATAGTTCATTTTTAGTGTATAGTATTGTCAATATTTATTTTTCGTTTCTATTTTACAGAGTTGATAAAATTCTAAAATTTTATCAGTAATTTTTCCCCAAGAATATTTCTTTGCTTCTCTTTCTCCCCACTTTCCCATTTCCTCCCTTAGTTTTTTATTTTTAACTAAGATCTCAATTTTCTCTGCCAATTCCTTAAAATTTCTCGGTTTTGCTAAAAATTTTTCTCCTCTTGTTCCTTTCATCAATTCTTTATATCCTTCGTTCGCAAACCCTACAATCGGTTTTCCAGAAGCCATTGCCTCTAAAATTACCAAACCGAAACTTTCTCCAAAGATTGACGGAGCACAAAAGATGTCACAGGTTGCATAAAGAGAAGGAAGATCTTTTTCAACGTTTCCCAAAAAAATTACATCTTTTAAATTGTTTTCTTTTGTGAATTTTTCGCAATTTTCTCTTTCTGGACCGTCCCCTACAACAATCAATCTCAAATTTTGGTACTTTCTTTTTAAAATTAAAAATGCTTTTAAAAGATAAATTAATCCCTTTCTTTCTTCGATCCTCCCAACAAAGAGCAAATTTATTTTTCCATCTAAGAATCTTTCAATTCTTTTTATTTTTTGGGTTAAAGGCTTCAAGATCTACCCCATTTGGAATGAGTACTTTTGGTTTTTTAAAATTTTCAAAGTATTTGAGAGCCACTTTTGAAACTGCAATCAAGCCATCCAACCTAAGATTGCAAAAATTGACAAAAATTTCAAAAAAATGAGGGAATTTTTTTAAAAAATTGCTTCTCTCAATGTCAGAATGAAAAGTTAAAATGTTTGTTGTTTTAAAAGAAAGAGGAGAAAGGAGAATTTGAAAAAACGATGGAAAAGAAGCATTATGGAAATGCAAGATAGTAAATTTTTCTTTTATCAAGCATCTTTCAATTGAAATTGGAATGAAATTAAAAACCAAATCTGAAGCTCCTCCTCCCCAAATCAATGGGAATGAAGTTCCTAATAAAATGACATTTTTTCCGTAGTTTTCTTTAATTTTTCTTCTCGGGACTATAATTTTGAATTCGACTTTTCTTTTTTCAAATTCCTTGGCTAAATTTAAAACATGGATTTTTACACCCCCCCGGTTCTAAAAAGGAATGAAAAGAAATCAAGGCAACTTTCATCATTCAATTTTAAGAAAAATTTGTCCTCTTGCCAATATCTTTTTCAAAATGGTAAATTTATAATGTATGGTAAACGAAATTTCCGGAAAAATCCCCCCTCAAGCAATTGAAGCAGAAAAATGTCTTTTAGGTTGTCTTTTGATTGATAAAGACGCAATTTTGAAAGTTGCAGATTTTCTAAGGCCAGATGATTTTTATCGGGGAATTCATCAATCAATTTACGAGGTTTGTCTTGAACTTTTTCAAAAAGGAGAACCTATTGATATCCTTACTGTCTCAAACAGATTAGAAGAAAAAAATTTATTAGAAGAAATAGGTGGAAGATCTTATTTAACAGAATTAATAAATTCAATTTCCACTCCCTCCAATGTGACAAACTATGCTAACATTATCCAATAAAAAAAGAGTGTTAAGGGATTTAATTTCTGCTGCTCAAGAAATAGGGCAAATGGCATTTAACGAATCAGAAGATGTGGAGAGAATTCTCGATAAAGCTGAAAAAAGAATTTTCTCAATNGCCCAGAAATCGTTATCTCAAAAATTTGTCCATGTCAAAGAGACCTTAGAGGAGGCTTTTGAAAGAATTGATCAATTATCAAAACATGGTCCATCTTTAAGAGGAGTGCCTACTGGATTTAGAGACTTAGATAACATTCTCGCAGGACTTCAAAAATCCGATTTAATAATTTTGGCTGCAAGACCGTCAATGGGAAAATCTGCTTTAGCCATCTCAATTGCTTTAAATGTCGCGATTAAAATTGGGGCTCCAGTGGGTATTTTTTCTCTTGAAATGTCAAGAGATCAAGTCGTTGATAGATTTATTTCTTCCCTGTCTGGAATAGATCTTTGGAGATTGAGGACAGGAAGATTGTCAGCAGTCGGGAGAAGAAAATAGATTTCATAAAAATTCAAAAAGCAATGGCAATTTTATCTGAGGCACCTATATACATTGACGACGCGCCAAACCCAACAGCATTACAAATGAAAGCAATGTGCCGAAGACTTCAAACTGAAAAAGGATTAGGATTAGTAATTGTTGATTATTTGCAATTAATGGAACCAATGAATAAAGATGCTTCTCCGGTCCAACAAGTTTCTGAAAACTCAAAAGCACTAAAAGCTTTAGCCAGAGAGCTTCAAGTTCCCGTGTTAGCTCTTTCTCAATTATCGCGAGCAGTTGAACATAGAGCTCCTCCTATTCCAAAATTGGCAGATCTAAGACAATCTGGAACAATAGAACAAGACGCTGATGTTGTTTTGTTTATTTATCGCGAAGATAGATATTTTTTAGATTCTCCCAGAAAAGGTATAGCAGATATCATTATTGCAAAACATAGAAACGGCCCAGTAGGAAAAGTTGAGCTTTATTTTGACGAAAGATGCGTTACATTTAGAGATTTGGAAAAAGGAGTGGACATCTTTGAAGGATGATGTATCCAAAAAGCATTCAAAAATTGATTGATCTCTTTTTAAAATTTCCAACCGTCGGTCAAAGAACTGCGAGGCGCTTTGTGTTTTATTTGATAAAAAGAGAAAAAAAAGAATTAGAAAATTTAGCAAGAGCCATTTTAGATTTAAAAGAGAAAATTAAATTTTGTAAAAATTGTTTTAAACCATTTGAAGGAGAGGGGGAAATTTGTGAAATCTGTTCTGATAAAACCAGAGATAAATCTTTACTTTGTGTTGTCGAAAAGGAAGTTGATCTTGAATCAATAGAAAAAACAAAAAAATATAAAGGGCTTTATTTTGTTTTGGNAGGGCCGATTTCAGCAATAAAAAAGGAAGAATTAAAGAAATTAAGGATTGAAGAATTGGAAGAAAGGATAAAAGATAAAAAAATAAAAGAAATCATAATTGCAACTAGCTTAACTACTGAAGGGGAAGCACTCGCTCTATTTTTTAGAAAGAAAATTGAAAAATTCTGGGAAAAAAATTACTAGATTAGGGCGGGGACTTCCAACTGGAGGAGAATTGGAATATGCCGATGAGGAAACATTAAAAGAAGCCTTGGAGAGGAGAAAATAATCTACAATAAAAAATGAGTTTGTTTTTTTAAAAAAGAACTAATTTCCAAAAATTAAAAAAGGACAAATCAAAAATTGAATTGGAAAGAAGGAAATAATTTAAAGACCTAAAAATTTTACTATCTCGACTAAAGTATATTTTTGTCTATGCCCTTTTTTTATTCTCGCAGACTGTCTTGTTTTATGTTTCCAAATTACTATTTTTTTTCCTTTTGTTTCTCCTAAAACTTTTCCAACCACCTTTACTCCATCTACAAAAGGTGTTCCTATTTTTACTTCATCTTCTTTTACAGCCAATAAAACCTCATCAAAAATTATCTCTTCTCCTTCTTTCTTTTTAATTCTTTCGATTTGAATTCTTTGCTGTGGAGAGATTAAATACTGTTTCCCTCCTGTTTTAATCACCGCTAATTCCATTGTTTTTATTTTAACTTTTTAACTTCAGACGACTCTTTTAATCTAATTTTTTCCATTGAAGATTTGATTTTTGAAATTAATTGCTTGTATTCTAAATAGGCATTGGAAATCATAGTTAACCCACGATAAATTCTATTTTCTAAAATATTTTCCATTTCGTCAAGATCTTTTGCAACAAAAAGTAAGTGACTTTGTAGGTTTTCAAGATCCAAAGAAATAGCATATTGACAAATGAAATCTGTAAATATACAAAAGCAGGGGTAAAACCATTGAATAAGGCATTAAAATCACATTTTCATCTTTAGCTTTTAAATGAGCATTTCTACAAACCGCATACACTGAATCTGGAACTGCGGCAATTGCTTGATTCCAAGTCAAATCGGGATCAACGTATTGTTTTACTTCTTTTATTCTTCTAAACACCTCTTTCTCGATTTCTTCAATAATTTTTTTTCTCTTTTGTTGATCGGTTTCTTTTTCTAGTTCTAAAATTAGTCTTCCTGCTACCCACTTTGAATCAATTGGTAACCTTTTTCCATTTGGCAAAATCAAAGCAAATTCAACTACTTTTCCTCTTACTTGGAAATTGGTGTCAATCATTTCAGGTGGCAATTTTTTAAAAAGTTTCTCTTAAAATTTCTTCTCCGGAAATGCCTTTTGCAGAAGTTCCTGCAATTATTTCGTCAATTCTTTTTATTCTTTCCAAAAATTCTTTTTCCCTTTCTTTCCGCACTTCTTCACTTCTCCTCAGTTCTTCTATTAGGTCTCGGGTTTTTTCAATTTTTTCTTTCAAATGATCTTGAATCTGGGTTCCAAGAATTAACTTTTCTTTTATTTCCGAAATTTCTTTCGCTTGTTGTAAATTGATCTGGGCTTGTTGAGTTATTTTTTCCGTAATTCTTATAACAAAATACAAAAAAACACCAAAAAATGCAAACAAGAGCAAAAGAAATAAAAAATCATTCATTAATAAATTCTATCAATGTTTTAATGACACTTCAATTAAAAGAAAGAGGACATAAATGCACAACAAACACAAACCTTCAGTTTGGGTTATTTTTTTATCTGTTTTAATAAAAATCAAAAATAAAAGAGATACAAAAAGTAAAAAACTTCTTGCAATAGCCAAAGTAGTTAAATTAGGAATTTCAAAAGGAAAAATTAAGGCCACTATCCCCAAACAAAGTGTAGAAGTCATAATTACAGATCCCATAACATTCCCCGCAATAAACCAATCTTGAGATTTTCTGGCTGCTTGAAAAGTAAACGTAAGTTCTGGCAAAGCATTCATAAATCCTACTAATAAAACACCAAAAAATACTAAAGGAAGATTAAAATATTTTGAGAGGAAAACGGTCGATTTGACTACGCCTTGTCCCGCTAGTAAAAGAAAAATTGTAGAAAAAACAAGCAAAAATAAGTTTTTCAAAAAGTAAAGACGGGATAGAGGTTCATTTATTTTATCATAAATTTTTTCGAATCTCTCCTTCTTTTGGAAAAGCCATCCCAAANNAAAAATAAAAGCAGAGAGTAACAAAATTCCATCTCCTCGACTAAGGTTATTATCGAAAATTAAAAGTAGAGGCAAAATGGCTACTCCTACGGTAAAAAAAGCACTCATTTGGACTGTCCGACTAGAAAGTGAAAGTCCCGCTCTAGAAACTAGCGCAGAAAGACCAACGATTAAAGTTAAATCAACAATGTTTGTGCCGAAAACGTCAGCGAGAGCCAATTGAGGGACACCATTTATTGCTGAGATTACATCGATGATAAGGTTAGGAATTGTAGTAGCGAAAGCAATAGTTAAAAAAGCAACTACAAATTCTTTCCAACTGAGAAATTTTGCAATTTTTTTCAAAATTTCTAGTATAAAATTGCTCGACCAAAACAAAACAATAAACGAAAATAAAAAAACTAGAATACAAGTTAAAATCCCCATTTTATTTCTAAAAGTTGAAATAAAATTCCAGAGACTAAAATCAAGAACAGAGGATACAAAAGTAGATTCTTAATGCTTGACCTTTGAATTTTTCTATACATCAATAGGATTAAAATTCCATCGACGCCCAAAAAGATTCCTCCAACTATTGAAATCACTGACAAGAATTGATTAACTCCGCACAAGAACAAAACATAAGGAGGTAAAGTAGCCAATATCATTGAAAGATTTTTTCCTATTTGCAAATCATACCAAAAAATTTTTTTCAAAGTTAATCCCAAGGTAATAAATGAAGTGAAGGTAGTTAATGTGCCCAAAAAAAGCGTTAAACCTGTGATACCTTCTCCTAAAAAACTTTTTAATCCCACTAAGGCTGAAGGAGTAGTTTTCTCCCCGCAAATTCCCAAAATTAAATACACAAAAGCTAAATAAACTAAAATTGGGATTAAAATCGAAACAAAAATTACTATTTTCAACATGAACTTCCTGTCCTTCAGCATTTCTTCTATTTCAGGGATTAAACTCGCACCCCAAAGAGAAAACAAAATTGGAGCGTAAGGCAAGAAAAAATTTTCGAGTTTCAATTCCCAATTTGTAATAAACAAATTTTCTTTTACTTATTAATCCCTTTCCTGCAAAAAACAAAAGAATCAAAACGAAAAAGAATAAAATTAGAGAAAAAAATTCAACTTTCGCAACTATCTTTATCCCAAAAAAGATTAAAAGAGCTCCTAATAAAAAGTAAACAGTTGTCCAAAAAAAGTTACTTCCTCCAAAAACTGGTGATAATAAATTTTCTAAAAATTCTCCACCTACAATNAAATAAGCCAAAATTGCGCCAAGACTTCCTAAAATTGTTGAAACATAAGCAATTTTTTCTCCAAAAGTTCCCAAATAAATTTTAGCGAAGCCAGGCAATCTCTTATAATCTGGAGTTTTCAAAGCTAGCTCACCAAAAATTAAATGGATCAAAATGACTAAAAAACCCAAAACAACAAAATAACCCAATACCACCCAAAAGCCTGCCTTTAGAGTAATGTATGGTAAAGCAAAAATACCAACCCCAATGATAGTTCCAGAGAGAGTAGATATTGCGTAAATTAGTTTCATTTTAAATTTTACTCGCTTTTTTGAAATTTCTTTAACATCCCTAACATTTCAATCGGGAACAAAATAGTAGTGTTCTTTTCTTTTGCTGCTTCGGTTAGTGTCTCCAAGTATCTTAAAATAATCGGCTCTGCTTTCAAAATCTCTCCTGCTTCTTTTAATTTCTGAGCTGCTAGGTATTCTCCTTCAGCCAAAATGATTTTTGCCCTTTTCATTCTTTCTGCTTCTGCTTGCTTTGCAATGGCTCTTTGCATGCCCTCTGGAATTTGAACATGTTTTATCTCAACTGCGGTCACCTTTATTCCCCAAGGATCAGTCGCTCGGTCAATTATTTCATGGAGTCTTTGATTAACTTTCTCCCTTTCAGCTAACAATTCATCTAACTCTGAAGCTCCTACTACTCCCCTTAAAGAAGTTTGAGAAATTTGAGAAGTAGCAGCCAAATAGTTTTCAACTTCAATGACTGCCTTTTTGGGGTCAGAGATTCTAAAATATAAAACTGCATCCACAGTAATGGGAATGTTATCTTTGGTAATCACTTCCTGAGCAGGGACATCAAGAGTAACTGTTCTAAGATCAACTTTAATCACTTTATCAATACCAGGAATGATCAAAAACAACCCCGGACCTCTAATTCCGGCAAATCTTCCCAATCTAAAAATCACTCCCCTTTCATACTCTCTGCAAATCTTTATGGCATGAGACAAAATTATCAATAGGACAACGATTATCCCAAACCAACTAAAAAGTATGTCCATTAACATAATTTTTTTATTTTATTACACTCGACCTTTTCAATGTATTTTTTTAATTTTACCGCATAATTTTTTCAACAAAAAGAGTATTACCTTCAATTTTAACTATTCTTACTCTTGATTTTTCGGGGATTGTTTTGCCATCAAAACTTTCAGCTTGCCAAATTTCCCCTTTCAGTTTTACTTGACCGACGGGATTGAGTTCTTTAATAACTGTAGCTTCCAAACCGATTAATGCTTCTGGACCAGTTTCTGGTTTGGCTCTGATAACTTTTATCACTTTTTGCCCTATCAAGACAAAAAAGAAACAAATAACAATCACTGCTCCTATCACCATCATCGTTATTGCGTCAAAAAATTTTGGGGCAAAAAGGGGCTCAGCTTCAAAAGTGAAAATTCCCAACAAAATAGCAATTGCTCCAATAATACCAAAAATTCCAAATCCTGGTTCAAAAATTTCTAACATCAAAAGTAAAAGACCAACTAAAATTAGACCAATTCCCAAAAAAGAAAAGGTGATAATACCAATTCCCCAAAGACCAATTAAGAGAGAAATTACTCCGACGACACCAAAAGTTTCAAATTCCCCCGAGCGGATGGCCATAATAAGAGCTAAACCACCAATAGTCAAAAATAGAGAAAGTAAATAAGGATGAGAAAGGAAATCAAAAATTTTTTCAATGAAACTGGGAGAAATTTCTTTTATTTTTGGTTCTAAAATATTAAGCTTTAAAAAAAGTTACATCTAAGTCTTTTGGCTGTTTCATCAATAATTCCTAATTCTTTTGCTTCTTTACCAGTTAAGGTAAGATTTTCTCTCACAAATTTTTCAGCAACTTCTGGATTTCTTTGATTAATTAGAGCTAAACTTTTTATCCAAGAAGCCATTCCTTCAACGATTTTTGGATCAGTTTCTTTTAATTCATCAATAGCTATTTCACGAGGCTGAGCAGCGCCAATTGAAGCTTCAGGATGAGTAATGGCTAAATCACCTGCCAACAAAATAAAAGTACCTGCCGAATAAGCCCAACCTCCTTCTTTATGAACGAAAATAACTGTTTTTATTGGGCTAGCCAAAATCAAATCAACAATATCTCTAGTCGTCTTCAAAAGTCCACCAGGAGTGTCTAGCTGAATGATTAAATAATCAGCTTTTTCTTTTTCAGCTTCTTGAAATACTCTTTTTAAATATTGATGAGTTCCAGCTTTAATTTCACCCTCAATCTCAGCTAAAATTACAAGAGGATTAGTTTGGGCATCAATTTTTTGAAATAGTAAAAAACCAAATAAAAAAGAAAAATGTTAAAACAATTATTTTCGTCTTATCCCAGAATATCATTACAAGTGGCCCCGACGGGATTCGAACCCGTGTGCCATGGCTGAGAACCATGGATCCTAGTCCACTAGATGACGGGGCCATGATCACAAAATCTTACCAAATCTTTCTAATTTGATCAACGATTTCTGACATTCGCATTTCTTTCGATCCATCGACCAAGATTATATCCCCTGGCCTGATTATTTCTTTTAATTTAAAAACTGTGTCCTCGATCGTATTAAAAGAAAAAATTTTAAAATCATCCATCCCCTTTTCCATTGCTCCTTTGGCAATGAATTTTGCTCTAGGTCCTACGGTAAAGAGAAAATCGCAATTTTTGGCAACTTTTTCTCCGATTGTTTCGTGAGCTTCTATTGTGTACTTTCCCACTCCTATTACATCTCCCAAGACCGCAATCTTTCTTTTAAATCCCGGAATTTTACCTAAAATTTCTATTGCTTCAATCATTGAAAAAATCGTCGCAGATTCTGCATCGTCCAAGATTTTAGAACCCTTTATTCCTTCCAACAACCTCATTTTTCCGGGTAAAGTCTTATAATTTCTCATTTCTTGAGAAATTTCGACTAAATTTTTTCCAAAAATTGTCCCAACTGCAGTTGCTGCAAGCACAGCATAAATTTGTTCTTTTCCAAAAGCTTCTTTTAGCCAAAATGGAATGACGCTTCCTTTATGATTCACCTTAAAATTGACTCCGTGATTGAATTTCAAATCGCTGGCAAAAAAATCAGCTCTTTCAGAAAAGCCAAAAGTAAAAGTATGTAAATTAGTAATATCGTTAATTTCCCTTACTGTCTCATCATCATAATTTAAAACTAAATAACATACAGAGGGCAAGCTCTTTGCCAGATCAATAGTATTTTTTAATTTTTCCCTCTCACCTGCAAAATAATCTCTATCAAAGGGAATATCTTCAATATGAGTAACAACTAAAACTGAAAGCGGAGAAGATTTTAAGAAAAATCCTGATTTTTTAATTTGCGAGTCTTCCAAAGAAAAAATTAAAGCATCTTTTATTAAAGTAGCAATTGCCTTTTTTGCCAAAACTCTACCTTCCCCAGTTATTACAATTACCGGTTTTTTCTGTAAACAAATATTTAATTTTCCCTAAAACTTCACTCATAATCAGGTGGAATTTGATAAAGTCTTATGATATAGTCTGCTAGATCGTGAAAGATTGGAACTGCCGAATATTCAGCGGTTTTTGCTTTTGGATTATCCAATTTTACCAAAATCAAAATTTTAGGATTGTAGGCTGGAAAATAACCAACAAAACTCTGCCAAGTTTTTTCAGAGTATCCTTTTTCTCCAATCTTTGGTTGTAAAGCAGTTCCAGTTTTTCCAGCAATAAAATATCCTGGAACTTTTGCTCTTTTCCCAAATCCATTTTCTACTACCGAAACGAGCATTGAGGTTAATTGAGAAACTGTTTTTTGAGATAAAATTTTCCTTGGATTTTCTTCTTTGCGAAAATTTTCAACTAAATAAGGAGTGACTAGTTTTCCTCCGTTAGCAATTGCAAAATAAGCCCTCAACAATTGAATTGGNGTTATAGCAATTCCTTGACCGAAAGAGGCAGTGGCAAAGTTTATTTCCTTTCCATTCTTTAATTCCCGGTTTTCTGAAAAAATTTCTGGNAAATCTATCCCAGTTTTTTCAAAAAATCCAAAATTTTTAAGGTAATTCAAAAAAGTGGAATTCTCAACTTGATTTTTAGCAAAAACTGCNCCAGTGTTTATTGATTTTTCTAAAACTTCTGTCATAGTAATTTCCCCAGGGTAAACTCTGTTTGCATAGTTTTTGATAACCCAACCATCGATTCTAATTTCTCCAGGNTCTCTGTAAGTAGTTTTGGGGGTAATTTTTCCCTCTTCCAAAGCTATTGCCATAGTTACTGCCTTAAAAACTGAACCAGGCTCGAAAAGNTTTTGAGTACCTGGGTTTTTAAAAACTTCTAGGTTCTTTGCAAATTCTTTGTAAGAATTGGGATCAAAATTTGGAAAATTTGCAAAAGCAATTATTTTACCAGAATTAGGATCTGCTACTATTATTTGCCCTCCCTCAATATCTAGAGTCTCTTTTGCTTTTTCTAAAAGTTTTTCTGCTTGATATTGGATTCTGTAATCCATTGTCAAAATTAAGTTTTCTCCCTTTCTTAAAATTTCATCGTAATACTCTTCCAGCCCATACCTTCCGTCGCCTTCTGCATCAACAAAACCAACCACATTCGAAGCTAAGCTTTTTTGAGGATAGTACCTTCCAATTTTTGATTCAACAAAAATTCCTGCTAGGTTTGATTTTTTTATTTTCTCTATCTCCTCTTCACTCAGCTTTTCTTTGATCAAAGAAAAATTTTTATCTTCTTTAATTTTTTCTAAAATTTCCTCTTCGCTTAAATTCAAAATCTCACTCAAAATTTTAGCTGTTTTTTCTTTTTCTTTTATTTTCTTTGGAATAGCAAAGACAAAGAAATATTCTCTATTTATTGCCAAAGGTTCTCCTCCTGCAAAAAATATTTCTCCCCTTCTTTCAGTATTTTCAGAAAAAGAATTGTGAATTCCAAAAGCAAGAGCTCGATAATAATTTCCTTTTATGATTTGAAGAAAAACAAGCGAGAAATTAAAACAATAGCAAAAATTAAAATCAACGAAAAAACTAAGTTTTCTCTTAAATTTTTCATTTTACGACAATCCCTCCTTCAAGAATTT
>Ga0065718_1025076_pt1 | contig 12278 bp, 17 predicted proteins | sample GBSCel77sediment_2_FD_59105 | JGI IMG/M metagenome (GOLD analysis project Ga0065718, IMG submission 59105) | Hot spring sediment microbial communities from Great Boiling Spring, Nevada - cellulolytic enrichment CS 77C v3 (version 3) | ecosystem: Environmental > Aquatic > Thermal springs > Hot...
AAGGCAATAAAAATGGGGTGGAAACAAGAAATAGATTTTGAAAAAGGTCTTAAAAAAACAATAGAATATTTCAAAAAGCTGTGCTAACTTATTGTAGGTAATTTCTTTTTATCTCTTTAATCAGCTTACCAATGATTATACCTCCCTTCCGGATAATAACTTATGTAGCTTCTACCACATAATTGCTAAAAGTTTATAAAATTTCGCTTTTTATCTTGATTTATACTATTAAGCGAATATCAACTTTGCTTAATAATTGTTGTGCAAATTAAGTCCGTTTATTAAACTTCTTAAAGGTTAAAACTTTTATAAATAACCTTTTTATAAATAACCTGAAAATTAAACTTATGATGAAAAACAAAAAATTGCTTTATGGATTTTTGGTTGTTGTAGTGGCTATTGTGGGGATTAGCTTATTTATGCTTTTCAAATATTCAACTACACCAAAACCAGAAGGTAAAATAACAGTAAAGCAATCTGGTAGTGCAGAGCTATTAATAGCAGAATGTGCTAATAAATCCTACATAACTGAAATGGCTGACTACATAATTGAAGGAACTATAGAAAAAGTGGAAAGTAAATGGAATGAAGAAATAAACTATATTTTTACCTATGCCGAGATAAGAATTGAAAAGTATGTCAAGGGAACACCATTTACAGAAAACAAACTTCAGATTATAACTCCTGGTGGAACGGTTGGAGGAATTAGTCAATGGGTAGAAGACCAACCAATCTTCCATGAAGGCAAAAAGGTAAGGATATATTTCCAAGAAACAAATGGGGAATTTTCAATAGTTTGTGCTCAAATGGGAGCCGAAGAAATATAATTTCAACTGCATCGCAATCTTGAATGTTATCAATTTCTGATTTGTCTTTCAAGCTGTCACACAAAATGCTTGCACAGAAATTAAAATTTCTTTAAGCTTTTAGAACAAAAAATTTAAATAAGTTCTTTGACAGAACTTATAAATTGCATTCGTTCCTGGAATATCATTCTAACAAAAACTCAAATTTCAATAGGCAGATCAAAAAATCTTTTTGCATTCTCTCCGCATTTATTCCAAACATTATTAAAATCGGTTTTTTTAATTTCAGCTATCTTCTCAGCAACTTTTATTATTGCTATTGGCTCATTTCTTTTTCCAAAACCAAACCACGGAGAATCGGTTTCAAGCATTATTTTTTCAATTGGCATTTCCTTTACTATTTTTTTATGGTTTTTTGAAGTTAATAAAATAGGACCTACAGATATAAACCAACCATTTTCAATTATTTTAGAAATAAATTTTCTTTCTCCGAACAAATGCATTAACACATTTTCTGCCTTTTCTTCCTCTAAAATTTTTATTGTGTCTTGCATAGCTTCTCTTGAATGAATAACTAATGGAAGGTTCAACTCTTTTGCAAAATTTATAAAAAATCTAAATAATTTTCTTTGCTTTTCTCTAAGATTTTCTTCTTTTACCCAATGATAATCTAATCCAACCTCTCCGATACCAACAATATTATCCTTATTTTCCTTTACCTTTTCAATAAAATCTTCTATATTCAAATTTTCACCAATATATTCTGGATGTATACCGAGAGTTGCAAAAACAAATCCTTTATATCTTTTTACAATATCAATAGTTATCTCTAAATCATTTGGATGAGCACAAGAAGTTATTATCGCTTTAAGCTTTTCTTTGCATTTATTTATTACCTCTTCTCTATCGACATCATAATCCTTTTGCTCTAAATGGCAATGAACATCTATCATATAACATAAATAGATTAAAAACAAATTAAAATTATGACAAATTTTTTGGAATTACTTTTTGAGTTTTTTGTTTCTTTAATGTATTTTACTGCTCAAACATTTTTGTTTATAAACTATTGGCTAATAAAGATTTTAGGCTCTACATTAAAGGATTTTTCTTCTCCAATAGATTTGATTTTAGCTTCTTTAGTAGCTGCTATATTTATAATAATAGCAATAAAATTAGGAATAAGATCTCTAAAGTTTTTATTTATCTTATTAATAATCTCTTTGGCATTAATAGTTCTGATTATCGTTTTTTAATTTGCGAAAATCTAGAAATAAAATTTTAATTATTTCTTATCTTCTATAAGAACTGCATTTATTATTCCATGTTGTCCTGGACGAGATGTTACTCTAGCTTTTCCTATTTCTGTTTCTATTATACAACCTTTTGTTATAATATTTTGTCTCACTAAGTTTGGATTTGCTTTATTTTCTATAACAGAAAGAATCTTTGCTCTTTTTGTTTCATTTCCTATGCAAACATTAGCATACATATCAGAAAGTAAAATTATCTTTTTATTACCTCCTCTTCCTCTTTTTATCTTTATCTTTCTCTCTTTTATTTTTGTAGGTATAAATTCTCTTCCTCTTTCTCTTCTCTTCTTTTTTGAATGCTCTTTTCTTAAACCACCCGTATGTTTTCTTCTTGATCTTCTATGCCACACGGTCATAAAATCGCCTATAATAAATCTTTTAAAATAAAAAGATTTTTGAATTTAAAAGGTTAAAAAGTTAAATAAAAATCTAATTTAATAAAGAATTTAAAGATAATGTTATAAAAATTTAAAAGATGGATTTTATTGGTTTTGAATTTTTGAAAAAGGGTGAATTTGTTTGGAAAGACCGATTGATGTATTGAATAATGCAAAAGGGAAGCGAGTATTAGTAAAACTAAAGAATGGTACAGAAATATCAGGGATATTGCAAGCGATGGATTTGCATTTAAATATGTGGTTAAACGATGCGGAGCAGATAACAAATAAGGAAAAAACAACTTTGGGTACAGTATTGGTAAGAGGGGATAACATCCTATACGCTTCTCCAGAATAAGCAAAGTAAAAATTTAAAGTTGGTTTAAATGAAAGGTACGCCATCTTTTGGTAAGCATAATAAGATAGTTCATATAAGGTGTAGAAGATGTGGAAATCATTCTTATAATATAAAAACTAGTGTTTGTGCATCATGCGGCTTTGGAAAAACAAGTAAAATGAAAAAATACAAATGGAAAACAAAAAACATAACAAAAACAAAAAGAATAAAATAATTGAAAAATTCTTATTGTATATAGGGCCCGTAGCTCAGCTTGGTAGAGCAACTGGCTCTTAACCAGTAGGTCGCGGGTTCGAAATTGTTTTTATTAAAAACAACAAAAATCCCGTCGGGCCCATTTTTGGTTTAAATTTATCTTGTTTGAAGTTTTATGTCAATAACTGAAAAGGTAGCAATAGAAGAGATAAGAAAAAATAAGGATTTATTAAAAGGAAAAAAGGTTTTTGTTCAAATACCAGAAGGTCTGAAATATTCTTCAATCAAAATTTTAGATGAACTAAAAAAAATTAGTGCATATCCGTTTCTTTGTGCAGAGCCATGTTTTGGAGCCTGTGATATAAGAGACAAAGATGCAAAACTTTTAAATTGTGATTTAATATTGCATTTTGGACATACAAAATTTTATAAGAATTTTGAAACAGAAATTCCTGTAATATATATTCCTTTAAATATTGAAATAAATATCAAAAAAGAAATTTTAAAGAGTATTACTGAAAATAAAGTAGGTGTTGTTTCTAATGTGCAGCATTTAAGCTCTCTTGAAAATGTAAAAAAATCTTTAGAAGAAATTGGAAAGGAAGTAATAATTGGCGGCTATATCCTAGGATGCTATTTTGAGAATGCTAAAAAAATCGAAAAAGATGTAGAATGCTTTCTTTTTATTGGTTCTGGAAGCTTTCATGTGAGAGAATTAAAAAGATTTATAAAAAAGCCTGTTTATCATTTTGATCCTGAAAAAAATGAGATTTCAAAAATAAAAGAAGATGAAAAAGATGAAATTAGAAGAATTATGAAGATTGAAAAATTGAAAGATGCCAAAAAGATTGGAATTTTGATATCTACAAAGCCTGGGCAATATTATAATACTGAAAAGATTGAAAATATTTTAAAGAGAATGAAAAAAGAGGTTTATAAAATTGTTGCCGATAGAATAACAAATGAAAAATTAATTGGCATAGATGTTGACATATTTTTAAATACAGCTTGTCCAAGAATAGAGGAAGATTATTTCGAAAAAACTATAATAAACATAAGTGATTTTTTAAATTTTTTTGATAATTAATTTAAAGGGATTTAAATGATAAAAGTTGTTAAAAGTGAGGAAGGAATGATAATAGAAAGTGATGATATGATATTGATTTCTTTGCTAAATGAATATCTCAATGACAAAAAAGATGTAAACTTTGCTGGATTTGTAAGAGAGCATCCGTTCTTAGCAAATCCGAAACTTGTTATAAGCGCGAAAAATCCTGAAAAGGCTATAGAGCGAGCAAAAAAAGAGATATTAGAAGATATAAAGAGCTTAAAAAACAGTATAAAGAAATGAGGAGAATTAAAAATATTTTTTAAGCAGAAGAAATTTTCAATTCTTCTTTTATTATATTAATAGCTTTTTCGACCATTTCATCCTTTCCTGAAGTCACATATAGTTCAACAAACCTTTCGTTTTTGTAATAATCTATAAGAGGCTTTGTTTGTTTTTCATATTCTATTAATCTTTGTTTTATTGTTTCTGGATTTTCATCCTCTCTTTGATAAAGCTCTCCTCCACATTTATCGCAAATTCCTTGAATTTTTGGTAACAGAGGCTTCATTATATAAGCTCTTCCATCAATAACTTCATTTATATCAGCAACATTATAAACCTCTCCACATTTTTTACAAGTTCTTCTTCCCATTATTCTTTTTATTAAAATCTCTTCAGGAATATTCAAATTTATTATCAAATCTATTTTCAAAATTTTTCTTAAATATTCTGCTTGCTCAATAGTTCTAGGGTATCCATCAAATATTATTCCTTCTCCTTTTGTTTGTGATACTCTTTCCTTTATAATATTATTTACTATATCATCCGGAACAAGCTTTCCAGAAGCTACAATCTCCTTAACCTTTTTACCTATTTCTGTATTTTTTTCAATCTCTTCTCTTAAAATCCTTCCTGTCTCTATATGTTCGAAATTTAATCTTTCTGCTATTTCTCTTGATAGTGTTCCCTTTCCTGAGCCAGGTGGGCCTAATATTATAATAGTTTTCATTTTTCCCTCAACTTTTCTACAACAATATTATTAAGTAAATTCTCTATATCATTTACAACAATATTAAAATCTTTTCCTGATTCTATTTCTCTTAAAAGATTTTTTTGTTTGTAGTGCTCTATTATAGGATTTATTAATTTGTGATACTCCTCTAATCTCTTCTTAACAATCTCTTCTTTATCATCCTCTCTTTGATAAAGTTCTCCTCCACATTTATCGCAAATTCCTTGAATTTTTGGAGGCATATTTTTTAAATTATAAACCTGACCGCAATTTCTGCATATCCTTCTGTTTGTTATTCTTTCTATACTTATTTCATCTGGCAAACAAAGATTTATTACAACATCCAAATTTCTTCCAAATTTTGATAATAAAGATTCTAATAAATTTGCTTGGTTTATTGTTCTTGGGTAACCATCTAATATAAATCCATTTTTTATTTCTTTCAACTTATTTTCAAGAACATCTGTTACAATATCATCAGGAACAAGCTTTCCAGAATTTACTAAATCTTTAACCTTTTTGCCAATTTCTGTTTCATTTTTTATTTCTTCTCTTAAAAGGTCTCCTGTACTTATATGAGTCAAGCCAAATCTTTCTTTTAAATATTGAGAATAAGCTCCTTTTCCACTTCCTTGCTGACCAAGAATTATTATGTTTAAATCTCCTATTGCATCTTTGTATATTTCTTTTAAAATATTTTCATTTACTTCATTAACAGATTTTTCCCCATCTATGATAATCCATTTTTTTCCAAAAATTTTTGATTTATAAACCTCTTCATACTTTTTAGCAACTTTTCTTTGAAATTCCAAATCGCTTTCCCATTTGTCAACATCTTTCCCTTTTTCTTTTATTTTTCTTTTTAAACTTGTTTCTGGACTTATTGATAGAAGAAAAACTATATCTGGTTCCGGAATTTCAAAAAGTTTTATGAATTCTAAAGCCTTTTTTTCATCAAATCCTTGAACTCCTTGATAAACTATTGTTGAAATTATATATCTATCAATAAAAACGTATCTTCCATTTTCCAAAGCATTTCTTATCTTTTCAGAATCCTTTATCATATCAGTAGCGAAAAGGAGAAATTGTACGTTTTGATTTAAATCTATTTTGTTATGCAAAAAATCTTGGATCAGCAAACCAATCTTATTCTCATAGTCAGGATATCTTAAAAACAGAGCATTCGGAAACTTTTCTTTAAGAAGTTTTATTTGTGTTTCGCCGCCAAATCCGTCACATCCTTCTAAAACTATAAGCTTACCTTTAAACATCAAAATTAATTTGTCAAAAAGATTTTTATTTTTGATTAGAAATTAATTTTATATCTTAAAATTCCTCCTATGCCACAAAGCTCTTTAAATTGTTGTCCTTCTCTCGTGTCTTCTGATATTATTTTTAATTCTGTTCCATAATTTCTGCACTCTTCTTCTATACTCTCATCTTCCAAACTTTCGCTTAGTAAAAGAGTTTTTAGAGCACCTGCTCTCAAAGCTTTTAAAGTTTCCTCTCTTCCATAGGTAACGCCTTCTCCCTTTTGCAGCATAGTAAAAAATTCTTTCAGCAAATTTTTCTCTTTTGTTACAGATGCTTCTGAGATAATATCTTTTGCTCTTTCAATAGTTTCTTCTAAACCATATTCTCCTGTATAACCAGTATCAACAATTCCTATAATTTTGTTTTTCAAATCGGTTCTAAGATAATCCCCTTTTGCAAACTCTTCTTTTATCGGACCTGGTCCACTAATAATAATTCCTATTAAATTCTTTTCTTGAGAAAAAGTCCTTTCAGCAATTTCAGCAACATTTTTTAACCAATCATGTTTCAATCCTTCTCTTACTCTTGAAAATCTTGCACTGCTTTGACCGCCTGCTCTTGTTTTTCCTGGGACTATTGATTCTTGATGAGATATTATATTTATTTTCTTTCCTACAAGAAATGCAATATCTGCTTCACTCTTATCCAAACATATAATCCCATAAACCTCTTTTTCTTTTATAAATTCTTCTAACGGCTCCAATCTAAAAACCTGATCACACCAATAAAGCTTTACTTTTATTGGTTCTGGAGGCTCTATAGCCCATAGTTTTATGTTTGTTTTTCCTTCTTCTTGAGAAACATTTCCGCAAAATATTGCTAACCCATTTTCAGGAGTTTTATTATATAATTGCAAATGTCTCAAAATTTTCTCTAAAGCAGAAACAACATTTTTTCTTACTTGCTTAGATTTTATGTTTTCAGCTGTACCTTGCTCAGATCTTATTTGATTTATTATTTCTGATAATGGGTATCCTTGAGGTATATAAACAGTAACAAGCTCTGTATGTCTACCTTTAATACTTCCCAACTCTTTTAATATCTTTTTTAATTTGTGTTTCTTTATTTCAGACAGCATATAAATCACACCTTTATTTTTATTTTTCTTCTTGATTTATAAGGCAGAAACTTAAAAGAAAGTGTTATTAATAAAGGAGATATTGTGTTTATTAAAACATAAGAAAGTGTGAAAAGAGAATAAATCTCTTGAGTAAAAATACCTTTTTTAAGAGCCAATCCTAAAATAACCAAACAATAGGAAGACATTGAAATAAAACCCAATGTTATTTTAATAGATTCTCTACGAGAAAAACCTATTATTCTTTGGGGAATATAGTATGTTACAAATCTAAAAACCAATAAACCAAAAAAGAGCAACAAAAACTTTTTATAATCAATAAAAAAGCTTGCGGAAAATCCAAGAGAAGCGAAAAATATTGGAATAAAAAAGCTTTCTCCAAGTTCTTTTATTTTTGATGATAACAAAGAAGATGCTGCTGATTTACTGAATAAAATTCCAACTAGCATAACACCAATCAAACTTGTTAATCCAAGGGTTTCAGTAAATGCTCCTAAGGTAAATGCTAAGAGAATTGTAAAAGCTAAGAGAATCTCTTCCATTTTAAATCTTTGCAGTATTCTTAATATAAAATTTATTACATAGGTTCCATATCTACTTGTAATAGTAAATATTCCAATTAATATCAAAACTAGCTTTATTAATATGTTTATATCAAATGTTCCTGTTGATAAAAAATTTACAACTATGGAAAATAACAAAAGCTCTACAACAGAATTAACAATTTGCAAGCTAAGAATACTTTTAGCATCTTCCGTATTTAGTGCGTCCAAATTTGTTAAAGAACGCAAAGCTATTGCAGTGTTTGATCCTATCAAACTTGCTAAAAGAATTAATGAAAGAGATATATTTATTCCTAAGAATGAAAAGAAGCTTGCTATAATAAAAATTCCTAAGCTTGCTGTTAGTATTTGAGAGAATACGTATCTTTCTATATTTTTGTTTAATGCACTTAAATCAATGCTCATTAAAGTTATCAAAACCATAAAAAGCAATCCAAGATCTGCTACAACGTTTATAGCTGAAGATTGAGAAACAGAAACAAAAAAATAAGATACAAATAATCCTGCTAATATCTCTCCAACAGATTTTGAAATACCTATTCTTTCCAATATAGATCCAAAACCTTTTGCGAAAAGAAGAACTATTGCAATATCTCTAATCTCTGCAAGCATTTTATCTCACTTCAATTCCTCAAATATTTTGTCAAATATTGTTCTTAATCTTAATATTCCCAAAAACTTTCCTTCATTATCAACAACTATTAAAGACTTTACATTATTATGATTCATCACACTTAAAGCAAATTCTATTGTATCATTTGACAATATTGTTAATGGTTTTGTATCCATGAATTCCTCAACCTTTTTATTAAAATCTTCCTTAGAAATTTCGTTTTTCCATATTGTTCCAGCTAGCGGAGAACCTTTTTTAACAATTTTTAAGAGATCTATATCTCTAAAGCATCCAATTAACTTTCCATTTTTATCAACAACTGGAAGAACCTCTTTTTCTTTTTTTAACAATTCTATTGCCTCTCCTATTGTAATTTCTTTTTGTATACTTTTTATCTCTTCTATATATTTTTCTACAAGAAGTTCATCCAATTTTATCATAAAAATCATGGATATATTCTTGTTATTGTTCTTGGGAATGGTATAGCCTCTCTAATATGCTTTAATTTGCATATCCATGCCACAACCCTTTCAATTCCCATCCCAAATCCTGAATGCTGAACACTTCCATACCTTCTTAAATCCAAATACCACTCGTAATTTTCTCTCGGTAAGTTAAATTCCTTTATCTTTCTTTCCAAAATTTTTAAATCATTTATTCTTTCACTTCCACCAATAATTTCACCATAACCTTCTGGAGCTAATAAATCTGCGCAAAGCACAAGATTTTCATTCTCAGGATCTGGTTGCATATAAAATGCTTTTATTTTTGCAGGGTATTTTGTTACAAATACTGGTTTTTCGTGTTGTAAAGAAATAAATCTTTCGTGAGGAGCTCCTAAATCATCTCCCCAATTTATATTATACCCTTCCTTTTGTAAAATTTCTATTGCTTCTGTATAAGTAATTCTATCAAACGGTGGTTCAACTTTTTTTAGTGGCTCAATATCTCTATCCAAAATCTTTAATTCCCTTTCTCTTTTTTCAAGAACTCTTTTAACAATATATGTTACGAGCTCTTCTTGAATCTTCAAATTTTCTTCAAATCCTACAAAAGCCATCTCTGGCTCTATCATCCAAAATTCTGTTAAATGCCTTCGTGTTTTTGATTTTTCTGCTCTAAATGTAGGACCAAAACAATAAACCTTTCCTAATGCTGCCATAGCTGCTTCTGCATAAAGCTGTCCGCTCTGACTTAAATAAGCCTTTTTTCCAAAATAATCTGTTTCAAATAGTGTTGAAGTACCTTCACATGCTGTTGGGGTTAATATTGGTGAATCAACTAGAACAAAACCATTTTCATCCATAAAATCTCTGCATGCTTTTATTATCTCTGATCTTATTCTCAATATTGCTACTTGCCTAGGACTTCTTATCCATAGGTGTCTCAAATCCAAAAGAAAATCTATTCCATGCTTTTTCTTTGATATTGGAAATTTTTCTGATAGATGAATTATTTCCAAACTTTTTGCTCTAACTTCATATCCTCCTGGAGCTCTTTTATCCTCTCTAACAATCCCTTTTAAAATCAAAGATGATTCTCTTGTAATCTTTTCAGCATTTTCAAAAACTTCTTCTGAAACATCATCCTTTTTTATTGTTGCTTGGATTATTCCTGTTCCATCTCTTATTAGTATAAAGTATATTGATCCTAAGGATCGCTTATTATACAACCATCCCTTTATTTCTACCTCTTTTTCTTCATAGCCTCCTTTTAATATTTCTTCTATTGTTACCATAACCAACTTATGTTTTTTTAATTATAAAATTTTAAAGTATTTTTATGGTTTTGTATAGAGAAGAGATAGAAATAGAAACAAAAGAAGGGATAAGCATAACAGATATAACAAAAGATATTGAAGATGTCTTAAGAAAATCTGGAATTAAAGATGGTATTTGCAACATATTTATTCCTGCAACCACCGCTGGCCTAATAACAAATGAATTTGATTTAATGCTGTTTGAAGATATGAAAAGATTTTTGAGTAATTTAGTGAGCGAGAAAAAGATTTACAGCCATCCTGAAAATGCTTTTTCCCATTTGCGTTCATTATTCACAAAAAGTGATCTATCAATACCAATAAAAGATGGTAAGCTTGTTTTAGGAACATGGCAAAGAATATTACTAATGGAATTTGATATAGTTCCAAGAAAAAGAAGATTGATAATTTCAGTCATTGCCGACTCAAAACTCTAAATCAAAGATCTTTTTAAATAACATATTAAGAGATAAAGAAGAAATAACAAAAAATAGTATCCAATGAATATTTTCTCCTATAAATGGAAGAGGCATAGGAGATTTGAAAATTGTATTTTTATAATTATAGCTTAGAAAGAAAAATAAAATAAGATTTGGAATTATAGAAAATGAAAGTGGCCTCATCATCATTCTAAAATTTTCTGCTATATAAGGGTTTGCTTCGCTTAATAATTTGTAATAGCTTTCTATATCACCTTCTTTTTTCTTCTTATTCGCTTCCTCTTGTATTTCTTTTATTTTTCTTTTTATTTCCTTTGCTTTTTCTTTGTTTACCATAGTTTTGTAAAAGAATGAAGAAATAAGATTTGTTAAAATTGATATGGTAAAAATAATAAATATAGGGGATGTTAAAAAATCTGTGCTCATTAAATCACTAATATGGCTTCTTTTTTATTTTTGAAAAATAACCAAAAACATTAGAAATATAATGGATTGGTGGGGTTAATATCAACAATATAATTATTGTAATTGTTTCTATTTTTACAAGTAGAGAAGATAAAATCAAAGCAAATATTAAAAAATCTAGCTGATCTAATAGAGGTGCTGGTTCGCCTCTTTCTATTCCAAATCTTCTTTTTATAAAAGATCCTATCATATCACCTATTAATGCTCCTGTTGTTAAGGTGAGAATTAAAGGTATGGTAATATTAATAAATCCATAAGATTCTAGGTTTATCTTCGACTGAACAAAAATCTGAACCAAGCCAACAAAAAATCCAAAAATTAATCCCCCTAATGTTCCTTCTACTGTTTTTCCATCTCCAAGAATTCTGTTTTTTCCGAGCTTTTTTCCTCTATCTATTGGGATCTTTCCCTTCATTAATGGAGGGAACGCATTCGCTCCATAAGCTGGCAAAATAAACCAAATTGCCTTTGCTATTTCTATAAGTAAATCCATATTCTCACTTTATTTTAATTTAAGAGAAAAATATAAAAATGGAACTGAAACCAAAGATATTAAAAACACTTGACTCCTTTTTCAACAAATTTACAAAATCCCTTCTATCATTTGTATCTTCTCTCTAAGTTATGGATATTTAACACAAAATGTTGAAAACTCTAAAATACATCAAGAATTTTGACTTAACACTTTAAAACCTTCTGTATCTAGAAGCTTTTTTTCTTAATTTTTCCTTAGACTTTTCCATAGATTTTATTGATTTAATTAATACACTTGGATTATCTCTTAAAAATTCATATAAGCTATATATCGCATCTCTTTTTTTGATCTTCATTAAGAATATTATAATCAAAAAGCTCTCTTAACATCCATGCCATTTTCTTATGCTTAAGCTTTGTATTTGATGATAATTGAAAATGATTATGATAATCAATACCT
>Ga0065718_1005234_pt1 | contig 12236 bp, 12 predicted proteins | sample GBSCel77sediment_2_FD_59105 | JGI IMG/M metagenome (GOLD analysis project Ga0065718, IMG submission 59105) | Hot spring sediment microbial communities from Great Boiling Spring, Nevada - cellulolytic enrichment CS 77C v3 (version 3) | ecosystem: Environmental > Aquatic > Thermal springs > Hot...
ATGCCATCCATTTCTGGCATCATAACATCTAAAATAATAAGATCAGGTTTAATGTGTTCCAGTTTTTCTAAAGCTTCTTTACCATTTTTAGCTGTTTCAACATTAAATCCTTGATTTTTTAAGTTAGTTGAAAGAATTTCAGCGAAATCAGGGTCATCGTCTACTACAAGAATTAGCCTATCGTATGATTTATTCATTGTTTAATAATTTAATAAATTTTAATAACTATAAATTATTATACTTTTTTCAAAAAATTGTTAATAAAATTTACCAAATCATCCAAAGTGTTAGATTTTCTAAAATAAGCTAAAGCACCTATTTGTTTAGCAAAATTTTGATCAACCTCCTCTCCAAATATAGGATTATCTTCCCCATAATTAGTTAAAAATATAAATTTAACTTCATTAAGATTAAATCTTTTTGTCAGCTCAAAAGCTGTATCTATGCCATCCATTTCTGGCATCATAACATCTAAAATAATAAGATCAGGTTTAATGTNTTCCAGTTTTTCTANNGCTTCTTTACCATTTTTAGCTGTTTCAACATTAAATCCTTGATTTTTTAAGNTAGTTGAAAGAATTTCGAGAAAGTCTGGATCGTCATCTACAAGAAATATTAGCTTATTCCTAGTTTCATCCATTATTTAATAATTATAAATGCTCTAAATTAATTTTATTTTCAAGATATTTTTTATGTTTTTCCGTGATTTCTCTCTCCCCCAATTTACCCAAAATTTCTATAATGAACTCACCAGCTTTTTCTCCCCCTAAAAAATGAGGTATTATTACATAAAATGCGCCTAATTTATAGTAATTCATAGCATCAAAAGCGTTGGTGGCTGTTAAAATTATGGGTATATTGCTATTTTTAAATTTTTCTAATAAAAATAGATTTTCTTCATTATGTGGAATGGTAGAAATTATAAGCTTTGCCTTATGTATATTAGACTTAATTAGAATTTCATCATCCATTATATCTCCAAAAACATAATTAATGTTTTCTTTTTTTAGCAAATTTATTGCTTGTGGATTAAAATCTATTACTAAAATATTCTGATATTTCTCAATTAATTTGTGAACTATTATATATCCCATTCTATGGAAACCAATAACTACAATATGATTTTCTAATTTTCTTTCTTCTTTTTCTTCTGTTTTTCTAATTTCAATAAATTTCAAAAATTTTTTAAGAAAATTATATATTTTTTGATTGTTATAAATCATTAAAGATGAAACAAAAAAGGTGACCATGCCTACCATTCCTGTTAAAGAAATATATTCTTTAGAAAAAGCTTGGATTAAAATCAAAGAAAATTCACTAATTTGCGCTGTTGTAAGCCCTGTATTGAAAGCTAATCTTGTATGATATCCCATCAAATTAAGTATATAAAACACAATTAAAGGATTAGCAATTAGTATGAAAATAGAATAAATCAAAGCGGGTAGGGTTACTTGATAACTCATTATCATTTTAGATCCTAAATATGCAAAGAAGAAAATTAAAAATAGATCCTTAATAGGTGTAAATTTTTTGGTAATTTCCACTAAGACGTGGGATTGTGAAAGTGAAATTCCTGCTAAAATTGCAGCAGCCTCAATAGAGAAATTTTTTAATTTAGCAACTGATATAAATAATAGAAGCCAAGAAAGAGAAATAAGAAAGATTAATTCTTGATTATTTCTAATTTTTAGAAAAAATTTTCCTAAAAATCTTCCTAATAAAAAGAATAAGAGAAATAAAACTATAATCAAAGCTGAATCAAATAAATTTGTATTTTGAAACTCTTTAACATAAAATAACCCTAAAAAAATTAAAAGAACTATAGCTAGTAAATCTTGAATTAATAGCATCCCAAGACTTAATCTTCCATATAAAGTGTCTAAATCATTTTTGTCAATTAAAATTTTAGTAATAATAATAGTAGAACTAAAAGAAAATGCTATACCTATTATAATTGCATTAAGAAAGTCTATTCCTAATAATATCCCTAAAATTGTTCCCAAAAAAGAAGTAAAAATTACTTGTCCCAATCCTAAATAAATAACTTCATTAGAAAATTCTTTAAATTTAGTAAAATCAAGTCTTAAACCTACTAAAAATAAAAGAAATATTATCCCTAATTCTCCTAATATTGAGATAAATTCTGTAGCTAATAAATTTAATCTTGAAAGCAAAAAGCCAGCAAAAATATAAGAAATTAAAGAGGGGATATTAATAAAATAAAAAACTACAGCAAAAAGCGAAGAAATAATTATAGTTAAAACAAAAACTGAAAATAAATTCATTTCTCTAAAATTTTTAATAGTTCATAATGAATATCTTCTTCTTTTAAAAGAAATTTCTTATATTTTCTGTCTATCTCCGCTAGATAATTAATAGTTCGTTTTATTTCTTCTTCACTAAATTTATTTACATAACTTTTCAATTTTTGCTTATAAAAATAGTTCAAGCCAAGTTTTTCTTCGTCCCTTATATTTTTTGCCTTTTTTAGAAGGAAAATTCGGAATAAAGTTTTATATAAAAACCCTATAATTTGTTCTATTTTAGTTCCTATTAAAATTTCTCTATTTAATCTTAAAATAAAATCTGTCTTCTTCTTTTCTAAAAAATCATCAATCATTTCGAAAATTCTACTATCTGTAGGCCATTTTATTAAGCTCAAAAGTTCTTCTTTTGTAATAGGTTCATTTTGTTTATAAAATTTTAATTTCTTAAGTTCATTTAACAGAATAGGTGGATTGGTTATAAAAATTTTAGCTAAGGAAGATAAAATTCCTTTAGGTAATTTTATATTATTTTCTTTTAAATACTCATTTAAAAATTCCTCAAATTCTTGTGGTTTTTTAAATTTTAAATTATGAACTTCTATTACCTCATAAGGAATTTTAAGGTCTTTTATTTTTTTAATTAAAACTTCTGGCTTTTTTTGATAAATAAACACACCCTTTTTGTTTTTAAAATATTTCAAAAAATCTTCGGATAATTCAACTTTATCTAAATCTTTTATAATTAAACAAATGTCATTTTTAAATAATCTGTAATTACAAACCCTTTTAAAAGTTTCTTTAAAATCTTTATCTTTAACAGAAAGATAATATTTTTCCTCTTTTACTAAATTATTTATTTTTTCTTTAATTAAAAAATCATTTTCGCCTACTAATATTAAAATCATCTTAAAATAAATTTTAATTTAAAAAACTTTCTTTATTTAACTAATTCCTTTAGTTCTTTTGAAGGAGTAAATTTAGGAACTCTAGTAGCAGGAACGTTTATTTTTTCTCCTGTCTTTGGATTAATCGCAGTTCTGGCTTTTCTTTCTCTAATCCTAAAAGTACCTAAGCCTGGCAATTTTACTTTATTTCCTTGTTTTAAATTTTGAGCGACTAATTCAGCAAAATAGTTTAATATTTCGACTGCTGTTTTTTTAGGAAGATCAAACTTTTCTGCAATCTTTTGCGCTATGGCTTCTCTTTTTACTGTTTGAACCATTTTAAAAATTATTGCTTTAATTCGACCTCTATTAAATAAATTTTAATATAAAAACATTTAAAAATAAATAAAATTGTGGATAATTTATCTTGCATATTCAAATGCTCTATTTTCTCTGATAACTACTACCTTTATTTCTCCTGGAAAATTTATAGTTTCTTCTATTTTTTGGGCTATTTCTTTAGCCAATTTATAAATTTCCAAATCACTAATTTCTTCAGGACGCACAAAAACCCATAGTTCTTTTCCTCCACTAATTACATAAGCTTTTTCTACACCACTAAATGAATAGGCTATTTTTTCAAGATTTTCAACTCTCTGTAAATAAGCCTCAGTGGCTTCAGAACGAGCTCCTGGTCTTTGAGATGATATTGCATCTGCTGCTAGAACTACATAAGCTTCAGGAATTGCAAATGGATAGGTTTCGTGATGAGATCTCATAGCTAATATTACTTTTTCATCAATATTATATTTTTGTAAGATCTTTATACCTATTTCTAAATGGCTACCTTCAATTTCATGAGTTACAGATTTGCCGATATCATGCAAAAAACCAGCTTTTTTAGCGACTTCTTTATCTAAATTTAATTCTTCTGCTATCATCCTAGAAAATATAGCTGTTTCTATTGAATGTTGTAGGACATTTTGTCCATAACTATATCTATACTTTAACCTTCCCATTAATTGAAGAATGTCTTCTGGTAAATCAAATATATTAAGTTCTTCAGCTGCAGATTTACCAGCTTTTTTAATTTCTTCCTCTACTTGATTCTTAGCAGATAAAATTGCTTCTTCTATAGTGGCTGGTTGAATTCTCCCGTCTTTAATTAATTTTTCTAATGCTAATCTAGCTATCTCTCTTCTTATAGGATCAAAAGAAGAAATTGTTACTAATTCTGGGGTTTCATCTATAATCAATTGCACGCCTGCTAATTTTTCAAAATATCTAATATTTCTACCTTCTTTTCCTATAATTCTGCCTTTCATTTCTTCGCTTGGAAGATTTACAACAGTTATATTAAATTCACTCGCCACTGATCTACTATATCTAGGAAGGACTTCTAAAATCACCTCTTGGGCTTTCTTTTCTATTTCTTCTCTTTGGTTATTTAACAATTTACTTATTCTTTTAGCTAAAATATTTTCATTTTCCTTCTCTAGCTGCTGAAATAAAATTTCAAGGGCTTTTTCTTTGCTTATTTCTGCAATATTTTGTAATTTGCTTTCATATTCTTCTTTTAATCTTAAATATTCCTTCTCTTTATTCTCTATTTCTTGCATCAGATTTTTATACTTTTCTTTTTCTTCCTCTATTTCTCTTTCCTTCTTCTCAATAAGTTCTTCTTTTTTAATTATTCTTTCTTCTCTTATTTTCAAATCTTTTAATATCTCTTCTTTTTCTTTTTTAGCAGATTCTAACAATTCAAATGCCTTCTTTTCTGCTTCAAGTAAAAGTTCTTGTTCTTTCCTTTTAAGCTCTTCTATTCTTAACTTAAGTTTGTATTCTATAGATTCTGTTTTTTTCCTGATAAAAAGATATCTTATTAAAATCCCTACTATTATACCTATAGTAAAAATTACAAAATACAATATCATAAAAGACAGTTGAAATACAATGTTCATGGTAAATTTTGTAAATATAAATTTCGGCCCTCATATTATAATATTATAAATATTTTTAAATAGCTCAAAATGAGAAAGGTTTTATTAATAATTTTGGATGGTTGGGGAGAAGGTAGAAATGATTATAGTAATCCTATATATTTAGCAAAAGAAAAAGATTTTTTTGAATTTATAAAAGATCATTTTCCATTTTATCTTCTCCAAGCCTCTGGTATAGCTGTAGGATTACCCTGGAAAGAAGAAGGAAATAGTGAAGTTGGGCATTTATGTATGGGGATTGGGAAAGTTTATTATCAAAACTATCCTAGAATAACTTTAGCAATAAGAGATGGTAGTTTTTTTAAAAATGAAGTTTTAATAGCTTGCTTAGATCATGCTCGAAAATATAACAGTAGAGTCCATTTAGTAGGCTTACTAACAGAAGGAATAATTCATTCTGCTTACGAACATTTAATAGCTCTATTAGATTTTTTTAAAAAAAATAACTTTTATAGAGTCTATTTACATCTATTTTTAGATGGTAAAGATAGCCCACCACAATCAGGATTGAGTTTGTTAGAAAAACTAGAAAAGGAAATAACAAGAAGCGGGGTTGGTAAAATAGCTACATTATGTGGAAGAACATATGGGATGGACAGAAACGAATATTGGAAGATTAAAACTCAGGTTGCATTTTATTTGATAACAGAAGGAGTAGGCAGAGAAGTAGAAGACTATAAATCTTATATAAAAAATATTTATGAAAATAATCCTAATTTCATAGATGAAAATTTAGAGCCTCTTTTAATTGAAAAAGATGGAATCGTAAAAGACAATGATGCAATTTTCTTTTTTAATTTTAGACCTGACGGAATGTTACAACTTGCTAGAGCTTTTTTAGAAATAGAATTCCCATATTTTAAAAGAACATCTAAAAATAATTTATTTATAGCTTCTATGACAAGATATTTGGAAAATATCGACTATCCTGTAGCTTTTCCTCCTATTAAGATTTATACCAGTATATCTAAAATTATCTCTGAAAATAATTTATTACAACTAAAAATAGCAGAAAGATATAAGGCTTATCATTTGACTTATTTTTTTAATGGATTTGTGAATGAACCTCATCCTGGTGAATATTGGAAAATTTTGCCACCAAGCGAGAAAGGTTTTAAAGAAAATCCGCTTTTACAAAGCAAATTAATTACTGAGCTTATTATTAATGGCATTAAAGAAAATATTTATGCTTTTATTGCTGCTAATTATTCTGCCCCTGATATTATTGGCCATACAGGAGATATAAATTTAGCTATAAAAGTAGTTGAGGGATTAAATTATGAGATGAAAAGGATTTACAATGAAATAATAAATAAAGAGGATTGGGTTATGATCCTTACAAGTGATCATGGAAATATAGAAAGTATGATAAATTTAAAAACTGGAGAACCACAGACTACCCATGATGTAAATCCTGTACCTTGTTATATAATAAACAAAAATTTTTATATAGAAAAAAAGAGTAATGAAAGAAGAATTGAAGAGAAAAAAATAAAAGGAAGCTTAATAAATATTGCTCCTACAATATTAAAATTATTAAATTTAGAAATACCACATGATTGGGAGGGAGAGCCTTTGATATAATTTTAAATTATGAAAACAGAATATTATTTAATTATTTTTACCGTTATTTTTATAATAAGTACATTTTTTGTATTTACTAATTTTTTGAGGTTCAAATTTGGTTTAGATTTAGCAGGTGGTGTTATTTTATATTATAATGCAGATTTATCTAATATAAAAAATAATGAGATCGGTGATACATTAGTTTCAATTAAAGATTTAATTGAAAGAAGGATTAATGCTTTAGGAATTTCTGAAACAAATATAAGTTATTCTAATTCAGGAAGAATTATTGTAGAAATACCTCATATAAAAGACCCTAAAATTGCAATTGATATGATAGGCTCTACTCCTGTTTTAGAATTCAGAGTTCCCTTACAAACAGGAACAACTACTATCTTTGTTCCTTCAGAACTTACAGGTAAGTATTTAATAAATGCTAATGCTGTTTTAAATACACAAACAGGTTTCCCTGTAGTGGAATTAGAATTTAATAAAGAAGGCGCTAAAATATTTGAAAATCTAACAGAAAAATATATCAACCAGCCAATTGCTATTTACTTAGATAATGAACCCATTTCTGTACCTGTAGTAAGAGAAAAGATTTCTGGAGGAAAAGCAATTATAGAAGGAAATTTTACTTGGTTAGAAGCAAAAGAATTGGCTTATAGATTAAAACAAGGAGCATTACCTGTTCCCTTAAAGTTGATAGGGGTTTCTGTAGTTGCTCCTGAATTAGGTGAAAAATTTTTAATGTTTTCAATAAAAGGGGGTATTATTGGGTTTATTTTAGTTGCTCTGTTTATGATTTTTTATTATCGACTACAAGGGGTAGTAGCTGTAATTGCTTTAATTTTGTATATTTTTCTTAATTTATTTATATATAAGATCTTGGGAGTAGTACTTTCTTTAGCTGGTATAACAGGTTTTATTTTATCGATAGGAATGGCAGTTGACGCTAACATATTAATTGCTGAAAGAATTAAAGAAGAACTGAAAAGAAATAAAATTAATTCAGCTTTAGAATTAGGATTTAATAGAGCATGGCCTTCTATAAGAGACTCAAATATATCAACAATAATCTCGGTTATTTTTATGTATATTTTAACAACATCTTTTGTAAAAGGATTTGCATTAACATTAGGATTAGGAGTTTTAACAAGCATGTTAACAGCTGTATTTTTTACAAAGTTCTTAACCTTTAAGATAATTCCTAAATTCCACAAGTCTTGACTTTAAAAAATTTTTGCTTAAAATTTATTTTATTATGTCCAAAATAATAACAAAGGAGACTTATGAAAAATTAAAAAAAGAGCTAGAGAGATTGAAAACCGAAGAGAGAAAAAAAATAGCTGAAAAAATAAAAATAGCAAAAGAGTTTGGAGATTTAACCGAAAACGCGGAGTATCAAAGTGCCTTAGAAGAACAAAAAAAATTAGAATTAAGAATTTTAGAATTAGAAAATTTATTGAAAACTGCTAAGATTGTAAAAAAAGAAAAGAAAAAGTCAAATAAAGTAGATATTGGATCTGAAGTAGAAATTATAGATTTAAGTTCTAAAAAAGTATTAAAATTTAAAATTGTTGGCTTTGGAGAAGCAAATCCTTTAGAAAACAAAATATCCCAAGAATCACCAATAGGAAAAGCATTAATAGGGAAAACTGTTAATGATGTTATTGAAATAAAATTAGGTAATACTGTTAAAAGATTTAAAATTAAAAAAATTAGCTAATTGCTTTTTGTGCTTCTTCAATCACTTTCAAAAAAGTATTCTCATCAATAATTTGAATATGTGAATATTTTTTAGCTTTTTCAAGCTTACTTCCTGGGTTTTTGCCCACTACTAAATAATCTACTTTACTAGAAATAGAATCAACTGCTTGTCCGCCAAGTTCTTCAACTATTCTTTTAGCTTCGCTTCTTGTATATTTTTCTAGTTCGCCTGTAAAACAGAATAATTTTCCTTTTAATGGAGTTTTTTTAACTTCTTTAGGTTTTTCTTCTATTATCTCTACTCCATAATCTGTTAATTTTTGTAAAAATATCTTGTTATTTTCATTCTGAAACCACTCAAATAAAGATTGCACAATTTTTTCTCCAAATCCATAAATGCTGTAATATTGTTGGGGTTTAAATTTAATAGCTATATTATAAAGATCTATAGGTTTTTTAATTTCGCCAAATTTAGAAAAAAATTGAGCTAAAATTTTAGCATTTTCTTCTCCTATATGGGGTATTCCAAGGCTATAAATAAGCCTAGGTAATGTAATTTTTTTTCTTAATTCTATACTCTTTAAAATATTCCTTTCAGATAAAATATCAAAACCGGGAAGCTTTCTTAACATTCCAACTTTTAAATTAAAAAGATCAGCTGCATCTTGGATTAAATTATTTTCTAAAAGTTTATCTATTATTTTAGGACCTAAACCTATAATATCAAAAGCAGGTTTAGAAACAAAATGATAAATTTTTTCTTTTTGTAAAGCAAAGCAATTTTTGTTAGTACATTTATAATATGCTCCTTCTTTTACAATGGGGCTTGAACATATTGGGCATTTTTTAGGGAAAATAAAATCTTTTTCTTTACCCGTTCTTAATTCTTTTAACACTCCAATAACTTGAGGAATAACATCACCTGCCCTAGCAACTATCACTGTATCTCCTATTTTCACATCTAATTTTTTGATTTCATCTTCATTATGCAAAGATGCCCTTGAAACAGTAACTCCACCAACTTCTACTGGTTTTAGTATAGCTACAGGAGTTAAAATCCCTGTTCTCCCGACTTGTACTATAATATCTTCAACAATTGTGGTTGCTTGTTTAGGAGAGAATTTATAAGCAATAGCGCCTCTTGGAGCTTTACCTACAACACCTAATCTTTCAAAAATTTCATTTTCATTTATTTGAACAACAATTCCATCTATTTCGAAACTTAACTTATCTCTATTTTTCTCCCAATAGTTTCTAAATTCATCAACTTCTTTTAAATCTTTACATTTTTTTGTATAAGGATTAGTTTTAAAACCTAAACATCTCAAAATTATATGCTCCTCCTCATGAGTTTTTTGCCCTAAGTTTGTTACTAAATCATAAGCAAAAGAATCTAGCTTTCTTTCTGCAGTTATTTTAGGGTCAAGTTGTCTTAAAGATCCTGCAGCTGCGTTTCTCGGATTTGCAAAAGGTGGTTCTCCTTTTTTTATCCTTTCTTCATTTAATTTTTCGAAATCTTTGATATGCATAAATACTTCGCCTCTTACTTCTATTTTTTCAGGATAACCATTTTTGAATTTCTCTATTATCTCCTCTCTTATACTTTCTCTTCTCATATTTTCTATAATTCTTTCTATAGGTAAAAGTTTTAAAGGAATAGCTTCAATAGTTTTTATATTTTGAGTTACATCTTCACCTAAGTAACCATCTCCTCTGGTACTTCCTAAGGTTAATATTCCATTTTCATAAACTAACTTAATAGCTAAACCATCTATCTTTAATTCTGTGTAATATTCAAATTTTGTATTTTCAGGTAGTAATTTTTTATTTCTTTCTTCCCATGAATTTAATTCTTCAAAAGTAAAAGCATCATTGAAAGAAAGCATTGGAATTTCATGTCTAACTTTTTTAAATCCTTTTAAAGGAGCCCCACCTATTCTTTGAGTAGGAGAATCAGGAGTTATAAATTGAGGGAACTTTTGCTCTAATTCAAATAGCTCTCTTTTTAAAGCATCTTCAACTTCAATTGGTACTAATTCTTTATTCAAAACATGCCGATAATATCTGTATTCGTTGATTAATTCTTTTAATTTCTCTATTCTTTCTTTCGCTTGTTCTGGAGTTAACTCTTCCATTTTATGGAGAGGTTGTTCCTATTCTAAAGCCTGCAAATAAAATTCTTTCAAAGTCCCCATATTTTCCTATTGAATTTATTTTTAAATATTCAATATTAAAAGTAGTTGTAGTAACAACTTCTAAATCAAATATTATCTTATCTCCATGTTTACATCTGTGGGCGCGTCCCGTGGAATGACCCTGTCCTCTTTCTCTTCTTCTCGAGTCAGAATTGTTTATTTGATTATTTTGACAAGTACTAGTAATATAATTTAATCCTGAAACTAATCCTCCTAATAAATCTACTTTCTGATTGTAGAGCTCTATTTCTAAACCTGCTTCTGCATTAGCTAAAGCCTGATAAGAATCAGTTGTTTCTCTAAGACCCTTTATATTACTTAAAATAGGAAAAAGTGTTGTAAAAACTATAATTCCTCCTAATATTATGCTAAATATAGATATTATTAAAATTTCTGCTTTTTCTTTTAAAAACCGCATGTTGTTGAAGCAAAAACACTATTAATAGGAGCGACTGAAATTTGTAAATTGACGGGAACATCAATAGATTTAGCTCTTGCAATTCCTCCTAAAGAAATAGTAATTAACTTGAAAGAAGTTATATTGTAATCTCCTGAATTAGCTAAGCTACCTGTAGCATAAACTGAAAAATTGTTAACTTCAAAATATTCAGGGTCTATTAAAGTTGATGTGTTATTATCTAAAATATATAAAATTGACTTTGAAGTTGGTTCATAGCTAATTGTTACTTTTTTACAATCTGTTATTCTTTGATATATTAATCCATTAGTAGTAGTTGAAAAATTTATACCGTATTTCATTTCTCTCCAAATCTTTTCTAAGGCTAACTTAACATTTCCTAAAGCTATTTGAATATTTTGAGAAATTAAATAATGTTTTACTAAATTGACGTACATTCCAGCAATTACACCAATTCCTATTAAAAATATTAAAATTGCTGTCATTACCTCTAAAACAGTAAAGCTTCTTTTTTTCATGGTATCCAATCTGTAATAATTGTTTGCAATTCAACTGTTTGATCTTCAAATTGAACCATACTTGTAACTGTAGCTATATGTGTAGAGGTTGTTAAAGATATTAACCTACTAAAAGTAGTAGAAGTGGATGAAGGAGTATGTGTAAATTGGTTATTATTGATATAAAGAGGGCAATTTGATATATCATTTGATTGAATGATATTTAAATTTATATCTATACAAAAATTATTGTAAAAACCATCAAGCCAATTAAGTTTTTGAGCTTTATTTATATTTCTTTTAGCAATTACTAAATCTATTCCTTCTTGAGCTAAAAAATTGGCTATTATTCTATCTTTAGCTGTTTTAAGTATTTTTATATAATTATTTACTAGAACTATTAAGCTTATAAAGGCAATTGAAAATATCATCAAGGCTATAAAAATTTCTACTATAGTTTGGCTTCTATTTAGCAATAATCTGCCCTGCTGTTGTGATTGTAATTGTTGCATGCTCATTATTTTCTTTGAATATTAGCTTAAATTCTCTATCAAAATCTATTTTATTATTATCAATATATATTAGAGGATCTCCATAAGGATGTATGAATAGAATAGAAGATGAGTTAAAGTCATTTAAAGCAGTTCCAGTAGAATATTGAATTTGAATATTTTCAAAGCCTTCTCTTACTAGTAAGGG
>Ga0065718_1005290_pt1 | contig 12190 bp, 9 predicted proteins | sample GBSCel77sediment_2_FD_59105 | JGI IMG/M metagenome (GOLD analysis project Ga0065718, IMG submission 59105) | Hot spring sediment microbial communities from Great Boiling Spring, Nevada - cellulolytic enrichment CS 77C v3 (version 3) | ecosystem: Environmental > Aquatic > Thermal springs > Hot...
GGACCGCACAGCAGGGTGGAAATCGCCAGAAAAACAGGACTCGCTCAGAGCGCAATATGGAGGATCATTGAAGAACTGGTGAATGAAGGACTGGTAGAAGAAAAGGGAACAGCGACTGGTCGTCGCAGAAAAGCCGTAACTTACGGTCCAACAAGATCTTTCATCACATCCATTATATACAACGTGGAGGTACTTGAGACGCTGGTTGCAGTTGGTTTTCTGGATGGTGCATGGAGAATGATTGAGAGGTTCTCTACTCCAAAGGATTTTGGTGAATTCAAACAAAGAGTCACTTCTTCCTATGAAAACATTCTCAAAAGCCATGTTCTGAACAAAAACATATCGAAAGTGGTGTTTTCTCTTCCAGGTATTGTGAACACGGAAAGTAAGTTTTTGATCCACGCACCGAACCTTGGATGGAGAGATATTGATTTTCAGAAGGAGTTTGGGAATCTAGATTTGGAAGTTCTGGTAGAAAACGATTCCAACCTTTCGCTGTTGGCTGAAGAATTCTTTTCTCAGGATGTAAAGGAAAGTGATGTTGCTTTCTTTCTCTATTTCGGTGAAGGAATCGGTGGAGCGATTTCGGTGAAACGGCAAAATCGTCAGGGGAGAAAATTTCGCTGCTGGGGAAATAGGTCATGTTGTCCTCGATGTAGAAAGCGGAAAAGAAGTGGAGGAGTTTCTCTCTATATCAAAACTCATAGAAAAGATAGAGAAATTTGTAGAACTTCAGGGAGAAACGCTGGATGAGAAGTTTCGACACATCAAAAGGTTATGGTTTTCAGGGGAAAAGAACGTGAAAGAAACAATGGAAGAATTCCTACAATATGTAGCAGTCGTTTTAAAGAACATCATCTACTTTCTGAATCCCGGCGTGATAGTACTTGGCGGTGTTGTCAACGATCTCTGGGATACATTTGGTTCTTTTATAAAAAGAGAACTTGAAAAGATAACAGACAGAGAAATTGCCGATGTTCTCATAAGAGATACCATTTTCAAGGAAATTTCACCGTCCCTTGTTGGAGGAAATGTTCTGGCGATAGAAGAGTTTCTGAGACAAATAACTTAACCTTTATCCATATACAAAGGAGGTGTGGGTATGAGAAAGTCACTTGTACTGTTACTGGCTCTTTTGGTTCTTTCCAGTTTGATGGCACAGGTGTCCCTGCCACGTGAAGACACAGTCTACATCGGAGGAGCCCTCTGGGGTCCTGCAACCACCTGGAACCTCTATGCACCGCAGTCCACGTGGGGTACTGATCAGTTCATGTACCTTCCGGCGTTCCAGTACGACCTTGGAAGAGACGCTTGGATTCCTGTCATCGCAGAAAGATACGAATTCGTGGACGACAAAACTCTGAGGATCTACATCAGACCTGAAGCAAGATGGAGCGATGGGGTGTCTATCACCGCAGAGGATTTTGTCTACGCTCTGGAGCTCACCAAAGAACTCGGAATAGGCCCCGGCGGTGGATGGGATACCTACATCGAATACGTGAAAGCTGTTGACACAAAAGTGGTTGAATTCAAGGCGAAAGAAGAGAATCTCAATTACTTCCAGTTCCTTTCCTACTCCCTCGGTGCACAACCGATGCCCAAACACGTCTACGAAAGGATCAGAGCACAGATGAACATAAAAGACTGGATCAACGACAAACCTGAAGAACAGGTTGTTTCTGGTCCTTACAAACTCTACTACTACGACCCGAACATCGTTGTGTACCAGAGAGTTGACGACTGGTGGGGTAAAGACATTTTCGGACTTCCAAGACCCAAGTATCTGGCTCACGTCATTTACAAGGACAACCCGAGTGCCAGTCTCGCGTTCGAAAGAGGCGACATTGACTGGAACGGACTCTTCATTCCGAGTGTCTGGGAACTGTGGGAGAAGAAAGGCCTTCCGGTTGGAACGTGGTACAAAAAGGAACCTTACTTCATTCCCGACGGTGTGGGATTCGTGTACGCAAACAACACCAAACCTGGTTTGAGCGACCCAGCTGTGAGAAAAGCGATCGCTTACGCTATTCCGTACAACGAAATGCTCAAAAAGGCTTACTTCGGTTATGGAAGCCAGGCTCACCCGTCCATGGTGATCGATCTCTTCGAACCGTACAAGCAGTACATCGATTACGACCTTGCAAAGAAAACCTTTGGAACTGAAGATGGAAGAATCCCGTTCGATCTCGATATGGCAAACAAGATCTTGGACGAGGCAGGGTACAAAAAAGGACCTGATGGTGTAAGGGTTGGCCCCGATGGCACGAAACTTGGTCCGTACACGATATCTGTTCCGTACGGCTGGACTGACTGGATGATGATGTGTGAGATGATCGCAAAGAATCTGAGAAGCATAGGTATCGATGTAAGAACTGAATTTCCAGATTACTCTGTATGGGCAGACAGAATGACGAAAGGAACGTTCGACCTCATCATATCCTGGAGTGTTGGTCCGAGCTTCGATCATCCGTTCAACATATACAGGTTTGTGCTCGATAAGAGGCTGTCTGCTCCTGTAGGTGAAGTCACGTGGGCTGGAGACTGGGAAAGGTACGATAATGATGAGGTAGTCGAACTCCTCGACAAAGCAGTTTCTACACTCGATCCTGAGGTGAGAAAACAGGCGTACTTCAGAATCCAGCAGATCATCTACAGAGATATGCCGAGCATACCCGCGTTCTACACGGCTCACTGGTACGAATACTCGACGAAGTACTGGATCAACTGGCCGAGCGAGGACAATCCAGCCTGGTTCAGACCTTCTCCATGGCACGCGGACACCTGGCCGACTCTCTTCATCATCTCCAAGAAGAGCGATCCACAGCCCGTACCGTCCTGGCTTGGAACGGTTGATGAAGGAGGAATCGAGATACCCACCGCGAAGATCTTCGAAGATCTCCAGAAAGCGGCCATGTGATCTTTCCCCGGCCCCACTTCGGGGCCGGGTTTCACAAAAACAGAGTGGGGAGTGAGAATTGAATGGGATCGAAATCGATGTTCAAGTACCTTTTGAGACGTTTCATCTTCCTGCTTGTTACCTACATAGTGGCAACCACTATTGTGTTTATACTTCCAAGAGCGATTCCTGGGAATCCTTTATCTCAAATCCTTTCCAACCTTTCAAGGGTGGCTCAGGCGAATCCAGAGGCTATAAGAGCAGCTGAGAAAACGTTAATGGAAGAATTTGGTCTCGGGAAACCCTGGTACGTTCAGTATTTCGAATTCATCACCAAGGCACTTCGAGGAGATCTTGGAACATCCATTACTTTCTACCCCAGGAAAGTCATTGACCTGATCATTCCAGTTATTCCGTGGACACTGGCACTCCTTCTTCCAGCAACGATAGTCGCCTGGATTCTGGGTAACAGCCTCGGTGCTTTGGCAGCTTACAAAAGAAACACATGGATTGACAAGGGAGTCCTTACAACTTCCCTGATAGTTTCTCAGATCCCATATTACTGGCTTGGAATGATATTCATCTTCCTTTTTGGAGTTAAACTCGGCTGGCTTCCTGTTCAAGGGGCTTATTCTCAGGGAACGATACCGAACCTGAGCTGGTCGTTCTTCGTTGATGTTTTGAAGCACTACATAATGCCCTTTGCATCCATCGTCGTTTCTGCAATGGGTGGATGGGCGATAGGAATGAGGCTCATGGTGATATACGAGCTTGGAAGCGATTATGCGATGTTTTCTGAATACCTTGGTATGAAAGACAAGAGAATTTTCAAGTATGTCTTCAGAAACTCCCTCCTCCCACAGATTACGGGACTCGCTTTGAGCTTAGGAGGGGTTTTAGGAGGAGCCCTCATCACTGAGATCGTGTTCAATTACCCTGGAACGGGATATCTACTCTTCAGGGCTTTGACTACACTCGATTATCCATTGATTCAGGGGATCTTTGTGATTCTTATTGCCTCTATCTATCTCGCTAACTTCATTGTGGATTTCCTTTACGCTTTGATAGATCCAAGAATAAGACTGGGACAGGAGGCATAAAATATGTTTCGAACGATGATAAGACCACTTTTCAAGAACAAAAAGTTCATAATAGGTTTTTCGATTTTTCTCTTCTTTCTCTTCCTGGGAATTTTTGGGCCAGTGTTCTACAAAGTGGATCCTATGGAAATGACCTGGGATTACGAGCAACCTCCTTCCAGCGCGCATCCTCTCGGAACGGACACGTACGGTAGAGACGTCCTTGCACAACTGCTTCATGGAATTCGTTCTTCGCTTTACATCGGTTTTCTGGCTGCAATCATCTCGCTTGTGATAGGTACGATCATAGGAAGTTTCTCCGCCGTGAAAAGGGGTATTGTGGATGATGTATTGATGGGAATAACAAACATCGTCCTTACTACTCCTTCGATACTCATAGCAATTTTGATAGCGAGTTATTTGAAGGTACGAAGTGTTGAAATGGTTGCGGTCATCTTGGGCTTATTCCAGTGGCCTTGGTTTGCGCGAGCGATAAGAGCACAACTCATGAGTGTGATGTCGAGGGAGTACGTGTACCTTTCTGTTATGGCCGGCTATTCCGATCTCAGACTGGTGATAGAAGACCTCATCCCAACGATTGCGACTTACGCCTTCATGTCCTTTGTTCTTTTCATAAACGGAGGAATCATGGGAGAAGCAGGTCTGAGCTTGATAGGGCTCGGTCCCACCCAGGGAATCTCCCTTGGAATCATGCTTCAGTGGGCAGTTCTCATGGAGGCAGTGAGAAGAGGTCTGTGGTGGTGGTTCGTGCCACCAGGACTCGCCATTGTGGCTGTCACTGCTTCTTTGCTGGTCATCAGTACTGCAATGGATGAAGTCTTCAATCCACGCTTGAGGGAGGAGTGAAGAATGAAAGAAATACTTTTGAAAGCAGAAAATGTGAGGGCCTACTATAAACTGGAAAAGGTTTCTGTCAAAGCTGTGGATGGTTTGTCTTTTGAAATACTGGAAGACGAAGTTATAGGGGTTGTCGGTGAATCTGGTTGTGGAAAGACAACTCTCTCGAACGTGATCTTCATGAACATGGTAAAGCCGTTGACACTCGTTGATGGAAAGATATTTCTGAGAGTTAACGGAGAGTTTGTAGAGCTGTCGTCCATGACAAGAGACGAAGTGAAAAGAAAATTCTGGGGAAAAGAGATAACGATAATACCCCAAGCAGCGATGAACGCACTGATGCCCACCATCAGGATGGAAAAGTATGTGAGGCATCTTGCGGAATCGCACGGAATAGACGAAGAGGAACTTTTGGAGAAAGCCAGAAGAAGATTTGAAGAGGTGGGGCTCGATCCACTTTGGATTAAAAGGTATCCTTTTGAGCTCAGTGGTGGAATGAGACAAAGAGCCGTGATAGCGATCGCAACTATATTGAATCCGAGCCTTCTCATAGCTGACGAGCCAACTTCCGCTCTGGATGTTGTGAATCAAAAGGTTCTTTTGAAAGTCCTGATGCAGATGAAACGCCAAGGAATCGTGAAGAGCATAATCTTCATCACCCATGACATAGCGACTGTAAGGCAGATCGCAGACAGAATGATTATCATGTACGCTGGAAAGATAGTTGAGTTCGCACCTGTGGAAAGTCTCCTGGAAAAACCGCTTCATCCTTACACCCAGGGGCTTTTCAATTCGGTTCTCACTCCAGAACCAGAGGTGAAAAAGAGAGGAATCACCTCCATTCCTGGTGCTCCACCCAATCTCATAAATCCTCCATCTGGCTGCAGATTCCATCCTAGATGCCCTCACGCGATGGATGTCTGTAAAGAAAAAGAACCACCACTAACGGAAATAGAACCGGGAAGAAGAGTTGCATGCTGGCTTTACATGGAGGAGAGAGCATGAGCAGGCTCGTCGTGAAGAACCTTACAAAGATCTTTTCACTTGGATTCTTCTCCAAGCGTCGTATAGAGGCGGTGAAGAATGTTTCTTTTGAGGTGAAGGAAAAAGAAATCGTTTCACTCGTTGGAGAAAGCGGTTCCGGAAAAACAACCACCGCAAAGATGATACTGAGGCTCCTTCCCCCTACCTCCGGTGAAATCTACTTTGAAGGCAAAGATATCTGGAAAGATATAAAGGACAGGGAATCTCTGGTTGAATTCAGAAGGAAGGTCCACGCGGTTTTCCAGGATCCTTTTGCGAGTTACAATCCCTTCTATCCAGTCGAGAGAACTCTCTGGCAGGCCATAAGTCTTCTCGAGAACAAGCCTTCAAACAAGAAAGAAGCGCTCGAACTCATAAAGGAGTCGCTTTTCAGAGTGGGGATAGATCCGAAGGATGTACTTGGAAAGTACCCGCACCAGATTTCTGGTGGACAGAAACAAAGAATCATGATAGCAAGATGCTGGATCTTGAGGCCTCTTTTGATCGTAGCGGACGAACCCACATCCATGATAGACGCTTCCTCCAGAGGAGGTATCATAAAACTCCTCGAAGAGCTCAGAGAGGAACAAGGAACGTCCATCATATTCATCACACACGATCTGGGGCTTGCCTATTACGTTTCCGACAACATTTTCGTTATGAAGAACGGTGAAATCGTGGAAAGGGGACACCCAGACAAAGTGGTTCTCGAGCCGACCCACGAATACACCAAGCTCCTCGTCGGTAGCATCCCGAAGCTTTACAGGAAACTGGAGGATCTGTGATGTTTACAAAAGCGGTTCTCTCCATTTTTTCTTGGGCTCTGGTTCTTGAATTGATAGTTCTGTTTTATTACCTGTGGCGCGGCTTGAGGCCAGTGGAGTTCTACCTAAATTTAGGACTCCTCGGACTCACTGTACCTTTCCTTGTGTTTCTTGTCGTCAGAGAAAAGAAAAAGAGGAGGGAAGAAGACGATGGAAAGGATCGATGAAATCCTCTCTCAGTTAACTACAGAGGAAAAGGTGAAGCTCGTTGTGGGGGTCGGTCTTCCAGGACTTTTTGGAAACCCACATTCCAGAGTGGCGGGTGCGGCTGGAGAAACACATCCCATTCCAAGACTTGGAATTCCTGCGTTTGTCCTGGCAGATGGTCCCGCAGGACTCAGAATAAATCCCACAAGGGAAAACGATGAAAACACTTACTACACGACGGCATTTCCCGTTGAAATCATGCTTGCTTCTACCTGGAACAGAGACCTTCTGGAAGAAGTGGGAAAAGCCATGGGAGAAGAAGTTAGGGAATACGGTGTCGATGTGCTTCTTGCACCTGCGATGAACATTCACAGAAACCCTCTTTGTGGAAGGAATTTCGAGTACTACTCAGAAGATCCTGTCCTTTCCGGTGAAATGGCTTCAGCCTTTGTCAAGGGAGTTCAATCTCAAGGGGTGGGAGCCTGCATAAAACACTTTGTCGCGAACAACCAGGAAACGAACAGGATGGTAGTGGACACGATCGTGTCCGAGCGAGCCCTCAGAGAAATATATCTGAAAGGTTTTGAAATTGCCGTCAAGAAAGCAAGACCCTGGACCGTGATGAGCGCTTACAACAAACTGAATGGAAAATACTGTTCACAGAACGAATGGCTTTTGAAGAAGGTTCTCAGGGAAGAATGGGGATTTGACGGTTTCGTGATGAGCGACTGGTACGCGGGAGACAACCCTGTAGAACAGCTCAAGGCCGGAAACGATATGATCATGCCTGGAAAAGCGTATCAGGTGAACACGGAAAGAAGAGATGAAATAGAAGAAATCATGGAGGCGTTGAAGGAGGGAAAGTTGAGTGAGGAGGTTCTCGATGAGTGTGTGAGAAACATTCTCAAAGTTCTTGTGAACGCGCCTTCCTTCAAAGGGTACAGGTACTCAAACAAACCGGATCTCGAATCTCACGCGGAAGTCGCCTACAAAGCAGGTGCGGAGGGTGTTGTCCTTCTTGAGAACAACGGTGTTCTTCCGTTCGATGAAAATACCCATGTCGCCGTCTTTGGCACCGGTCAAATCGAAACAATAAAGGGAGGAACGGGAAGTGGAGACACCCATCCGAGATACACGATCTCTATCCTTGAAGGCATAAAAGAAAGAAACATGAAGTTCGACGAAGAACTCGCTTCCACTTATGAGGAGTACATAAAAAAGATGAGAGAAACAGAGGAATATAAACCCAGAACCGACTCCTGGGGAACGGTCATAAAACCGAAACTTCCAGAGAACTTCCTCCCAGAAAAAGAGATAAAGAAAGCTGCAAAGAAAAACGATGTTGCAGTTGTTGTGATCAGCAGGATCTCCGGTGAGGGATACGACAGAAAGCCGGTGAAAGGTGATTTCTACCTCTCCGATGACGAGCTGGAACTCATAAAAACCGTCTCGAAAGAATTCCACGATCAGGGTAAGAAAGTTGTGGTTCTTCTGAACATCGGAAGTCCCATCAAAGTCGCAAGCTGGAGAGACCTTGTGGATGGAATTCTTCTCGTCTGGCAGGCGGGACAGGAGATGGGAAGAATAGTGGCCGATGTTCTTGTGGGAAAGATTAATCCCTCCGGAAAACTTCCAACGACCTTCCCGAAGGATTACTCGGACGTTCCATCCTGGACGTTCCCAGGAGAGCCAAAGGACAATCCGCAAAGAGTGGTGTACGAGGAAGACATCTACGTTGGATACAGGTACTACGACACCTTTGGTGTGGAACCTGCCTACGAGTTCGGCTACGGCCTCTCTTACACAAAGTTTGAATACAAAGATTTAAAAATCGCTATCGACGGTGAGACACTCAGGGTGTCCTACACGATCACAAACACCGGGAACAGAGCTGGAAAGGAAGTCTCACAGGTTTATATCAAAGCTCCAAAAGGGAAAATAGACAAGCCCTTCCAGGAGCTGAAAGCGTTCCACAAAACAAAACTTTTGAACCCGGGCGAATCCGAAAAGATCTTTCTGGAAATTCCTCTTAGAGATCTTGCGAGTTTCGATGGGAAAGAATGGGTTGTCGAGTCAGGAGAATACGAGGTCAGGGTCGGTGCATCTTCGAGGGATATAAGGTTGAGAGATATTTTTCTGGTTGAGGGAGAGAAGAGATTCAAACCATGAAAAGGGGGTAATATGATGAGCAGGCTGGTTTTCGCTCTGCTTCTCTTTCCTGTTTTCATTCTGGCTCAAAACATCCTTGGCAACGCTTCTTTCGATGAACCAATTCTCATCGCAGGTGTGGATATAGACCCACCCGCAGAGGATGGCTCTATAGACACAGGAGGAAACTGGGTATTCTTCACCAATTCAAACGGTGAGGGAACGGCTCGAGTTGAAAACGGCGTTCTCGTGGTTGAGATAACAAACGGAGGAGATCACACCTGGTCGGTTCAGATCATACAGGCTCCCATACGTGTTGAGAAACTCCACAAGTACAGAGTTTCTTTCCGAGCCAAAGCCTCCTCTCAGAGAAACATCGGGGTGAAGATAGGAGGAACGGCCGGAAGAGGATGGACCGCGTACAACCCCGGTACCGACGAATCCGGCGGCATGGTCTTCGAGCTCGGAACAGATTGGCAGAAGTACGAGTTCGAATTCGTCATGAGACAGGAGACCGATGAAAACGCTCGTTTCGAGTTTCAGCTTGGAAAGTATACCGGCACGGTCTGGATAGACGACGTAGTGATGGAGGACATCGGTGTTCTCGAGGTAAGCGGTGAGGAAAACGAAATCTACACCGAGGAGGATGAAGACAAAGTGGAAGACTGGCAGCTCGTTTGGAGTCAGGAGTTCGATGACGGTGTTATCGATCCGAACATCTGGAACTTCGAGATAGGAAACGGTCATGCAAAAGGTATTCCAGGCTGGGGTAACGGGGAACTCGAGTACTATACAGACGAAAACGCGTTCGTTGAAAACGGCTGTCTTGTGATTGAGGCAAGAAAAGAACAGGTTTCCGATGAGTATGGAACTTACGATTACACCTCAGCCAGGATGACCACAGAAGGTAAATTCGAAATAAAATACGGGAAAATCGAAATAAGGGCAAAACTTCCAAAGGGAAAAGGTATCTGGCCCGCTCTCTGGATGCTCGGAAACAACATAGGAGAGGTCGGATGGCCCACCTGTGGTGAGATCGACATCATGGAGATGCTTGGCCACGACACCAGAACCGTTTATGGAACAGCACACGGTCCGGGATATTCTGGTGGTGCGGGTATAGGTGTTGCCTATCATCTTCCAGAAGGAGTACCGGACTTTTCCGAAGACTTCCACATTTTCTCCATCGAATGGGACGAAGACGAAGTGGAGTGGTACGTGGACGGACAGCTCTACCACGTCCTCAGCAAGGATGAACTGGCCGAACTCGGTCTTGAGTGGGTTTTCGACCATCCGTTCTTCCTCATTCTGAACGTTGCCGTGGGAGGCTACTGGCCAGGTTATCCCGACGAAACCACCCAATTCCCGCAGAGAATGTACATCGACTACATCAGAGTCTATAAAGATATGAATCCGGAAACAATCACCGGGGAAGTGGATGACTGCGAATATGAACAAGCACAGCAGCAGGCAGGTCCCGAGGTGACCTATGAACAGATAAATAACGGCACTTTCGACGAACCTATTGTGAACGATCAGGCCAACAACCCGGACGAATGGTTCATTTGGCAGGCGGGAGATTACGGGATCAGCGGTGCCAGGGTCTCCGATTACGGTGTCAGGGATGGCTACGCTTATATCACGATAGCCGATCCTGGAACTGACACGTGGCATATTCAGTTCAACCAGTGGATAGGTCTTTACAGAGGAAAAACCTACACCATTTCTTTCAAAGCAAAAGCGGATACACCAAGACCTATAAATGTGAAAATTCTGCAGAATCACGATCCCTGGACCAACTATTTTGCTCAAACGGTGAATCTCACAGCGGACTGGCAGACGTTCACGTTCACCTACACGCATCCAGACGATGCGGATGAGGTCGTTCAGATCAGTTTCGAACTCGGAGAAGGAACGGCAACTACGATTTATTTCGATGATGTCACGGTGAGCCCTCAATGAGACACATCCCCGGTGCTTTGCGCCGGGGGTATTTCAGAAACATAAAAGGAGAGATGCGAGATGAACATAAGATTCAGAATCATATTCATAATGGTTGTGGTTCTTGTTTCTTTTGTTCTCAGTGCTTATCTGGTTCAGAGAAGTACCTCGTCTCTTCTCATCAGCAACGCAAAAGATTACATGGAGAAGTCGGTGTCTTCTCTTTCAAAATACATCTCCCAGAAGCTGAACGAGGTTCAAAGAAATCTGAAAACCCTCCTTGGCAGCTCTCTCATAGGAGGGTACACGATTGCTTCGAACCTTCAGTCTGTTCTTCAGGGGGCTACGGATACAGTCTCCGTTGGTATTGTTGTCGATGAGATGAGCGAATCCGCTTATTTGGTTTTACCAGAAAAAATAGAAGAGAAGAACTATTCAGAGTACGAAAAGTACCTCAGCCTTATGAAGGAAAAAAACAAAACTTCGCTTGTCCTTGCCGAATCCATCGATGGAAAGCCTGTTTTGCTTTTCGTGGAGGGAGTTACAACGTTCGGTTCAGAACCATCTGGACTGATAGCATTAGGTATATCCCTCTCTGAGAACACCGATCTCTGGAAAGCGGTTGTAGAAGAAGGGAAAGCGAGCAAGAGCGGCTACGGGCTTCTTGTCACAAGCGACGGGAAAGTACTGATCCACAAAGACATGGGGAACTTCATGAAAGACGTGAAGGAACTAGGTGGCTTTGAGAAAGCATTCGAGGAAGCAAAGAGTGGTGGAGAGAAATACGTAGAGTACGAATACAACGGAGAGAAGAAATACACCGTATGGGAGAAAGTGCCCGGATACGACTTCTACATCTTCTCGACGGGGTACCTGGATGAACTTCTTGCAGAAGGAAGGAAAGCGACCTTTGGGACGATAGTGACGTATGTAGTGTTTGGCGGCGTGATCTTTGCGGTGCTGTTTGTCTCGATGATGCCGATAGTGAAGAGAATGAGGCAGCAGGTAGAGAAAGTGAAGAGATTCGGAGAAGGGGATCTGACAGTAGAGTTCGAAGCGAAAGGGAAAGATGAACTGACCCAGATAGAAGAGAGCCTGAAAGAAGCGGTACTATCACTCAAAGAGATGATAGTGAGCATCATAGAAGCTTCGAAAGAGCTGAGCGGAGCATCAGAAGAGATAAAAGTTCTCTCAGAAGAGAGCCACAAGATGTCAGAGAACCTGCACGAAGAAGCCAAGAAGATACTGGACGAGGCGAACAACATGAGCAGTGC
>Ga0065718_1005232_pt1 | contig 12128 bp, 9 predicted proteins | sample GBSCel77sediment_2_FD_59105 | JGI IMG/M metagenome (GOLD analysis project Ga0065718, IMG submission 59105) | Hot spring sediment microbial communities from Great Boiling Spring, Nevada - cellulolytic enrichment CS 77C v3 (version 3) | ecosystem: Environmental > Aquatic > Thermal springs > Hot...
AACATATCACATTTACTTGAAATGAGTGGAGAGACCGGCGGTATAGTCTTGTAAGATTTGTTCTGGGGTGCGGGCGTAGGTGTAGATTTTGACTTCGCCAATAGTCAATATTGACATCAACGTCAATATTATGAGTTTTTCAGTAATTTTAAAAATTCTTTTTTCTGAAATTTCAGCATCTCTCAGAATTTTCCGCAAAAGCCCGTGACTCACTTCTTTGTAATCTGAAACAGTTACTGATTTTTTCCAGGACATTTTAAACGAATATGGCTACCTCTTTGTCTCACTTTAAGGTAGCCAATTTTTCCTAAGGCTTTGCAGATTTCTCTTCCAGAAATAAGTGGCAATTTCATAAACTCAAAGAGTAATTGTGTGAAGTCCCATTTCCGAAAGACGATAAGATTTCAAAATTTCTTGAGCTTCTTTTTCTTCCAAGATCATTTCAATTACTTCGCGAATGTTTTTTATAGCTGTATCAATTGTTTTCCCTTGAGTGTAACATCCTTCTAAAATAGGACATTCCACAACATAAAAAACCATTCTCGTCTTTTTCAACGAAAAGGGGCAAAGTCAAACCACGAAATTTAGATAATATTTTTCTTTTCCTTTTAGCCATACTTTCATTATATTCTTTTTGGAAAGAATGTCAAGTCTTTTCAGAAGTTGCAGTTCAATCCTTTTGTTCCAGTGGTTTTTTGAGTGGTGGTTGGGGTTTGTTCAATTTGGCAATTGTTTAAATCACTCCACTGGACGCAATCTTGAGTGAAAACTTTGCCTTCACAAACTTCTTCTGGTGAAGGTTGCCATGCCAATTGGGAGTGTAATTATCGATGTTTGACCCGACAAATCGCTGTTGATGCTTAACGTCGCCAGCGATACTTTTCTTTAAGTCATCTACGAAACTTGAACCTCTATAATTTTTCCTTACAAAATATTCTAACATTCTGCAGAATGTGAGAATGTCTTGTGGGGAATGTTTTAGAGGATTTTGGATTGATTTTTTTGACGCGTTTATTTGCTCCATTATTGAAGGCTGAAGGAGTTAAAGTTCAATTAAGATTTGATTAGAGCAATCCTTTGTTCTAATGTGATGATAGTGTATTGGTGGTTTGGGGTAATGATAAAAGTTTTTCTCTAAAAAAAATATTGACAAAGTTTTGAACCATGTCAATTTGCTCTTTGTTTAAATTTTGGTGTTTCTTAAGTAAGAGGCTGAAATTTCTGGTTCGATAGTGCAAATTTCCATTCTGGTGCCAAGTTCAAAGCCAGCTGGAATTGAAAGTTTTGGTAAAATGGTAAAGTGCCAGTGATAATAAGGGTATTTTTTACCATCGCAAGGGGCAGTATGCAAATAAAAGTTAAAAGGTGGAGAATTTAAACCTTTGGCAATTTTTTTCATTACTATTGAAAAAATTTCTGCCAAAAGTTTTTTTTGTTTTTCTGTAATTTTCTCAAAATAAGGGGAATGAAATTTTGGAGAAATAATAACTTGGAAAGTGGATTTTGAAGCAAAAGGACAAAGAGCTAAAAAATCTTCGTTTTCAGTAACAATTCTTTTTTTCACTTTCATTTCCCAATTGTTCATTTCGCAATAAATACATTTTTTGTATTTTTGATAAAAATTCTTAGATTTTATTAAAGCTTTTTTCAAATCAATATCGATTAAAGGTGTAGTAATAATTTGTGAATGGGGATGGGGTTGAGAAGCTCCAGCTTCTTTTCCTGAATTGTGAAAAATTGAAATATAATTTACAAAAGGCTTTTTCATTAATTTTAAGTATCTTTCTTGATAGCAATCTAAAATCTCTTTAATTTGCCATATTTCAAGTTGATCTAAATTTTTGTAATGATCCCTAGGAATAACTAATTCACAATATCCTGCTCCAGTAATTTTTCGATAAAATCTTCCTTCTTTTTCAAGCTCAATTTTTTTTGAAGGCAACAAAGCTGGGTATTTATTTGGAATGACAATTGTCGTCCAGTCTTTTGGAATTCCTTTTTTTAAAGGAATTTTCTTTTGATTTTCAAAAATTAAAAGGGGTTTTTCTTGAGTTTCAATATTGCAAAAAGGACATTCTTTTTCTGAAATTGAAATTTCTTCTCTTTTCTCAGTTTTAAACGCTTCTGGTCTTTTTGCCCTTCCTGTAGCGACAATCACCCAATCTTGAGAGACTACATCGTAGCGAATTTCAGATGGAAATTTTTTTTGTTTATCTTTCATACTTTCTTAAAATCAAATTCAATCTAATTTTCAATAAATCTATTGCCATATTGAAAATTGATTTAAATTTTACTTTGCTTTCTGGATCGTTCCTCCAATAAACAGGAATTTCTTTTATTTTATAACCTGCTTTTTTTGCCAAAATTAAAATTTCAGGATCGAAAGCAAAACGATCGATTTTGCATTTTGGAAAAATTTTTTCCACTACTTCTTTTTTAAAACATTTAAAACCGCATTGAGTATCTTGAATTTCCCAAAGACCCACCAGAAATTTTCTTAAAAGTTTAAAGCATTCTCCCAAAAACCTTCGATACAAAGGTTGTGGAGGATCCAAAATCGCCCCTTTAATTTCTCTTGAACCAATGACAATATCTGCACCTTTTTCAAATTCTGACCACATTTTTTCTATTTCTTTTATTGGAGTTGAATTGTCAGCATCAGTAAATAACCTAAATTCTCCTTTAGCCCTCAACATTCCAGACCTCACTCCATATCCTTTACCTCGATTTATTTTCTCACAGATTATTTCCAAATTTTCTATTTCTTTTTTCATTTCTTCAACAATTTCACAAGTTCTGTCTGTGGAACCATCAGAAAAAACTAAAATTTCAAAAGAGTAATTTTGTTTTTTTAAATAATCATAAATATCCTTTAAAGTTTTTGGCAACCTTTTTTCTTCATTGTAAGCTGGAATTATTATTGATAAAAAAATTTTTTCTTTGTTTTCCATATTATTTACTTTACTTAAATTTTCTCAAAATATTTTTTTAAAAACTCATCTACAGTCATTAATTGGGCCTTAGCTTTTTCTGTCAAAGAAAGTGACTCGTAAATTCGCGAAATTTCTTTTCTTAATGCATCTATATCTCTTGCTATCACATCTTCTGTGCCCGAAAATACTCCCGGAGAATATTCATATTTCTCTTCAGTTAAAAGATTCAGAACTCTTTCGTGCTCCACTGCTTCATAAGCTGGTCTCACTATTCGAAATTTCTCCCACAAAATCTCTCTCACTTTCTCTGTAGTAGGTATTTCTTTTATTGGAGGTTTTTCTTCTCGAGGTTCTATTCCAACTTCTTCTTTCTTTTCAATTACAGTTTCCTCAATTTCAGGTTTTTTGCTTACTTCCTCAACAACTCGTGCCTTTTCTTCAACCGGAATGTGACCTAATCTCAATTCTCCTTCAGGTGAGTAAGCTAAAATATCTCCTTTTGGAGTAACTACAATTTTGTCTCCCTCATAAACTAAATTTGGAACTTTGTGATGCAAAATTTCATTGAAAGTGGATTTTGGAACTTTATGGAGCCATTGATCCAATTTAGTAAAATATTCTGGATCATCAGGACTTGGAGGAGGACCTATTTTTTCAATTAAGCTTTTGTATTCTTCTTGGTGCTCTACAATGTATTGGCCCACAATGTGTCTTGTGGAAGCTGTCTCTGCCCATTTTTCTAAAGCTACTTTATCTGTCAAATCGCCTTCATATCCTAACTCTTTTGCATGAGCCATATAAATTTTCTTTGCTTCGCTCAAGGGTGACTCTCCTTTTTCTACAGTTTCTGTCCAAAAAATTTCTTCTTTTTGTCTTTGAATAATTTCTTCAAGTTTTGTTTCAGGTTTAATAGTTTCTTGTGGTTCAGGTTTTGAAATAACTTCTTTTTGAACTGGCGCTCCAAAGACCTCTTCTGCAGTTACTGTCAAAGCCATTGAAGCTCCAACACCAGCAGCTAGCATTACTAAAGCTTTTCCAATTTTCATTCTTCTTTTTGATTTCGCAACCTCATCCAATATCTCTTGTATTTTCCGATCCAATTTATCAAAATTCTCCAATTTTATTCCTTCTCGAGCTAATTCATTTAAGTTTTCTCTTTTTTTCTTTTCGATTCTCCAAGATCCCCAAAATTTTTCAAAAGTCCCTCCTATCACTTGAGCTAAATTAGCACTCAAAAATCCTCTTGCTACTCTAACACCAAAAGTTCCTAAAATTCCGTATTTTGCACAAAATGCTGCAGTAGAAGGTAAAAGCGCTGGAAACAAAGCCCCAACTCCAGTTAAAGCTAAACTCGAAAGAAGAATTCTTTCTGTTCTCGAAAGTTTCATCCATCCATCTAAAACTTTTGCAAAAATTGATTTTTTCTCAGGTGGCCACTTTTCAATTTCGATAGCTTTTAATGTTTCTGTTTCTTTTGTAAGAGCCCGAATAATTTTAATATCTTCTATTCCTTCTTCTTTCATTGCCTTTACCCATTCTAATTTGGCTTTATCGTATTCTGCTTTTTTAAGCTCAACTTCAACAATTTTCTCTGCTTTCTCATTGCTTATTTCAAAACCTTTTTCTTTGAATTTTTCTTTTAAAAATTCAACAAACTCTTTTCTTTTTTTATCTGATTCTTCTGGTTTAGCTTCCCAAATCTCTTTTACTTTTTCTTTTATTTTTTCTCCTGCTTCACTTTTTATTTCACGAAAAACTTTGATCTCATTTTTTTCTAATTCTTTTAATGTTCCCAAATAAACGCTATGATAATTTTCTCTTTTCTCTTCTAAAATTTTCAATGCTTCTTTTATTGAAATTTTCTTTTCTATCTTTTCTGGTGGAATTTCTTCTATCTTTTCTTCTTTTATTTTTTCTTTTGCTTCAATTTCTTCTTTCTTTTTCATTAAAAACTCTTCAATTTGCAAAAGCATAGCCTCTCTTAAAGAAAGGGGCTTTCCCTTTTCCTTTTTTTCTTTTACCTTAAAAATTTCAAACTTTCTTTTTTCCCATAAAGGTCTATTTGCTAAAACTAATTCTTCTTCAACAGAAAGCTTTTCCCCTTTTTGTTTTTTTTCTTTTATTTCTTCAAATATTTTTTTCTCAATTTCTTTCTCTAAAGGAAATTTTTCGGTCACTAGAGAAACTTCTTTTTCTTTCTTAAATTTCCCTTTTCCTGACAATTTTTCTTTTTCCTTTATTTCTTCATTTATTTTTTTCAATTTTTCCTTTATCTCTTTTGATTTTGCTTTTTTCTCTAATTCTTTTTCAAGAATTTTTCTTTGAAGATAAAGTTCAGAAAGCTCCTTGTGGATGTTTTCTTTTTCTTTTATTATCTCTTTTTCTTCTTTTATTTTTTCTGGTAGGTTTTGTCTTTCTTTAGGCAGTTTTTCTTTAATTTCTTCTAAACTCTTTTTATTTTCTTTAGGTAAAAGTTCTCCAAATTTAAAAGCCATAAATTTTACTTTACACCTTCTTTAAAACATCGAAAGTTTCCTCTTTGAATTTTCTCGCTTCCTCTGCTAAAATATCTTCTAAATTGGGCACTTTTTCTCTTAAAAATTTTAAAATCTCTTCTGGGTTTTGATTTTTTTCTAAAAATTCTTCAAACTCTTTTGCGGTTTCATCATCCATTTCATCTAAAATTCTGATTAAAGCCATTTCAAAAATTATTCTTCCCATTCTTTGTAAAATATCGTTTTTTTCTTTTTCAGAAATTCCTTCCAATTCTAAATCTTCAAAAATTCGCCTTTTTAGCTCTTCAATTAGCTCAGGAGAAATTGTAGTTTCCATTTTAATTTTTTGGTTTTTTGACCTTTAAAAATTTTTTATTTCCTTATTTTAAACCTTTTTTCTAATTCTCTCAAACTTTCCATTATTCCAGTGTACTCTAATTCTTCCATTGGAAGCATTGCTGCACCATAAAATCCTTGCTTTCTTATTTCAATCGCTTTTTTTGAAATTTCATTTCTCACCTGATCCCAAAATGGATGATCAAAGCAATCTACAGGACCTGTTAATTTCCCCTCTTTCATTGAAAATGCCAAGCAAGATACTATTGGAGGACCATCAAAGTAAGAAATGGTTGAATTGGCTTTAACTGGCATTAAAGGTCCTATGTGGCTTCCTCTCATGAATCCTGCAACATAATATCCAAGAGCGTAAGGTGTCAATATTTCACCAGTTGCTGGAAAATCTTTTTGGGTTCTCACTAACATTACTGGATCGTCTTTTCCAACGTACTTTCCTGCGATATTGTGAAGCCTTGTGGTTGACGCTGCAACAATTTGCTCTCCAGTAGCTCTTGAAAAAATCGATTCTACAACAAACCTTCCAGGTTCTCTTAGTAAAATCGCAATGTCATAAATTTCTTCTGGAGTCACCAGCTCAATTACTTTGTCAGCTTCAGTAAAAGAAACATCCATTATCACAAATTTAAACCCTTTTTTCAAAGTTGGAGATAAAATCAAACCAGCACAATACATTGGATCAGAAAATGCCAAATATAAAGGCAAATTAAAAGCACCAGGTTCTGTCTTATCTGCCATAAAAAACAAAAAAGATTCTGCGGGTCTTTCTTCAATTTCCATTTCAGCAACTTGAGGACCCATTCCTTTAACATTTCCAGAAAAAGCAGTCACTAACAAATCTTGGCCTGCCCCATAAAGCCCTTGAGATTTTGCAACTTCTGTCGCTTTGAGCAGAGCATCATAACAAATTTTGTGAATTTCAGCGCTACTTACTCCTTTTTTGTGAGTGGTTAAAATTGAAATATCATCTCCTGTATGTCCAACATAATAATCGATTATTATTCCTTCTCCCTTTTCTTTAATGTAATCTTTCACCACTTTTAACATTTCATCACTAGGTTTAATATGACCTCCAATTGACCCCACATCAGCTTTAATTACTGAAATTGTGATTTTTGCCATAAAAATTTTTTTCTCTTTTTGACCTTTTTGAAAAATTGTATCAAAAACCTCAATTTTGAAAATAGCTCTTTATTTTTTCCACAAATTCTTTTGGAGTAAAATTTGTTTTTATTAAATATTCTTTAACCCCAAAATTTTGAGCTTCTTTTTTAGCTTGCAAATTATCATAATTTGAAAAGGCAACTACTGGAATTTCAGAAATTTCTTTGTCTTCTTTTTGTTTTTTTAAAAAAGAAATTCCGTTTTCTTCTCCCAATAAAATGTCTAATAAAATTAAATCTGGTTTTTCTTTTTTTGCTATCTCCAATGCTTCTCCAACGTTAAAAGCTAAAAAAACCTCAAAACCTTCCATTTCAAACTTTTCTTTGTACATTTCTGCGAGCATTTTCTCATCCTCAATTATCAAAATTTTCCTTTTCATCATTTCAATTTTACCATCAATCAAAAGCCTTTGTCAAATTTCAAATTCCTTTCAAAATTTTACCTCGACACAATTTTAACAAACATTTTTGAAATAATTTGAATTGAGAAGAATGAAAATTCCTTAAAATTCTTTAGATTTTTTTTGATCTTCTGATTTTTTTCAAGATGAATAATAATGAAGCCAAAATTGAAAAAAATAAAAGAAGAAGTACTGGAAAGGAAGTGAGAGTTTCTTTCAAGCTTGCCAAAACAAAAGAAGTGAAGATTTGAGGGAAAATTTTTGTTTGAGAAATTTCTTTTTCTTGAGAAGAAAAACTTTTTTCTTTTTTCTCAATTTCTTCTTTTGGTTTTTCTTTCTTTAAAATTTTTGTTGGCTCTTTGGGTAAACTAAAATAAGGTTTGTTTTCTTTTGCTTGAGAAATCTCTTTTGGTCTTTCTTCTTTGATTTGTTCTTCTTTAATTTCTTCTTCTTCCTTGATTTCCCCTTTCTCTTTGTGTTCTTTTTCTGAAATTTCTTCTTTCTCTTTCTTTAATTTACCAAAAGTTTTGGGAGTAAAAATAGAAGTTGGGGAGATTTTAATAGTTTTGGTGGCACTATCAGAGAACATTCCATCTGAAACAGTAAGAGTGATTAAATATTCTCCAGGGCTTGAAAAAGAGTGAAAAACTTTTTCTCCTTTTTTGAAATTTCCATCTCCAAAATCCCAGAAAAAATCTAAAGGATCCTCATTTGGGTCAAAAGAGGAAAAAGCATCAAATAAAATTTCTTTGTCAACTGAGCCTTCTGATGGAGCTGAAATTTTTGCTTTAGGCTTAAAATTTACTCCAGCTCCTCCATTTTCAAATCCCAAAATGGCAAAATATTCTTTTCCTTCATACTCTGTAATTGTTAATCTCATTTCATAAGTTTTGCCATCAACAGGACAAGTAAAAGTTACTGTTTCTCCCAAAATCAAATCAATTCTACAATCACATTTTGGATTTATTTCTTCCATTTTCGTTGCCAAAGGACAAACATAAACTTGCCCTTCTTCCAAAGGAAGATTTTGAGAAAAAATAAAACCTGCAAAAAACAAGTAAAAAATCCCAAAAATCACCATTCCATTTTTCCGCAAAAGTGGAATTCTTGAAATTTTATTTTTGGCACTTCCAGAATTCATGAATTCATGAAATCATGAAATGTCTAAACTTTAACAAATTTTCACTTAAAGAAATAATACAACGGAACTATTAAACCAATTAAACACAGAATAATTCCTACAATTGCAAAATTATTTTTTGGGGATTTTAAGCCAAAGATTCCAAGGATTAAGCCAGCTATCCCGCTTAATAGCGCACTCAAAAGTAAACCCATCAAAATTCCACCCATTCCCGGAGTTCTTCCCATTAGCCCCAATTTAAATATTGCAAAACCAATTCCATATAATATTAAAACTGATCCTAAGCTAATGCTTCCTAATATCAATGAAAGAACAGCTTTTTTCTGTTCTCGAACGCGAAATTTATTTAAGGTAGTAAATTGTTTCTCCATATTTTTTAAATTTCTGACCTTTGGACATTACTTAGGAATAAAAAGAATTTTTGATTTTTCAATGGCTTCTGGCCATTGAGACATATAGAGGATCGATTTTCTTTTTTCGGTATCAGAATCGATTACTAATTCAGTTAAATCAATATCTTTAGTAGCTTTTTCAGGCTGAACAATAACTGCTCCAACTGGAATTGGTTTTAATTTTTTTGTTTGGATTAAAACCGTATCTTTCATTGTTCTACCAAATTCAGTAGCTTTCTTTCCTAAAGAAGACCAAATTAACTCGATTTTCTCTTTTGCCTCTTCTTTTATTTTAATTATTCGAGGATACACTGCTTCTTCTTTTATTTTTATCTTTCTGGTAATTTTTTCTTCTACATTTCCTTTTTTATCTTTAGCAATTAAAGTAACTTCATAATCTCCTGCCTTTGAATAACAATGACTTTCCCATTCCCCTGAACCAAAATTTCCATCTCCAAAATCCCAAGTAAAAGTATAATCTTTTTTTGTGAAAGCGTGAGCTTTAAAAAATACACAACCTATGCTTTCACCGGAATATTCAAAATCAATAGTAGGATTAAGAGCAATAAATTCTGTTCCATCAATGGTAGTTTCCCAATTTTGATATTTTATTTCATTAGGTTCTAAAACTTTAACAATTCTGATAATTCCTTTTGGTTTTTCTTGGTTCGAGCCTACCATTAATGCTTCTGTAGTAAGAATTGGAGTAGTATTTAATGGAGGATATTCTTTATTAGCATCAAAGAAAAATAATTTTTCGAAGCGTGGTAATTTTTCAAATCCATAAATTTCCCAACCATGAATATGACCACCAAAGTTTGCTAATACATTTTTGTTTTCAATAATCATTTTAATTTTATCTAACTCTTTAGAAGAAAAAGCTTTTGTAAAGTCCTCTGTTAATGGATGATGAGAAAATATAATTGCGGGACTTTCTTCGATTTCTTCTAATCTCAATTTAAGCCAATTTTCGTTCTCCCAGGTCAAAAAGGCTTCAGCCCCAACACCTTTTCCAAACTTCATGAAACGCTCTCTTGAATTGAAATCTAAACCGATAAAATTAATTCCGCCAAAAGAGAAAGAGAAATTTTTGTAATCTTTGTGGAGTTCGTCTCTTTGAAAGTTCAATTCTTTTAAAAGTAATTCAAAGTTTTTACTAGAAGAAGCGTTTTCACAAGGAGGGTTCATTGACCAGAAAACTTCATCAAAGTAATCTTGGCCTTTCCATCTTGAAAATTTTTCATATTCTTCATCCGTTCCTACATCATGATTACCAAAAACTGGAACATAGGGAATTTCAAGTTCATCTAAAATCTCTTTTGCTTTGCAAAAGCCAGCCAAAGGAGTGTTTTCTGTAATGTCTCCTAAAATGGCAAGAAATTTTATGGAACAAGTTTCATTTTCTTCGCATTTAATCTCATCTTTATTTTCATTTATCCACTTAACGACGTTTCTCAACCTTTGAGTTAAATAATATTCTTGACCTTCGTATTCTTCTTGATAATGTCTGCCAATATGCAAATCAGTAATGATTGCAAAAGAGAAAGGTTCAACTTTAATTGTGGTTGAGGTTGAAGAAGTGGCGCCATCATTGTCAGTGGCAATCAATGTAATTTCATATTCACCGTTTTCATTAAAAACAAATTCAGTTGCAGTACCAGAAAGAGTGGTTGAGGCAATTTCCCATTCAAATTTGATAATTTCGCCATCTGGATCAATTGATAAAGAACCATCAAATTTAACTTTTGCGCCCTTAACTGGATTTTTTGGAGAAAAAGTAATCAGTGGAATTGGAAATTGATTTTTCCCTAGTGTTGGTTCGCTTTCTATAAAATCTTTGCAAGTGTTTGTATCTTTATCTTGAGGAAACCTTAAAAGAGAGTTTCCTTCTTTCACTTTGGGACAAGGTGGATCAAAAATTGAATTATCGTTTCCATAGCTCATAGCATCGATAATTTCTCCTCTCTCATCTTTCAAAATCAAATTATCTCCGTGATTATTTAACCCGTAACTTCCAAATTTTTTTCCCAAAACTATTTTTGTCATTTCTTTTGGAATTTTCCAAAAAGAAAAAGTTGAACTCGCTGGGCTTAAAATTGCAAAACCTTCAGCTGGTATAGAACCTTTCAAATCGTTACATCTTTCCTGACTTTCATTTTTGCTACAAATTTTCCAATCAGAAAGATCAATTTCTTCTTTCTCTAAATTGTACAAAATCACCCATTCATTCTCTGGATCTTTTCCTTTATCTTTAGCCACATTATAATAGAGTTCAGAAATTAAAACTAATTTTTCTGGAAGATTGATCAAAGGTAAATAGTGTTTATTGATCTTTGAATTAGTATTGATGAAAAATGGTTTTCCTTCAATTTCCAAAAAAAGTTCATAATAGCCACCATTTTCTGTTTTAGGCGGATTTGAAATCAAAACTGAAAAAGAATAACTCTTATCATTAATTTTTGAATAATTAATCAAAGAAAAAGGAACTGTGGTAGAACCAGCTTCTTTTTTTAATCCATCTGTAGCAATCAAGTAAATTTGAGGAATTTTTGTTGGCAAAATACCTTCAAAAGAAATTTCTCCTTCTACTTTCACTCTATCTTCAAAAATTAAAATCGATCCTTTTGCTTTTCCTTGACCTTCAGCATCTTTTATATTCTCATTAAGATTGTACTCAAAATAAATCTCAAAATCTTTCTTTTCAAATTTAATATCTGAACTTAATTTAAAAAGAGAAAGGTTTTCAGAAGAATTTTTACCAACAATCAAATAACCTCCATCTTTTGTTTGAATTGCTGAAGCATGTCTGAGATCTCTCAATTCCAATCCCCATAACTTGTTTTTTGATTTATCATACTTTGTCAAATAAATTTGAATCCATTGCCCCATGAAAGGGGTTTGATAAACTCCGAAAAGATAATTTTCTTCGATAGTTTCTAAAATAAATTGAGGGCTTCCCAACTGAGAAATTTCCCAAATTAAACTTCCATCTGGATTGAGCTTTTGTAAAATACTCCACTCTCCACCCTGGCCAATTCCTGCACTAAAGCTACTCAAAGCTAAGTAGTTTTTCTCTTTGAGCTCTAAAACTTGTGTAAAATACCCAGAAAGCCCAATTTTTTCCCAAATTTTTTCTCCAAAAGAATTTATTTTTACTAAATACCGTGTTGCATAATCGCTTGATGAAGATTTTGTCCCACCTCCAATTAAACACTCGTTATTAGAAGTAACTACAAAAGAGTTTGCAAA
>Ga0065718_1005248_pt1 | contig 12080 bp, 11 predicted proteins | sample GBSCel77sediment_2_FD_59105 | JGI IMG/M metagenome (GOLD analysis project Ga0065718, IMG submission 59105) | Hot spring sediment microbial communities from Great Boiling Spring, Nevada - cellulolytic enrichment CS 77C v3 (version 3) | ecosystem: Environmental > Aquatic > Thermal springs > Hot...
TTGTAGGTCTTGCTTTTGTAGGGTATTATACTGACAATCCAGATAAAAAATATCTTTTTTCTATTCCAATAGATGAAATTAAAATATTGAAACAGGATAAAAGACTTACAATATCCCAACTTTATGAGAAAGAACACATCATCAAGACCACAGATTATTATTATGAAGGTGACATCAAGGATGGTATGAGACACGGTTATGGGTATTGTAAATGGAATAGCGGTGATGAGTATATTGGAGAGTGGAAAAACGATATGATGGATGGTACAGGAGAGTATTATTTCGCTGATGGCGGAGTTTACAAGGGTGAGTTTAAAAATGACATGTTTGATGGGAAAGGTATTTTTACTTATAGCAATGGAGATAAGTATGAGGGCGAGTGGAAAAATGATAAGAAAAATGGTAAAGGAGTATATACGTGGGCTGACGGTGATAAATACGAAGGGGAATGGAAAAATGGTATGAGAGATGGTTATGGTATTTATACATGGGCTAACGGTGACAGATATGAAGGACAATGGAAAAATGATAAAATGGATGGTGCAGGAGTATTGTATAGATCAACAGGTGAAACAATAAAAGGAATTTGGAAAGAAGGAGAATTAATACAAAAAACTGTTACCAACTACTAATGTGATGATTAAAAAAGAAAAGAGGCTGTCTAAAAAGATGAGGTGACAGCCTCTTTATTTTTCAAACTCATTTGGTGAGTGTAATTGATAAAATCATTGATAAAATAAATATCTCAATCATAGTCAAGAAATACAAAAGTGGTGGAACTGCCATTAAAAGAGTTACAGTCAAGGGTGTTTGTGAATATTTAAAATCAAAAGATAAGAACATAGGGACATACTCAAATTTTAATAAAGTATATCAAGAAAAGATTGAGTGAAGGTGGCAAATTTCCCATTTATAAAAGGCACAGAAGATTTTAATTTTTCATTTCAGCCAAGTATAAATAAGCAACAAATAATGGATTTAATGAGNTTAAGATTTTTAGAAGGAAATGAAAATATATTGTTTGTAGGAACACCAGGNGTAGGNAAAACGCATTTAGCCACAACAACAGAAATAGANTGTGCAAAACGAAGGTATTCAACGTATTTTATACATTTTCAAGAGTTAATAGCTCAGCTAAAAAAAGCACTGTTGGAAAACAGATTAGAATACAGGCTTAAACATTTTTCAAAATACAGAATTTTAATAATAGACAAGATAGGTTATTTGCCCAAAGAATAATGATGGAGCAAATTTATTTTTTCAACTTATATCAAGCAGATATGAGAAGAGCAGCACAATAATAACAACTAATTTTGTTCATTTTGACATTGATATTTACAATTTGAGTATTTAATGTATTTATGTGACATATATTGGAGCAAATGCGAACAACTATACAATTGAAGGAATAAATAGCCTGTTAGGTGAATAAATTAAATAGATTTACAATAAAAAAATAGAAGTTGAGACATTAATTGGAATAATGAAGAAAAATAAAGGATTTAGGTGATTTCTACTTTAGAGTATGAATGTGTGAAGCTTAATTAGGGTTGGTTTCTATTACTTATAATATATAAATATTGACAAAGATAACAATAGATAGTCGGGATAAATTGATAGTTCTTGTTTTTTACTGCAGAGCCTAATATTTACATTCAATACTATTAAATGCTTAATTTTGGTTACTAAAAATTATTGTGTTTGGGCAACCTCGTTTTTTGTATATTGTAGTTCCGAATATTATCCTGAAATATTTTAATTTTGTTCACAATTAATTATTGACACAAAGCTTATAGCTTTGATAATATGTACTTGTAAATACCAAACATTCGGATATTATATTTTAAAAATGTTCGAAGAAAGGTGGTATTATTGTGTTAGAAAATATTTTTAAGCTCAAAGAAAGAAACACTGATGTAAAAACAGAGGTATTAGCAGGTTTTACCACATTTATCACAATGGCGTACATAATCTTTGTCAATCCTTCTATTCTTAGCACAACTGGTCTTGATAAGCATGCAGTATTTTTTGCGACATGCATTGGTGCAGCTATTGGTACACTTGTAATGGCATTATATGCTAATCTTCCATTTGCTCTTGCACCTGGAATGGGACTTAATGCTTTCTTTACTTACACTGTATGTCTTCAGATGAAATATACTCCACAACAGGCATTAGCAGCAGTGTTTATATCAGGTATTATATTTGTTATCATCACAGCAGTTGGACTCAGACAAGCAATAGTTCGTTCAATACCTCAATCTTTAAAACATGCTATGACAGCAGGTATTGGACTTTTTATAGCTTTTATCGGGTTTATAAACAGTGGAATAGTAGTAATAGACGCTGGCTCCAAACTTCCAAAGTTTGGCGATTTTACATCTGCTTTTAAGTCTTTGACGAATGACCCAAATATAAACTCAGCAATAATATCTTCACGTGGTGCGATTGTTGCTCTTATAGGACTTTTAATTATAGGAATTTTGATTGCAAAAAGAGTAAAAGGTGCAATTATTATTGGAATACTTATAAGCACAGTAATAAGCTTTCCTTTGAAAATTGTGGATCTATCGAAATTTAAATTTTCGCTGGAAGCATTTAAAATCTCTGCCTTCAACTTTGATTTTGCAGGTCTATTTGCGGCACATGGGCAAGGAGGCACTATAGGTGCGATTTTTCTTAGTCTTTTTGCGGTGATATTGACATTTACTCTCATAGATATGTTTGACAGCATCGGGACATTTGTAGGTCTTGCTGATAAAGCGGGTATGCTTGATGAAAAAGGTGATATTCCAAATATGAACAGGGCATTGATGTCTGACGCAGTTGCTACAATTGTTGGTGCCATCTTTGGTACCTCTACTGTCACAACCTATATTGAAAGTGCAGCCGGTATAGAAGAAGGTGGAAGAACAGGTCTTACATCATTGGTTACAGGTATTTTATTTATCCTTGCATTGGTGATTGCACCGTTTATAGGGCTTGTACCTTCCCAGGCAACTGCTCCAGCTTTAATTGCTGTTGGTGTTATGATGATAAGTTCTATTAAAAAGATTGATTTTAACAATTTTGAGGAAGCTCTTCCAGCTTTCTTGACGATTGTAATTATGCCGTTTACTTATAGTATTGCAAACGGTATCTCAGCAGGTATTATATTCTATGTTCTGGTTAAACTTTTAAGAGGAAAAGCAAAAGAAGTGCATCCAATAACATATATCCTTGCCATTCTATTTATATTGAGATTTATGATTATTGCACACTAAAGGAAAAAAGGGGAGCATGTATGTTGCTCCCCTTTAAAAGTCGAGCTATTGCATAAATATACATTTATATTTTTCAAATGCTTTTATAAATTATACCAATTTGTGGTCGGGAGGACTTTTAAGATGAATTATGTTATTACAAAACTTTTGTATGAAGGCAAAGCAAAGAAGGTTTATGAAACTGATAATCCAGATATTGTTGTGATTGAATACAAAGATGATGCAACTGCTTTTGATGGTACAAAAAGAGGTATAATTAACAATAAAGGAATTGTGAATAACTTAGTATCAAACCATTTTTTTAAGATATTAGAGGCAAATAAAATTTCTACACATTTTATTGAACAAATTGATGAGAGAAAGACAGCCGTTAAAAAGGTACAGATAATTCCGGTTGAAGTTATTGTGAGAAATATAGCTGCAGGTTCGCTATGTAAAAGACTTGGACTTGAAGAAGGCTTGCTTTTGAAAAGACCAATTCTGGAATTTTGTTATAAAAATGATGCTCTTCATGACCCTCAAGTAAATCAATATCATATCTTTGCTTTGGAACTTGCAACTGAAGATGAAATAAAAAAGATTGAGGAAAGTTCATTTAGAATCAACGAGGTACTCAGAAATTATCTAAAACAGGTGAATATCGACCTCATTGATTTTAAACTTGAATTTGGTAGATATAAAGGAGAAGTAATCTTAGCTGACGAGATTTCTCCTGATACTTGCAGGTTCTGGGATACAGAAACTAAAGAAAAACTGGATAAGGATAGATTTAGAAGAGATCTTGGAAATGTAGAAGAAGCATACATGGAAATATTAAGAAGACTTGGTCTTGATAAGAAGCAATTAAACTGAAAATAATTATTTGAAAGGGGAAATATCAATGCTTAAAGCTGAGATTTTTGTTTATTTAAAAAAGTCAATTTCTGATCCACCTGGTATTGCTGTGTTGAATTCTTTAAAGAGTCTTGGATTTGATAATGTAGAAAAAGTTAGAATGGGAAAATATATTGTAGTATACTTGAATGAAGATGATATTGAAAAAGCAAAAGAACAGGTAAAACTCATGTGTGAAAAGCTTTTATGCAATCCTGTCATGGAAGAATACAAGTTTAAAATTTCGGAGGAATAAAAGATGAAGTTTGGTGTGGTAGTATTTCCAGGCTCTAACTGTGATAGTGATTGCTTTCATGTTATTAAAGATGTAATCAATGAAGATGTCGAATATATTTGGCACAATAGTGATGATAAATTAACAGGATTTGATTGTATAATCTTGCCAGGTGGATTTTCGTATGGCGATTACCTGAGAGCTGGAGCAATAGCAAGGTTTTCAAAGGTAATGCCAAGAATAGAGGAATTTGCACAAAGTGGAGGACTTGTAATAGGAATATGCAATGGATTTCAGATCTTAACTGAAAGTCATCTTTTGCCAGGTGCCTTGATAAGAAATAAAAATCTTAAATTTATCTGCAGTGACCAGTATGTAAAGGTAGTTAATACAAACACTCCTTTTACTAATCTATACGAAAAAGACGAAATAATAAATCTGCCTATTGCTCATGGTGAGGGTAACTATGTTGTAGATGAAGAAACATTGAAAGAAATGATTCAAAATCAACAGATTATTCTACAATATTGTGATAAATATGGCAACGTTAGTGATGAAACAAATCCCAATGGTTCTGTTCTAAGTATAGCAGGTGTGTGTAACAAAGAAAAAAATGTTTTTGGACTGATGCCTCATCCTGAAAGAAGCAGTGAGAAAATCCTGGGTTGTGAAGATGGCAAAAGAGTATTTTTAAGTATTGTCAATTATTTGAAGTCGAGGTGAGAGGTTTTGAAAAAACATCTTTATGAAGAAGTGGGTCTGACATATGATGAGTATAAAATGATTGTGGAAATTTTAGGGCGAGAACCAAATGAACTTGAGCTTAATCTTTTTGGAGTTATGTGGTCTGAACATTGTGGATATAAAAACTCAAAAGCATTTTTAAAGAAACTTCCCACAGAAGGTGAATATATACTTCAAGGTCCAGGGGAAAATGCAGGAATTGTTGACATAGGTGATGGGTATGCAGTGTGTTTTAAAGTAGAGAGTCACAACCATCCATCAGCAGTGGAACCATATGAAGGTGCAGCAACAGGAGTTGGCGGGATAATACGAGATATATTTACAATGGGAGCAAGACCAATAGCTCTTTTGGATTCGCTGAAATTTGGTAATCTCAATGACAACAAAACTAAATATTTGTTTGAAGGAGTTGTTTCTGGTATCGCAGGATATGGGAACTGTGTAGGGATTCCCACTGTAGGTGGTGAGACTACATTTGACCCTGTTTACAAAAACAATATTTTGGTCAATGTTATGTGTGTTGGTATTATGAAGAAGGATAAAATTTTCAAAGGAGTTGCCCAGGGAGTAGGCAATTCTGTGTTTTATGTTGGGCATACCACTGGCAGAGATGGAATGGGTGGAGCCACGTTTGCATCAACCGATCTCACAGCTGAATCAGAAGAAAAAAGATCTGCTGTGCAGGTTGGAGACCCATTTATGGAAAAACTTCTTTTAGAAGCGTGTTTAGAGCTTTTTCAGACTGATGCAGTTGTTGGTATTCAGGACATGGGCGCAGCAGGGCTTACTTCATCGACGTGTGAAACAGCTGCCAGAGCTGGAACAGGCATTGAAATAGATGTAGCACTTGTTCCAAAAAGAGAAGAAGGTATGAACCCAATTGAAATTATGCTTTCAGAGTCACAGGAAAGAATGCTTGTCATTGTTAAAAAAGAAAGAGAGGAAGAGGTATATAAAATATTTGAGAAATGGGGACTTCATGCAGTAAAAATAGGAAGAGTAACAGATGATGGTATGCTCAGAGTTCTTGAAAATGGCAAGGTCTTAGCTGAGGTCCCTGCGAAGGCACTTGCTCATGCGCCAGCCTATATAAGAGAAATCAAAGAGCCAGCGATAATAAAAGAAGCAGAAAAATTTGATATATATTCTATTCCGCAGCCAAATGATCTGAATGAGGTTATTTGCAAGATGATTTCAAATCCTAACCTTGCGAGCAAAGAGTACATCTATCGCCAGTATGACCATATGGTCAGAACAGATACTGTCATAAGACCAGGTCATGATGCAAGTCTTTTGAGAATAAAAGGTACAAAGAAAGGAATAGCAGTTACAATAGACAGTAATGGTAGATATTGTTATTTAAATCCATATGAAGGAGTTCAACTTGTGTTGGCAGAAAGTTATAGAAATATTGTGGCTGTAGGAGCAAAGCCACTTGCAATAACAGATGGACTTAACTTTGGAAACCCACACTATCCAGAAATTTATTACCAATTTATCAAAACAATTGAAGGAATGAAAGTTGCATGCGAGTATTTCGAAACTCCTGTAACTGGCGGAAATGTATCGTTCTACAACCAGTCAGAAGAAGGAGCTATTTACCCGACGCCTGTAATTGGAATGATAGGTAGAATTGACGATATTGAAAAAGCGGTTGACATTTCATTCAAAAACAAAGGTGATTTGATAGCAGTTGTTGGAAAGACATTAGATGATATTGGGGCAAGTGAATATTTAAGTTTTTATCATGGAATAGTTTCTGGTAGAGTACCGAAACTGGATTTAGAGCTTCATAAGAAGGTATGTGATAGGGTTTTAGAATGTATCAATAGGGGTCTTTTCAACTCTGTTCATGACATTTCAGATGGAGGTTTTGCAATTGCTCTTGTAGAAAGTGCAATAAGAGGCTCAAAAGGTGCACAATTACAAATAAAAACAGAGTTAAGAGAAGATTTTTACCTTTTCAGCGAGACACCAGGAAGATTTGTTGTTACATTTAAAGAAGATAATTTAAAAGAAATACGTAACATATTAGAAGATATCGAATTTACTGTAGTTGGAAAAGTAACAAATGAATTCATAATAAATGGTAAAATAAATGATAAAGATCTTCATTTAGACTTGAAAGAGGTTGAAAGAATATATCAGGAGGCAATACCATGTGCTTTAAAGAGTTAGAAGAGGGTTTTAAGGACTATTGCGGGATATTTGGCATATATTGTCCAGATGGTAAACTTGATGTTGCGAAGATTACTTATTTTGGACTTTACGCTCTTCAACACAGAGGCCAGGAAAGTAGCGGTATTGCTGTGAACGATTCAGGAAACATCATCTATCATAAAGATAATGGGCTTGTAAATGAGGTATTCAATGAGGTTGTGCTTAATCATCTCAAAGGATATTCTGCAATTGGTCATGTGAGGTATTCTACCACAGGAAAAAGTGACAGGGAAAATGCTCAGCCACTTGTTATAAAATATAGAAAAGGTCATATGGCTCTTGCGCACAATGGTAATCTTGTTAATGCACACATAATAAGAGAGAAACTTGAGCAAGAAGGAGCAATCTTTCAGACAACTATTGATTCTGAAGTTATTGCAAGTTTGATTTCACGTAACAGAATAAAGTCCGAAAATATTGAAGAAGCAATTTTAAAAACTATGGATGAAATAAAAGGAGCATATTCATTGTTAATTTTAACACCCAACAAACTTATTGCAGTAAGAGATCCTTATGGTCTCAGACCTTTGGTTATGGGAAAAATAAACAATAGTATTTGTTTTGCATCAGAAACATGTGCTCTTGATACTGTCGGAGCGGAATATATCCGGGATGTTGAACCAGGAGAAATAATTTCGGTTACTAAAAGTGGTATTAAGAGTGTGAAATACAATGATAGCAGTAAACATTTATGTGTATTTGAATTTATCTACTTTGCAAGAGCTGATTCATACTTGGAAGGAATAAGTGTTTATGAAATAAGAAAAAGACTGGGTAAACAACTTTGTAAAGAGTCTTATGTGGATTGTGACGTTGTAATTGGTGTACCGGATTCTGGGACAACTGCTGCCATTGGTTTTGCTGAAGAAGCCGGTATTCCATTTTCAGAAGGTTTTATAAAGAATAGGTATATAGGAAGAACATTTATAAAACCTGAGCAGACCCAAAGAGAAATAGCTGTGAAAATAAAGCTCAATGTTTTAAAGAGCAATGTGGCAGGCAAAAGAGTGGTTTTAATTGATGATTCTATCGTAAGGGGAACAACATCGCGAAAGATTATAAAAATGTTGCGGGATGCAGGGGCATCGGAGGTTCATCTTAGAATAAGTTCTCCGCCCGTTCTTTTCCCTTGTTACTATGGTATAGATACACCTGACAGGAAAGAACTTATTGCAGCAAATTACTCAACCGAGGAGATTGCAAGGATTTTAGGTGCTGACTCCTTAGAATACCTGAGCTTAAATGGGTTGAATGAGGTCTTTGATGAGAAAATCCATCAATTTTGTACAGCGTGTTTTAGCGGAGAATATGTAACTGAGATACCCGGAAATTTTAATAAATATATTCTTGAAGAGGGTGTTTGAAGAATGACCACATATAAAGATGCGGGTGTGAATATTGAAGAAGGCTACAAAGCAGTGAATTTGATTAAAGGTTTGGCGAAGGAAACTTTTGATTCAAATGTTATTACTGACATAGGAAGTTTTGGAAGCATGTATCAACTAAACATTGGGAGTTTAGAATATATATTGGTTTCTGGTACAGATGGAGTAGGGACTAAACTGAAGATTGCATTTTATCTTGATAAGCATGATACTGTTGGGATAGACTGTGTTGCTATGTGCGTGAATGATATTCTATGCCATGGAGCAAGACCACTTTTCTTTTTAGACTATGTTGCATGTGGAAAACTAAGCAGTAGCAAAGTTGCAAGTATTGTGAAAGGTGTTGCAGAAGGTTGTAAAATGGCAGGATGTTCACTTGTAGGTGGAGAGACTGCCGAGATGCCAGGATTTTACAAAGATGATGAATATGACTTAGCCGGCTTTGCAGTTGGGATTGTAGAAAAACAAAAAGCGATATATGGCAAAGATGTAACCACGGGAGATGTATTAATTGGTCTTGCTTCAAGCGGTGTTCACAGTAATGGTTATTCACTTGTAAGAAAAGTTTTTGAGATAGACGAAAATCCCAAAGTGCTTGAAAAGACATATGAAGAGCTGGAGATGTCACTTGGGGAAGAGCTGTTGAAGCCTACAAGAATATATGTAAAACCTGTTTTAAAAGTGCTTGAAAAGGTAAAAGTTAAAGGAATAGCTCATATAACTGGTGGAGGATTTTTTGAAAACATACCCCGTGCTTTTCCGAAAGGTTACTCTGCTGTCATTGAAAGAGGTAGCTGGGAAGTTCCTGTTATATTTAAGTTGATTCAAGAGTATGGAAAAGTTGAAGAAAAAGAAATGTTTTCAACATTTAACATGGGAATAGGTATGGTTCTAATAGTTTCCAAAGAAGATGTAGATTTAACGTTGGAGATATTAGAGCAAGAGAGAGTAAAGACATGGGTGATAGGTACAATTCAAAAAGGTGAAGACGGAGTTGTCCTAAGATGAAAAAGTTAGCTGTATTTGTATCAGGTTCGGGTTCTAACCTTCAGGCCATCATCGACCAAATAAAAGTTGGGGAAATTCCTGCTACGATTTCCTGTGTCATATCCAACAAAAAAGATGCATATGCACTTGAAAGGGCAAGGAAAAACGGTATTCAAGCGATTTGTATATCCAAGAAAGATTTTCCTTCATCTTTGGAGTATGAAAAGTATCTTGTAAACTTTCTTAAAAGTCAAAAGATTGATTACGTCATTTTAGCAGGTTTCCTTTATATATTTTCGAAGTATTTTGTAGAAGAGTTCAAAAACAGAATTGTAAACATTCATCCTTCCTTGCTTCCGGCATTTGGTGGTAAAGGTATGTACGGTATAAACGTGCATAGAAGCGTGTTAGAGTATGGAATGAAGGTAACGGGTGCAACAGTACACTTTGTTGATGCAGTACCAGATGGTGGTCCAATAATCTTGCAAAAAGCTATATATGTAAAAGATGATGACACTCCTGAAACCCTCCAAAAAAGGGTACTTGAGGAGGTTGAATGGAAAATATATCCTTTAGCTATAAAGCTTCTTTGTGAAGATAAAATAGAAGTTGCAGGTAGGAAAGTTATTATAAAGGACAAGGAAATCTTAAAAAAGGTGGGAATTGAAATATGAACAAGAGAGCAATTATAAGTGTTTACAATAAAAATGGAATAGTAGAATTTGCAAAAAAGCTAAAAGAGTTTGGATATGACATTATCTCAACGGGCGGTACTATGAAGTATTTGACCGAAAATGGAATTGAGGTTATAAACATCTCTGACGTGACCCGTTTTCCAGAGATTTTGGATGGTAGAGTAAAAACTCTTCATCCAAATATTCACGCAGGAATTCTTGCAATAAAGGATAACAAAGAGCATTTAGAAACTTTAAAGGCACTGGACATTCTACCAATTGACATGGTTGTGGTTAACCTTTATCCATTTAAAGAGACTATTTTCAAAAAAGATGTTACGCTTGATGACGTTATAGAAAATATAGATATAGGTGGACCTACTATGATTCGAGCGGCCGCAAAAAATTTTAAATGCACAACGGTAATAGTTGACCCTGAAGATTACGATACAGTAGCAATGGAAATAGAAAAAAATGGAGAGGTTTCTCTTGAGACAAGATTTTATCTTGCCACAAAAGTTTTCGAATACACCTCATATTATGATTCAATGATTTTTAACTATTTCAAATATGTGCGAAAAGATCAGACATTTTCAAAACATTTTACAGTTCCACTAGAACTTTTGCAAAGCTTAAGATATGGTGAAAATCCTCATCAAAAGGCATCTTTCTATAAAGTGTCATTGCCATTTATCGAAACTTCAAATATTGTGAACTGCGTTCAACTTCATGGTAAAGAACTTTCATATAATAACATCCTTGACAGTGACAGTGCTATAGAGCTTTTGAAGGAGTTTGATGAACCCACATGCGTTGCTATAAAACATAATAACCCGTGTGCAGTAGCATCGGCAGAGAATATATTTGATGCCTACAAGAAGGTATATGAAAGTGACCCGGTGTCAATATTTGGTGGTATTGTTGCTTTCAACAGAAAAGTTGACAAGGACACAGCAGAGCAACTCAAAAAGATTTTTCTTGAAATTGTCATTGCTCCAGAATTTGATGAGGACGCTCTTTCTATCCTGTGTTCGAAAAAAGATTTGAGGATTTTAAAATTAGCATCTTTGGAAAAGACCGATACTTTCTATGATATAAAATCTGTAAATGGTGGTGCTTTAGTACAAGAAAAGGATAGAATGCTTCTTGCAGACCAGCTTCAGGTTGTCACAGAAAGAAAACCTTCAGAAAAGGAATTGGAAGATTTAATCTTTGCATGGAAGGTTGTAAAACATGTAAAATCGAATGCTATAGTAGTAGCAAAGAATAGAATGACTCTGGGCGTTGGAATGGGTCAGACAAATAGAATATGGGCTGTTGAACATGCAATTTCAAGGTCGCGTTTTGATTTACAAGGATCAGTGCTTGCATCTGACGCGTTTTTCCCATTTTCAGACAGTGTAGAGGCTGCAGGTAAAGCGGGAATTAGCGCTATTATACAACCAGGGGGGTCTATCCGCGACAAGGATTCTATTGAGATGGCGAATAAGTTCAATATAGCTATGGTATTCACAGGCATAAGACATTTTAGGCATTAAATAAAGAGGTGATATTTTAGACATGAGAGTGTTAATTATTGGAAATGGTGGACGTGAGCATGCAATTGTATGGAAAATATACAATGAAGGTTACAAGGAGTTATTCTGCGTTCCGGGCAATGCAGGAATAAGTGAAATAGCTGAATGCACTGATATTAAAG
>Ga0065718_1005379_pt1 | contig 12031 bp, 12 predicted proteins | sample GBSCel77sediment_2_FD_59105 | JGI IMG/M metagenome (GOLD analysis project Ga0065718, IMG submission 59105) | Hot spring sediment microbial communities from Great Boiling Spring, Nevada - cellulolytic enrichment CS 77C v3 (version 3) | ecosystem: Environmental > Aquatic > Thermal springs > Hot...
TCAAAGATAAAAATACGCTCGCCCATTTTTCTTCCTCCGGAATTTTAAGTATATATTAGCTTGCACAAAACTGGTATATTTTAAATTAAATATGCCTCGTTTTTATGTACCTCAAGAGGAGATAAAGGACATAATACCTTTGAAAACTCGAGATCTGAGGTATTTGGTACGCGTATTACGACTCGAAGAAGGGGATGAGGTTGAAATCTTTGATGGGTACGGAGGACGCTACCTTTCGCGGCTTTTTCAAGAAGAGGGGAGATGGTATTTGAAAATATATGAAAAACTCGAACAAGATTCGCCCCCTTCCTTTAAGCTGATTCTCGGGCAATCCCTTCTTAAAGGCGATAAGATGAGTTTTGTGATTCAAAAGGCTACTGAACTTGGGGTATGGGACATCATACCCATTTTAAGCCTTCGTTCGGTACCCATTTTGGAGGAAGAAGAGAGCATTCTCCTTAAACAAAAAAGATGGCAGAGGATCGCCGAGGAAGCCTCAAGGCAATCAAACCGGGCAACGGTTCCTTCAATTAGAGGGCCCTTGAGGCTTGAGGAATTTCTTTCTCAATCCAAGGGTTTAAAGATCGCCTTTTGGGAAAAATCTCGACTCCCTCTGAGAAGGGTCTTAGACAAAATAAAAACCACCCCCGAAGAAGTTACGCTTTTAATAGGGCCAGAAGGCGGCTTCTCTGAGAGAGAAGCCGTTAAAATCGAAGAAAATGGTTTTTATCTCTGTTCCCTCGGGCAAAGAATATTAAGAGCCGAAACCGCTTCTCTTTCCGCCATAACGCTTATCCAATACCATTTTGGCGATATAGGATAATAAAACATAATTTTTTATATAAAATGCTATTGACTTTTTGTTAAGTTAAGCTATACTAAAAAAAAATGGATATAGGTAAAAAAATAAGGGACCTAAGAAAGGAAAAAGGGCTTACCATTAGGGAAGTAGCGGAAAGGGTGGGGTGTACTGCTTCGTTTCTCTCGCAGTTGGAAAGGGGTAAAACAGAGCCTTCCATCGCCATGCTCAAGAAAATTGCCGACGTTTTGAACGTGAATATAGTGGACTTTTTTATGGATGGAATTAACGATGACAATATCGTCACCAGACCTGATGAAAGGGTTTTGATTACTTTAAAAAGATGGGATGCGGAGATTTACTCCTTGGTAAAAACCTTGGGTGGTAAGAAAATGCAGCCTTTTTACACCATCATAAAGCCCAAGGGAGGGTCTGAAGGGATGTATCAGCATGAGGGGGAAGAATTTGGTTTTGTATTAGAAGGAGAAATAGATTTGATCTTAAATGGTAAAACGATCAAGGTTAAAAAGGGAGAAAGTTTTTATTTTTCCTCCAGAATACCTCATTACTGGAAAAATAACAGCAAAAGTACTGCCGTTGTGTTATGGGTTATAACTCCACCGACTTTTTGAAAAATACGAGGGGGTGAGGAAATGGGAGACAGAATCTTTAAGAAATATTATGGGAAACTGAGGTTCTTTATAAACGGTGAATGGGTAGAATCAAAATCGAAGGAATTTTTTGAAGATACTGATCCCGGCACCGGGGAGGTTATAGCTGAAGTCCCAATTGCTACGGAGGAAGAAATCGAGATGGCTATAGAGGCTGCTTTTGAAGCATTTAAAACATGGAGAGAAATACCATTCAGGGACAGAGCGAAACTCATTAATCGTTTAAGGGCTAAATTCGAGCAATATCATGAAGAACTTTCAAGAATATTGTCCCAAGATCACGGAAGAGCTATAAGTGATTCCAGGCCCACCATTGATAGATGTATAGAAAACATAGAATCTGCTGCTGGTGCGATGTATAGCGTATATAAAGGCGAACATGTGGACCAATTAGCTAGAGGAATTGATTGTTACATGATATGGGAACCGGTGGGTGTGTTTTTGATAATCACTCCTGGAAACATACCAATGCATGCGTGGTCTTCGTTTGTACCTTATGCCTTAGCAACAGGTTGTACAGTGATCGTTTCCCCAAGTTGGCAATGCCCTGTGGCTTCTGATGCTTTATTTAAAGTGTCTGAAGAAGTGGGATTTCCAAAGGGTGTGTTAAACTTAATTCATATAGGTAAGAAGTACGAATTAAATCAAAGAATACTGTTAAATCCTAAAATATCAGGGCTTGGTTTTATAGGATCAAGCAAAGTCGGTAAACAACTTTTTGAACTATGCGGCAAGTTAGGTAAAAGAGCATCAGTAAATGGTAATGGCAAGAATTTTATAGTAGTTGCAGAAGATGCTGACATTAACGTTGCAATAAATAGCATCTTACGAGGATGTTTTGGAATGTCGGGACAAAGATGTTTAGGTTCGGATAATGTGGTAGTAATAGGTAATATATATCATGAATTGAAGGAAAAATTAATAGAAGCAGCAAAAAGCATGAAAGTAGGATATGGCCTCAATGAAGATACCGAGATGGGGCCAATGACTACGGTGGAAAATAAAGAAAAAGTGGAGAAGTTTATCGAAAAAGGCATTGAAGAAGGAGCAAAACTCATACTTGATGGAAGGAAACTGAAAGTGCCAGGTTATGAAGGGGGTTATTACTTAGGGCCCACTATACTCGAAGATGTTTTTATACAAATGGAAATAGCACGTGAGGAGTCTTTTGGTCCTATATGTAATCTCATAAGGGCTAAGAATTTGGATGAGGCAATAGAGTGGATTAACCACGCTACCCCATATGGACATTCAGCATGTGTAATCACCCAAAGCGGGAAAACAGCCCGGAAATTCATAAGAGAATGTGAGGTCGGTAACATTGGGGTAAACGTGGGTATACCCCAACCTTATGCTTTCTTTCCTCTCGGTTCTAAAAAGGAATCTCATTTTGGGATAATAAAATCAAGGTTTGATTCCATAAGGCTTTTTTTGGATCCAAAAACGGTTACGTTAAGATGGGAATAAAATTTTAAAAAATTTTAAGATAGGAGGTGTAAAATGTGTGAATCATGTTTCACCAGAAGGGAGTTTTTAAAAACTTTATTTATAGGAGGTACGGCCTTTGGGTTGGGTTTAATGGAAGGAGGGATACGTGTTCTTCATGCTGAGGTTATCAATTTGAAGTTTAGTACATGGCATCCACCAGCCGGAAGGGAAGTTCAGACTGTTTGGATTCCCATGTTGGAGGAGTTAAAGAAAAGAAGCAAAGGGGAGATTACCTATACCATGTATGCGGGAGGGGCTTTGGGAAAGGGGCCTGAGCATTTTGATATCGTTGCCAATGGGCTTTCGGATATGGGATATTTTACAGCCACGTGGACACCAGGACGTTTTCCGCTTACGGATGTGCTTTCGATGGCAGCTTGGATTGATGGCAAGGACTTAGCAGCGGATATNGGGAATGNAGTTTATGAAAGGATTTTAAAAGANGAGTTTAAAAACGTTAAAGTTATAGAACTAAACGGATGTATTCAATCATTTATATGGACCAAGAAAAAACCCGTTACGAAACTTTCAGATCTTCAAGGCTTAAAGTTGAGAACCCCTGGNGGGTTTCAGACGCTTTATATAAAAGCACTTGGAGCAGAACCTGTTTTTATGCCCCTGGCCGATGTTTATATGGCAATAGAAACGGGAACTGTAGACGGATTGGTTACCTGTCCGCCACTTATTGATGGTTTCAAACTTTTTGAGGTTATCAAGTATTGTACGGTACTTACTTTTGGATGCGTCTCTGAAGGAGTGGTGATGAACTTAAAAACCTGGGAGAAATTGCCCGAGCCTTATAAGAAACTTGTAGAAGAAGTTTGTTCTAATCCCTTTAAAACCACGGGGGGATTAACTAGAAAGGTGTACAAAGAAGAACTGCTTCCCAAAATTGCCAAAGCAGGCGTTCAATTTGTGGAACTCCCAAAAGGAGAGGCTGAGAATTGGTACAAGAGGTTTCAAGATGTGACTAGAAAATGGGTCAAGGACCTTGAGGAAAAAGGTCTACCTGCGAGAAAAGCTGTAGCCATAATGAACGAAGAGTGTGAGAAAAGAGGCGTTCGAGTAGTGGCTTGTCCACCTGAATTTGCGAAGATTTAAACACACTGGAATGAGTGATGACCGAAAAGATCAGAAAGATCAGCCGATGGTTATGCATGGTAGGTATGAGCTTCATTTTCCCGTTGATCTTCCTCACGATAATAGATGTGTTGGGGAGGGGTTTACTCAATAAGCCCCTCCCTGGCACATTCGAATTATCGGAATACCTTTTATCCATAATTATCTTATTGAGTGCAGGATATACTCAACAAATGAAAGGACATGTAAGAGTTGACTTTTTGATAAAAAGATTCCCAAGACAGGCAAACGGTATAATAAACCTTATTACAATTTCCGCATCGCTATTTATTATCGGATTGTTAATCTACAAAGGGGTACTAGAAGCATTACAAGAAAAAGCGGTTTCCGATACATTACGTATACCACAAAAACCTTTTAAATTCTTGGTTCCTATAGGTTGTTTTGCTCTGTTTTCGGAATTACTTCTAGATTTTATGGAGAATTTACAAAATATTAAACCAAAACAGAAGAATTTTAGATGAGCCCCATTACAATTGGTATCTTGGGATTTCTGTTAGTTATCATATTGTTAATGCTAGGAATGCCTATTGCTTTTTTAATGATGTTAGTTGGGTTTTTAGGCATATGGAAACTTACTTCTTTTGAAACAGCTCTTTCTGTAATTGCGAAAAACCTTTATGGAGTGGTTTCACATTATCCTTATACAATAATTCCTCTTTTTGTATTGATGGGAGGATTAGCCAGTGTGGGCGGAATAACTGCTCAGTTGTACGATACGTTTGATAAATGGTTTCGAAGATTGCCCGGTGGACTTGCTTTAGCTACTATTGGGAGTTGTGCAAGTTTTGCGGCTATAAGTGGTTCTTCTGTAGCCGCTGCTGCTACAATGGGTAATATCGCTCTTCCTGAGATGAGAAGGTTTAATTATCACCCTAAATTAGCCACGGGTGTAATAGCAGCTGGAGGGACCTTAAGTTTCTTAATACCTCCAAGTTTAGGATTTGTGGTTTATGGAATGTTAACTGAGCAATCTATTGGTAAACTCCTTATAGCTGGAATAATTCCTGGGCTCATTTTGACGTTGTTTTATATGCTAATAACAATAATTCAAGTTATGTTGAACCCTTCTTTAGCTCCTAGGGTGACAAGCGGTGTTTCTTGGAGAGAAAAGTTTTACGCGTTAAAAGGAATCTGGGAAACGCTTTTGGTTTTTTTTGTCGTTATAGGAGGGATTTACTCAGGATTCATCACTCCTACGGAAGCCGGAGCATCAGGAGCTTTTTTGTTGTTTGTAATACTCATTTTAAAAAGGAAAGTTAAGATAAAAAATTTGTTAAACGCTTTGTTTGAAACAGTNANGATTTCAGCGATGGTTTTATTTCTTGTAGCAGGGGCTAACGTTTTCAGTTATTTTCTTGCCCTTTCCACAATTCCCATTGCCGTTTCTAATTGGATTGTTAGTTTAGAGCTTTCACGTTACGCCATATTTTCTATCATAATTGTTATTTATCTTATACTTGGTTGTTTTTTGGACGCTATTTCTATGATGGTATTAACATTACCGGTGGTCTTTCCCTTAATTTTAACACTTGGATTTGATCCAATATGGTTTGGAGTTACAGCTGTACTTATGATGGAAGCAGGTTTAATTACACCTCCTGTAGGGTTAAATGTGTATACTTTAGCTGGATTAGTAAAAGATGTTCCTATGGAAGAAATTTTTAAAGGAGCCCTTCCTTATTTGATTTTCCATTTTTAATTACCCTTGTTATTCTGGTGATCTTTCCAGAATTAGCGCTTTTCTTACCGCATTCCATGATGAGGTGAGCATAATGGTAAAAGTTAAATTTCTAATAAACGGAAAGGCAGTTGAAATTGATGTTGAAAAGGGAGAGAGTCTTTTATTTACGTTAAGAGAACGTCTAAAACTAAGAAGCGTTAAAGAAGGTTGTAGCATCGGAGAGTGTGGAGCTTGTACGGTTCTGATAGATGATCTTCCAGTATACTCCTGTCTTACTCCTACTGTTAAAGTTCAAGGTAAAGAAGTAAAAACAGCTGAATTTTTGGGTACGTCAGATAATTTGCATCCTCTTCAAGAAAATTTTATCAAAATGGGAGCAGTGCAATGCGGATATTGTACCCCCGGGATGCTTCTTGCTTCTTATGCTCTGCTTATCAAAAATACAAATCCAACAGAAAGGGAAATACGCGAAGCCATAAGCGGAAATCTTTGTAGATGTACTGGTTATTTGCCCATAATAGAAGCTATTAAAAACAGCGTTCCTTACTTTTTAAACATATCACCTGAAAAGTGTCCTACAGGAGAGGATGTAATAAGTTTTAGTAAGGATGAAGTCTTGGAAAAATTATACGATGAAAAAGTGGAAATAATAGCAGGAGGAACTGACATTTTAGTTTCTAAAAGAAAAAAGAACGAGGAAATAGAAAATTTCATAGATCTTACTTTGGTCAAAGAGTTAAAAGGAATAGACGTGACAAAAGACTGGATAAAAATAGGTTCAGTAACTACACATGCGGAGATTCAGAATGATGCGTTAATTAAAAATTCAGCAACTTCTCTTTCCATTGCGTGTGGTTTAATAGGTAGTCCTCAAATAAGAAATATGGCAACAATAGGCGGAAATATAATAAATGCTTCACCAGCAGCTGATACTATTCCTCCTCTTTTGATCCATGATGCAATTTGCGTATTAGAATCCAAAAAAGGGAAAAGGCAAATACCATTGATTGAATTAATAACAGGTCCTTATAAAACAGTTAAAAAATCTGAAGAAATTCTCACCGAAATAAGAGTGTTGCCGTTGTATGGATATCAAGAAGGTTATATTAAAGTTGGTAAGAGAAAAGCTTTGGCTATATCTAGATTGTCGATAGCATTTGCCATAAAAGAAAAAAAAGGGATCTATGAAGATGTTAGAATTTCAATCGGTTCTTGTACTCCTGTTCCCTTTAGAGCGTTTGTGGCTGAGGAGATTTTAAGATGTAATAAAAGAAACGAAAAGATAATTCGAAAGGCGATAGAAGCTACCATCGGGGAAATAATAAAGAAAAGCGGGGGAAGAAGCTCATATGCATACAAGATTCCTGTAATTCGTGATTTGCTTAAAGAAATTTTAGAGGGGAAAAGATGCCAATAAGGAGTCAAATACTAAGAGTCGATGCTTTAGAGAAAGTCACAGGAAAAGCCATATATGCGGGGGATTTTTACAGGGATGGGATGCTTTTTGGGGTTATCGTTAGAAGTACTCGACCCCATGCTAGGATTAAGAAAATTGATTTAAGGGAAGCACTTGAGTTGGAAGGCGTTATAAAAATTCTTACTCATAAAGACATTCCGGGCGAAAACATGTATGGAATAATAAAAAAAGACCAACCCTTCCTTGCAGTAGATAAAGTTCGATATGTAGGTGAACCTATTGCTGTTGTGGTTGGCGTTAATGAAGCTATTGCGAGAAAAGGAGCCAAATTAGTGAAAGTTGAGTATGAGGATATTGAAGTAATTTCGGATCCTTTCATAGCCATGAGTTCGCCTGTATGGGTTCATGAGAACGGAAATCTTTTATGTTGGAAAAGGGTGATAAAAGGTGACATAGAAAGAGGATTAGCAGAGTCCGATCTTGTGGTGGAGAGAGAATATAAAACCACATGGCTTGATCATGCGTTTTTGGAAACTGAAGCAGGATTTGGTTATATCGATGAGAATGGAAAAATTGTCATCATTTCTTCTACCCAAAATGTACATTATAAAAGGAAAGAAATCGCCCGTCTTTTAAGTTTACCCGAGGATAAAATCAGAATCATTCAAGCCACTACCGGAGGAGGATTTGGCGGCAAACTTGATATGACCGTAGAAGGGTATGTAGCACTTTCTGTTTACCATACAAAAAAACCGGTTCTTATACGCTTAAATAGAGAAGAAAGTTTTTTATCTAACACAAAAAGGCATCCTCTTTATATTAGATACACCACAGGTATTAAAAAAGACGGTTCTCTTTCTGCCGTTAAAGTACACATTATCGGTGATACGGGCGCCTATGCTTCTTATGGTGAGACGGTAGCTTTAAGAAGTGCAATACATGCTACTGGGCCTTACGAGGTGCCAAATGTATATGTGGAGAGCAAAATGTACTATACCAATAACCCCATATGTGGCGCGATGAGAGGTTTTGGTGTTCCTCAAGTGGCTTTTGCCCATGAGTCACAAATGGACATAGTGGCCAAGGAAATGGACCTCGATCCCTGGGCGATTAGGTTTAAGAATGCTTTGAAAGAAGGTGCGCTTACTTCCACTTCCCAACGTTTAGAAAAAGGAGTGGGATTTATAGATACTCTTAAAGCTATCGAACCCCTCTGGAAAGAGAGGAGATATAAGAAAAACAACGGTTTTGGTCTAGGGTGCATGTTTTATGGAATCGGCAACACCGGTATACCGAATCCCTCACGTGCTCAGATAAGGCTAACGGAAGAGGGCAAAATTTGCCTACATATAGGAGCTTGCGAGATAGGTCAGGGATCAGATACGGTATTCGTTCAAATAATATGTGAAGTGCTTGAGATTGAACCAAAGGACATAGTTTTAATAAGAGCAGATACCGATCTTACGGAAGACGCGGGATCNACTTCCGCAAGCAGGCAAACCTACATTTCAGGCAGAGCAGTTTATGAGGCGGCAATAAAATTAAAGGAGTTTTTGGTAAAGAGAAGGCTTCTACAGGAATAAAAGTCTAAAAGACATCGTTCTCAAATATAAAGAACTTGGATATCCCGTATTTGAAGGTTTCTTTGATCCTCCGGTTACTAAATTAGATCCCAATACTTCACAAGGTGTTCCTTATGCTACTTACTCTTTTGCGACTCATATGGCAGAAGTAGAAATCGATACTACCATTGGAAGTGTAGAAGTAAAAAGAATATATGCAGCTCATGACGTCGGTAAAGCTATTAATGTGACAAATATAAAAAGTCAAATATACGGTGGAATCGCTATGGGAATAGGTTTTGCTTTGATGGAAAAATTTGAACCTGGAAAGACGGAATCGCTAGATAGATACTACATTCCAACTTCTATGGACATGCCAGAAGAGGTTCAAATAATGCTAATAGAAAATGAAGAACCTACTGGACCTTTTGGAGCAAAGGGAATAGGAGAACCCGCTTTAATTCCAGTAGCTCCAAGTATTATTAATGCAATAGCTGATGCTGTAGGAATAAGAGTATTTGAATTACCATGTGATATAGAAAAATTAAAAACCAATTTAGAAAAAAGGAGGAGTTGAATGCAAGTGAGCGTTATTAAAAATATTGGAGCCATATTAACAGGGGATATTAGTAATCCAATAATAGAAGGACCTGTGTCAATTGTTGTTAGAAAATAGGGAAAATAAAAAGCATTACTAAAGAGGAAGTAGTTTTAAGTGGATTGGTAATAGATGTAAATGGTATGACCGTTCTACCAGGACTTATAGATTCACACGTACATCCCGTTTTTTGGTGATTTTACCCCTCGGCAAAATCAAATTGGGTTTATGGAAAGTAGTACTCACGGAGGAGTAACCGCAATGATCTCTGCAGGTGAAGTCCATTTACCAGGTAGGCCCTCCGATCCAGTTGGTTCAAAGGCATTGGCTGTTTTAGCTCATAAGGCGTTTTCTGCTTTTAGGCCAAATGGGGCGAAAATATACGCAGGAGCTTTAATACTCGAAAAAGGCCTTACCGAAGAAGATATAAAAGAAGTTGCACGGGAAGGGGTATGGCTTGTAGGAGAGATTGGTCTTGGTACTGTTAAAACAGCAAAAGAGGCCAAAGAAATGGTGGAATGGGCTAAAAAATACGGCATGAAAGTATTGATGCATGTAGGAGGAACTTCCATTCCTGGAAGTTCAACAGTAACATGTGATGATGTCCTTTACATTAATCCTACGGTAGCTTGTCATTTGAACGGAGGTCCTACAAGTGTACCGATTAAAGAAGCTTTCAAAATAATCGATTCTACGGAATGTGCCATAGAAATAGTTCATTGTGGAAATTTATATTCAGCTTTTGAAATAGTTAACTATATGAAAGAAAAAGCAATGTTGAATAGACTCATAATAGGAAATGATGCTCCATCTGGCACAGGGGTTATTCCTCTTGGTATATGGAGAATGATAAGCTTTATTTCTTCCATGTGCAAAATTCCAGCTGAAATTGCAGTTTGTTGTGCTACAGGTAATACAAAAAGAATTTTCGGGTTGAGTCACGGAATCATAAAAGAGGGTGAAGATGCTGATATCCAAATAATAGATGCACCTATGGGCTCGGCAGGAAAAGACGCCAAGTCTGCAATTGAAATAGGAGATATTCCTGCTGTGGCGATGGTATTAATAGACGGTATAGTGAGAGTCTATCCAAGCCGAAATACGCCTCCACCTGTTAGAAAGATCACATTATAGGGGGAGAAACGTGCGCGTAGATAAAGAGAAATGTAAAGGTTGTGGTTTATGCCAAGAAGTGTGTCCTTTAGAAGTTATAAATGTTGTTGAAGGAAAAGCGAATATAGAAGGAGAATGCGTAGAATGCAAAGCGTGTCTAAGGGTTTGTCCACACGAGGCACTCGTACCCGAAGCAAAAGAGGATCATCCAAAATGTGAAGCTTGTCCAATTATGTGTAGAATTCCGGAAGGTGCTTATGGAGCGTGCAAAAGATATTTAAATGAAAAAGGCAAGATAATAAGAAGAGGGAGGGTTTATACCTATGAAGAGATTGTTAAAATAATAAAATACGAAAAAGATCCTATAATTGAAGAACCGATTATTACAGGTATAGGAGTAGGAACCACTTATCCAGACTTTAGACCTTCTCCACTTATTGTTAGTGCTCTAAAAGATGGAATAGAAGTAATAACTGCGGTCACAGAAGCACCACTTAGTTATTCAGCGCTTAACCTAAAAATAGACACAGATTTTTATATAGGTTCAGAAGGAAAGAAAGTTTTTGTTAGAAAGAAAGGAAAAAGAATAATTGGTCACGTATGTACAGAACAATATGGTTCCAAAATAATTTCAATTGGCGGAATTAATATTTTAACATCCAAAGACGGACTTTTTGCTGCAAAAGTGATGTTAGAACTCCTTCAGGGGAAAAAAGTAATTATGGAAGTCGAAGATGGTCCGCAATTAGAAATCTGCATAGGTGAAGCTCCTGTAATAAATGGTGTTAAAGAAGAACTAATGAGAGTGGGATGTGGCAGTGCTACAATAGGGCTTTTTGGTCTATATATGTTAAAAATAGCTGATGAGGTAATTGTACTTGATGGTCACATTACAGGGCTTTTTAGTGAACACCCTGCGGCTAAATATTTGGGAAAGGAGAGGTCCGGAATTTATATAAAAGGCGAAAAAAGCACGGAAGGAAGATATTTCTTGCCCAAGGGAAAAGGCTGGGGAGGTACCAATATAGAAAATCCCTTAGAGATTATAAGCTCAGTAGATGTTGATAAATTTAAAGATGGGATGACCCTTCTTATTACCGAAACGACGGGGAGGAAATTTGCTTTTTATAAATTCAAAAATGGTAAATTTGAAGAGGAACAACCACCTCCTTCGGTGATACAATTTCTCGAGCTCTTGAGACAAAATTGCGAAAGGTCACGAGTAAGTGCAGTATTTATAGGAGGAATCGGAGGATCTGCAAGAGGAGGCGTTACAAAAAATCCTATAAAATTAACTAATGCGGTACATGAAGGAAAGGTTACAATTACAATCGGAGGAATAAAGCCCTTCATATTTCCAGGAGGTGGCATCAATTTTATAGTAGATGTAACTAAAATGAAAACAGATAGCATTTATATGGCTCCCACACCTTCATTTATTATTCCTATAGAATACACCATGAGAAAAGAAACATTTGAAGAAATAGGGGGGCATATAGAAGTTGTAAAAAAACTTGAAGAGGTATTAAACCGAAATGTTGATTGATATTGGACCGGTA
>Ga0065718_1002241_pt1 | contig 12026 bp, 13 predicted proteins | sample GBSCel77sediment_2_FD_59105 | JGI IMG/M metagenome (GOLD analysis project Ga0065718, IMG submission 59105) | Hot spring sediment microbial communities from Great Boiling Spring, Nevada - cellulolytic enrichment CS 77C v3 (version 3) | ecosystem: Environmental > Aquatic > Thermal springs > Hot...
GCCGGGATGATGACGTCGGTGTCCACATTGTCTCCGAAAACCACTGCTTTTCCGCGAATCATAGGTCTCACCTCAGAGTCTCTCTGGGGAGGTAATGTACCCCGCAACAGCGGAGCTTGCCGCAATGTAGGGGTTGACAAGGTACACCTCGCTCGTCTCATGTCCCATCCGGCCAATGAAGTTCCGGTTTGTGGTTGAGGCGCAGCGTTCTCCTGAGGCCAGAACGCCGAGGTGTCCCCCAAGGCATGGGCCGCAGGAAGGCGGGGCAATGACTGCGCCGGCCTCAAGGAAGATTTTGATGAGTCCCTCTTCTTCCGCCTGCCTCAGGACTTTGGGGCTTCCGGGAAAGACGAGAAGCCGCACGCCTTTTCGGACCTTCCGCCCTCGCAGGACTGAGGCCGCCATACGCAGGTCCTCGATGCGACCGTTGGTGCAGGACCCGATGACCACCTGGTCGATTTCGATTCTCGGAATGGCGTACACCGAGCGGGTATTGGAGGGAAGGTGAGGAAAGGCCACCTGGGGCTCGATAGAAGAGACATCGATGGTGTACATTTCCTTCCACTCGGCATCGGGGATCGGAGGAAAAGAGCCTCGGGGTACGGGAAGTTCCTGTGGCGCGAACGTAGGCGAGGGTGGTATCGTCCGGGGCGATGATACCGTTTTTTGGCTCCTGCCTCTATAGCCATATTGGCCATGGTGAAACGTTCGTCCATGGAAAGGGACTGGATTACCGGTCCCTCGAACTCCATGGCACAGTACCGGGCACCGTCGACCCCAATCTGGCCGATGATGAAGAGAATCAGGTCCTTCCCGGTGACAAAGGGTCGCCGTTCTCCTGAGAGGACGAACTTCAACGACTCTGGAACCCGGAGCCAGGTCTTCCCCAGAACCCAAGAGGCGGCAAGGTCGGTACTCCCCATGCCCGTGGCGAAGGCTCCCAGAGCCCCATAGGTGCAGGTGTGGGAGTCGGCACCGATGACGAGATCCCCNGGGACCACAAGGCCGAGTTCGGGCAAGAGCACATGTTCTATCCCGACCTCTCCTCCCTCAAAGAAGTGGCGAATGCCGTGTTTTTTCGCGAATTCCCGCATGAGCTTGACGTTTTCCGCTGAAGAGATGTCTCGGGCGGGAGTGTTGTGGTCCGCAACGAGGACGATTTTCTCGGGGTCCGCAATGGTTGCTATCCCCCGCTTTTCGAGTTCTTTGATGCTCAGGGGAGCGGTGATGTCGTTGGCGAGCATCACGTCCACCGTGACTTCGACGAGCTCCCCAGGAACCACCCTGTCCTTTCCCGCGTGGGCGGCGATGATTTTTTCGGTGATGGTCATCCCCATGGTCCATCAGCTCTCCCCATAGTCCTTTTGAGGGTTGAGTTTTCGCTTCCTCTGGGCCATCCGGTTGATGGCCGAAAAGATACGCCATGACGCTTGCCACCACCACGTCCTGGCTCGAACCTCGTCCGATGTACTCCTCACTCCCCATCGAGGATGCGCACGATGACCTCGCCAAGTGCTTCGGTCCCTCCGGTGATGGGACTGGAGGGTGTAGTTCACAAGGTTTGAGGAAATACCGAGCATCTTGCTGATAGCCTTGTAGGCGGCATCCACCGGACCAACNCCTGTGGCAACTCCCTCGAGCACCTCTTTCCCGTCCTTTACAAGACGTACGGTGGCAGTGGGCAGGATATTGTTCCCACAGCACACGTGCACGAAATCCAGGTGGTAGATTTCCTCAGGTTTTGCTACCTCTTCAGAGACGATGGCCTTGAGGTCGTCCTCGGTGATTTCTTTCTTCTGGTCAGCGAGTTGCTTGAAGCGCTGGAATGCCTGGTTGAGCTCCTCTTCAGAGAGTTTATACCCGAGCTCCTCAATCTTTTTGGCAAAGGCATGGCGCCCCGAGTGTTTCCCAAGGACCAGCACCCGGTCCTCCCGGCCGATGAGCTTGGCATCCATGATTTCGTAGGTGAGTTTTTCTTTAAGTACTCCATCCTGGTGGATTCCGGACTCGTGGGCGAAGGCATTCTGACCCACAATGGCCTTGTTAGGCTGGACAAGCATTCCCGTGCGCTGGCTCACGAGGCGACTCGTGCGGTAGATTTCCTGGAAGTTGAGGTTCGTCTCGGCCTGGAAGAAGTCCCGGCGGACGTACAGGCTCATGGCAATCTCTTCTAAGGCAGCGTTCCCTGCCCGCTCACCAATGCCGTTTACGGTGCACTCCACCTGTCCGGCGCCGGCAAGGATAGCAGCAAGGGAATTGGCGGTGGCAAGACCAAGGTCGTTGTGGCAGTGCACGCTCAGGACGACCTTTTCAATACCCCTGGTGTTTTCTAAGAGGTATTTAATGAGCTCCTGCATTTCAAAAGGTGTGATGTACCCAACCGTATCGGGGACGTTGATGATGGTGGCACCTGCCTCAATGACCGCTGCGTAGACCCGGCTCAGGTACTCCCAGTCTGAGCGAGTGGCGTCTTCGGCAGAAAACTCCACATCGGCAACGTACTTTTTCGCCCTTTTCACCGCCCATACTGCCTGTTCCAGGGCCTCCTCCCGGGAAAGGCGGAGTTTGTGTCGCAGGTGGATGTCTGAGGTGGCGATGAAGGTGTGGATGATGGGGTGCTCGGCATTTTTCAGGCACTCCCAGGCAATGTCAATGTCCTTGTCCTTGGCCCGGGCCAGGGCGCAGACGGCCCGGCCCTTCACGTTGTCCGCAACGAGTTTCACCCCTTCGGCGTCTCCCGGGGAGGCAATGGGGAAGCCCGCTTCGATGACGTCGACGTTTAAGCGGGCAAGCTGCAGAGCAATCTCCAGTTTTTTCCTGGGCGTTCAGGGCAACCCCTGGAGATTGCTCGCCGTCTCTTAACGTTGTATCGAACACGCGGATACGCCGCACTATCATCCCTCCTTCTTCAGCCAGGGCATCATGTTCCTTAAGGTCTTGCCGACCTTTTCGATGAGGTGCTCGGCGTCCTTCTGGCGGAGCGCATGGTACACCGGGCGGTTCGCCTGGTTCTCAAGAATCCACTCCCGGGCAAAGGTTCCATCCTGGATTTCGGCGAGAATCTTTTTCATCTCCGCCTTCACCTGGTCGTTGATGATTCGTGGTCCCCGGGTGAGGTCACCGTATTCGGCGGTGTCGCTGATGACCTGGCGCATGTGCATGAGGCCACCCTCGTACACGAGGTCCACGATGAGCTTCATCTCATGGAGGCACTCAAAGTACGCCACCTCCGGCTGGTAACCTGCCTCAACCAGGGTCTCAAAACCGGCCTTGATGAGGGCGGTGAGACCACCGCAGAGCACGGCCTGCTCTCCGAAAAGATCCGTTTCCGTTTCCTCGGCAAAGGTGGTTTCAAGAACCCCCGCTCTTGTGGCGCCAATACCCTTGGCGTAGGCCAGGGCGATGTCCTTGGCCTGGCCTGTAGCGTCCTGGTACACGGCCACAAGGGAAGGCACCCCTTTCCCCTCAAGGTACATCCGCCGCACAAGGTCTCCGGGACCCTTCGGGGCTACCATGATGACATCGACATCTGCGGGGGGGATAATCTGGTGGTAGTGGATGTTGAATCCGTGGGAGAACATGAGGGCCTTGCCTTTCGTGAGGTGAGGAGCAATGGATTCCCGGTAAATTGCTGGCTGGTGCTGGTCAGGAGCAAGCATCTGGATGATGTCGCCTTTTTCTGCCGCCTCTTTAGCGCTCACGGGTTCAAACCCTGCGTTTTTCGCCCTCTCGAAAACCGGGGGTTCCGGGGAGCTCTGCAACGATGACGTTGAGGCCACTGTCCCGCAGATTCTGTGCCTGGGCACTTCCCTGGCTCCCGAAACCAATGATGGCGATGACCTTCCCCTTCAGGATGTCGAGGTTAGCGTCCTGGTCGTAGTACATTTTTCGCCATGGTCCATCCTCCTTTTATAGGGATTGACTGCCCCGTGCCAGGGCTATCCGCCCTGTACGGGTCATCTCAATGATACCGTACTTTCGCAGAAGTTGCTCTAAGGCATCGATTTTATCCGGGGTCCCGGTAACCTCCACAATGAGGCTCTCCTCGTCGACGTCGACAATGCGGGCCCGGAAGATTTCCGCAGTCTGGGCGATTTCTCCCCGCAAGTTCGAGGGAGCATGGACCTTGATGAGAGCCAGTTCCCGGTCGACCACCGGGGTGTTGGCAAAATCACTGACCTTAATGACCTCGATGAGCTTGTAGAGTTGCTTGGTAATCTGCTCCAGGACATGCTCGTTTCCGGTGACAACGAGAGTGATCCGGGAAATGCTGGGATCCTGGGTTGGCCCAACCGCAAGACTCTCGATGTTGTAGCCCCGCCGGGCAAAAAGCGACGCTACCCGGGCCAGGACCCGGGGTTTATTCTCCACAAGGACCGCAATGATGTGTTCCACACTGTCACCTCCTTTACTCAAGGATCATCTCGTCCAGGGATTTTCCAGGCGGCACAAAGGGGAGGACGTTTTCTTCCTCCTCAATGTGGCAGTCCACAAGAACCGGTCGATCCTGCGCCTTCAGGGCTTCATCGATGGCCCGGTCAAGCTCGTCTTTTGTGGTGACCGAAATGCCCACTGCTCCGAAGGCCTGGGCAACCCGGGCGATATCTGGGTTCACGAGACGTGTACAGGAGTACCGTCCCCGGTAAAGACACCCCTGCCACTGGCGGACCATGCCGAGGAACTCATTGTTCATCACGAAGATTTTGATGGGGAGGCAGTAGTTCACGGCAGTCACGAGTTCCTGGATCTTCATAAAAATGCTCCCATCGCCGCTAATGAGGATGACGGTCTTGTCGGGGTTACCCACCTGGGCTCCGATAGAAGCCGGCAGTCCATACCCCATGGTCCCAAGTCCCCCAGAACTCGCCCAGGTTCGGGGCTTCTCCCGAGGGTATTTCTGTGCCGCCCACATCTGGTGCTGACCGACGTCGGTCACGACAATCGTGTCGAGGTGCTTCGTTTTCTCGTAGATTCGCTCAATGACATGGTGGGGGAGGAGCTTCTCGCTTTGCCGATACTTTGGAGTGTACTCCTTTTTCCATTGCTCGATCTCCTCGCGCCATTCAGGGTGGGTCATGGGCTCAAGGCGCTTCACGATTTCAGCGAGGACCATCCGGGCATCACCCACAATGGGGATATGGGGTTTCACGTTTTTGCCGATTTCTGCTGGGTCGATGTCGATGTGGATGATTCTGGCGTGGGGAGCAAAGGTATCGAGTTTCCCCGTTACCCGGTCGTCAAAACGGGCTCCGACGGCGATGAGGAGATCGCAGCGCATAACTGCCTTGTTGGCCCAGTACGTTCCGTGCATGCCAAGCATTCCCAAAGACAGGGGATGGCTTTCGGGGAAAGCCCCCTTCCCCACTGAGCGTATGCACCACAGGGATATCGGCTTTGGTGGCGAGTTCAAAAAGGACCTCAGAGGCTCCTGAGGCAATAACCCCTCCACCGACGTAGAGGAGGGGGCGTTTTGCCTCCCCGATGGCTTCGGCGGCGAGTTTGATTTGTTTGGCGTGGCCCTTGTAGGTTGGCCGGTACCCCGGGATTTTGATTTTCTCGGGGTAGACGAGCTCAATCATCTTCTGCTGCACATCCCGGGGAAGGTCCACAAGCACCGGTCCCGGGCGGCCGGAAGAGGCGATGTAGAATGCCTCCCGGATCACGTAGGGGAGGTCTTCAGCCCTGGTGACGAGGAAATTGTGCTTCGTGATGGGCATGGTGATGCCGGTGGTGTCGGCCTCCTGGAAAGAGTCCTTGCCAATGAGGTGGGTGAAAACCTGCCCGGTGAGAGCCACAATGGGGATGGAATCCATGTAGGCTGTGGCAAGACCTGTCACGAGATTCGTGGCCCCTGGGCCGGAAGTAGCGATGCACACCCCCACCTTTCCCGTGGTCCTGGCGTATCCGTCGGCAGCGTGGGCTGCTCCCTGTTCATGTCGCACGAGGATATGACGAATCTCGGGAGTATCAAAGAGGACGTCGTAGATATCGAGGACTGCCCCACCAGGGTACCCGAAGATGAACTCCACGCCCTCTTTCTTTAAGAGTTCCACAAGAACCTGGGCGCCTTTCATGCGCACTGCCACCCACCTCCTTTTCAGGACATGCTTGCGCCAAGGGATGCGGAGGAGGCGAGTTTCGCAAAACGGGCCAAAATCCCTCGCTCGTAGCGGGGTTTTGGTGGAACAAAGGCCCTTTTGCGTTGCTCAAGCTCTTCCGCGCTCACCAGAAGCTCAATCCTTCGGTTGGGGTATGTCAATGAGGATTTCGTCCCCATCCCGGACGAGGGCGATTGGTCCCCCCACGAAGGCTTCGGGCGCTACGTGCCCAACACATGGCCCTCGGGTACCACCCGAGAATCTCCCATCGGTCACCAGGGCCACGTCTTTAGCCAGCCCCATACCCACAATGCTTGACGTTGGGGCAAGCATCTCCCGCATGCCTGGACCTCCCCGGGGGCCCTCAAAGCGGATCACCACGACCGAACCTTTGGTGATTTTCCCCGAGGTAATGGCCTCCATGGCTTCCTCTTCGCTGTTGAAGCACACCGCTTTCCCCCGGAACACGCGCACGCTCTCGTCAACCGCCGCCTGTTTCACCACCGCTCCTTCCGGGGCAAGGGACCCAAAGAGCACCGCGATGCCACCTTCGCGGTTGTAGGGGTTGTCAAGGGGTCGAATTACCGAACGGTCCACAAAGTCCACGGATCTCTGGATTTCTCGAATGGTTTTTCCCGAGACCGTCCGGGCATCTTCGAGGAGGTCTCCCAAGGTGGCTAAAAGGGCAGGAATACCCCCGGCGAACTCCAGGTCCTCCATGAAGAGGTCTCCTGCCGGCTCAAGGAGCACAAGGTGGGGGATTTCCCGGGAAAGCTCGTCGAACGTCCTGAGAGAAATGCTCTCAAGCCCAAGTTCCCGGGCAAGAGCGAGAAGATGCAACACAGTGTTGGTCGACCCCCCAAGGGCCAGGTCCACACGGATGGCATTCCGGAGGGCTCTTTCGGTGAGGATGCTCCGGGCATTCCATCCTTCTCTGACAAGCTCCACGATGCGCTTGCCACTTTCGTAGGCAATACGCCGCTTTTTCGCCGATACCGCAAGAGCCGTTCCGCACCCTGGGAGGCTCATGCCCATGGTCTCCACAAGGCACGCCATGGTGTTCGCGGTGTACAGTCCCTGGCAGGACCCTCCCCCGGGACAGGCTTCTTCTTCGAGAGCAAAGAGTTCGGCCTCACCGATATCGCCTTTCCGGTACCGTCCCACCGCCTCGAAGGTATCCCGCACAAACGCTAAGCGTCGTCCCCGGTAGCGTCCGGAGAGCATGGGGCCGGCGGTGACGAAAATGGCCGGGATGTCAAGGCGGGCTGCGGCAAGGAGCATTCCCGGAGTGATTTTGTCACAGTTTGTGAGGAGGACAACGCCGTCAAGGGCATGGGCCTCGACGACCGATTCGATGGCGTCGGCAATGATGTCCCGGCTGGGCAGAGAAAAGCGCATTCCCTCATGTCCCATGGCAATACCGTCGCAGATTGCCGGGACTCCAAAGACAAAGGGCGTTCCTCCTCCGGCTTCCACTCCCCGTTCGATGAAGCGTTCCAATTCCCGCATGTGGATGTGTCCGGGAACAAGGTCTGAGAAGGCGCTGGCGATGCCAATGAGCGGTCTTCTCAAGCCTTCCCGGGTGATGCCTGTAGCAAAGAAGAGTGAACGGTGTGGACAGCGGTCAACGCCTTCGGTGACTCTTGTGCTTCGCATGGTATTCCTCCTTTCTGTCCTTTCGAACAAAAAACCCTCGCCCCGAAAGGGGCGAGGGTTATCCCCGCGGTACCACCCTTTTTACCCGCAAAAGCGGGTCACTTTTTCCTCGTAACGGGAGGTTTCCGGGCCGCCTACTACCTTCAGCAAGCCGCTCAAGAGGCGAGCTTCGGTGTCGCTTTGGACCTGCTTCCACCTTCCCGCAGGCTCTCTGGACCGCCGCGAGCACCTACTGTTCCCCTTCGTCGCTTTCCCTTTTTCTGGTGTTGTGAGAGAATATAGCACACGGGAACTCGTTTTGCAACGGGGGTGGGAATTTTGGCGCCACGGGCCTTTGTCTCCTTTAGCGGTGGGAAGGACTCGCACCTGAGCCTCTGGAAGGCGAAGCAAGCAGGCCTTGACGTTGTGATGCTCCTCTCCATGCTCAGGGAGGATGGCGAAAGATCTGCGTCCCATCGTATTCCTGCGGCAATCCTGCGCCGCCAGAGCGAGGCAATGGGCATTCCCATTCTCCTTCGTCCCACGTCCTGGGCAGCGTACGAGGAGAACTTCCTTGCTTGTCTTTTTGCGTTGAAGGAGAGAGGAATCACCTTTGGGGTTTTTGGGGATATCGATGTTATGGAGCACCGGGAGTGGGTGGAGCGGGTTTGTCAAAAGGCTGGTGTTATCCCTTTTTTGCCCCTTTGGGGGAAGGACCACAAAGAGGTTGCCCTTGAGGTGGGACGTGTGGGTTTTGAGGCGTACGTCATCGTGGTGAAGGACGGTTCAGTGCCCCAGGATTTCCTCGGAAGAAGGTACGACGAGGGTCTTGTTGCCGAACTCCTTGCCCTGGGTATTGACCCCTGTGGGGAGGGAGGGGAATTCCACACCCTGGTGGTTTCCGGTCCCCCGTACCGGCATCGCCTTCCGTATACCTTTGGAAACCCCCAGTTTGATGGGAAGTGCCATTACCTTGAGGTCTGGTGATGCACCGTGGAACGCCCGAAAGGAATTCGCTTTGTGACCCAGACGGCGATGTTTTTCGCCCTGACACTCCTTGTGCAGGCTTTCGGTTTNCCCCAGATGCTCACCGGTCCTCTGGTGAACGCCTTTCTGCTTCTCTCGACCATTTTCTCCGGTATTTTNAGCGGNNTCATCATTGGCCTTTTCACTCCCTGGGTGGCCCTTCTGCGAGGCATCCTTCCCGCACCCCTNNGCCCCATGGTGCCTTTCATCATGGTGGGCAACGGAGCACTGGTGACNGTTTTTGGACTCCTGGCAAAGAGGAAATCCCTGTCCTTTGAGATTGTAGGAGTTTGCCTTGGGGCTTTGGTGAAGTATCTCATNCTCTCTCAGGCAGTTCGGTTCCTCGTTGCCGTTCCTCCCCCTGTTGCCCGGGCCATGCAGGTTCCCCAGCTTGTCACTGCTCTCCTTGGAGGGGCCGTTGCTCTGAGTCTTTCCCGGGCTGTTGAGCGGACCCGTCTTCCCGGAAAGCGCGCTTCAGGGTGAAGAAGAACCGGCTCCCTCCCTGAGGTCGGTTCTCCACGCCCACCGTGCCTCCATGGCGCTCAACAATTTCCCGCACGATGGCAAGGCCGAGCCCCACACCACCACCCTTCCGGGAACGGGACTTCTCCACCCGGTAGAATCGCTCAAAGATAAAGGGAAGGTCATTTTCCGGAATCCCTGGGCCCTCGTCGAGCACCGAGACAGTCACCATGCCTTCCCTTTCCTCTCCCTCAATGGTGATGGTGCTACCCTCGGGAGAAAAGAGAATGGCATTGTGGAGGAGGTTGGTGAGGACCTGAGCAAGGCGGTCACGGTTGCCGAAGACCACAAGGGGGAGGGCAAGGTGGTTTTCGACGTTCACGCGTTTTTCCTGGAAAAGCGGGGTGAGTTTGAGGACAACCTCCCGGGTGAGGGCAGCAAGGTCTACCGGTTCCATCTCCCATCGGACCTTTCCTGACTCCATGAGAGAAAGGTCCAAAAGATCCCGGATGAGCCTGGACATCCGCAGGGTTTCCTCGTAGAGGAGGGGCAGGTATTTTTTTCGGAATTCTTCGAAAGAAATGACGCCGTCAAGGACAGCCTCGAGAAACCCCTGGATGGCGGTGAGGGGGGTCTTGAGTTCATGGGACACATCNGCGATGAACTGCCGGCGGAGTTCTTCNGCCCGACGGAGCTCGGTGATGTCCTGGATAACCCCTACGGCCCCGTAGAGCACTCCTTCATCCTCAAGTGGAGCAACCCGGACAATGAGGCGCTTTGAGCGNAACACGCACTCCCCCTGGGTAGCCACTCCGCTTTTGAGGGTTTCNTGGAAGAGCATAGCGACATCCTGGGGGAGAACCTCATCAATTCGGGCTTTCCCCTCAAGAGGGGTTTCGAAGACCTCCTGGGCTTTGGGATTTGCCGAGAGGATGCGCCCCTCAAGGTCCAGTGCCACCACACCCTCCTTGAGGGCAAGGAGGATGTTCTCAATCTCCCGTTTTTCCNTCTCTAAAGTCCTGATGGTTCGCTCAAGCTCCTGGGAGAGGGTGTTGAAATCCCGGGCAAGNTGCCCAAGCTCCTCTTCAGGGGGAATTTCCAGGCGCTTGGTGTAGTCTCCTGAGGCTATGGCCCGGGCCATGGTGCGCATTTTCTTAAGCGGCACGGAGAGNGAACGNGAGAAGAGAAACGCGAGAATCACGGCCAGAGGAAAGGCCACAAGGCCGGACCACAAAAGGAGGTACCGGAAGGCCTTCACGGTCATCTGGATATCCGCAAGGGGAGTGGAGAGGAAGAGGACCGCTTGAGGCGGGGCATCAGGGGGCAGGGGGAGGGCGACAACAAGCATCTCCTGGCGAAGAACAGGGAGCACTCCCTGGAAGGTCACCGCCTTGCCCTGGCGAAGGCGGTTCTCGAGTTCCTGGAGAGGGAAGACACGTCGGAACATCGCCCCGGGGCGCATCATCTGGGGACCGTGGCGNAGCGGGGAATCTGGGGCAAAGAGACGGNTCANNGGCACAAGGAGCACATGAATGCCCTCGCTCAGGCGCTTCACGGTCTCGGGGATTTCCTGAGTGGGAGACGTGAGAACNCTGGCGATGAGTTCCCCCCGCCTTTTCAGTTCCCGCTCTTTCAGGGAGAGGTAGAACTGGCNGAAAAGCTGCGACATGCTGGCAAAAAGCACCGCGTAGGTCACGGCAAGGATGAGGAGTGACGAGAGGAAGAACTTGCCAAAAAGCGTCCGCTTCATGGTTCCTCGAACTCGAGCTTGTATCCGTAGCCCCACACGGTTTTGATGAGAGGTGGAGCTCCAGCAGCCTCGAGTTTTTCCCGGAGGCGCTTAATATGGGTATCCACGGTCCTTGTGTCTCCGAGGAAGTCATACCCCCAGACCTCTTCAAGGAGCTTCTCCCGGCTGAAAACACGGTTGGGGTGGAGGGCGAGGAAATAGAGAAGCTCGAATTCCTTCGGTGTTGTGCTGATGGGAGTTCCCTGCACCAGGACCTTTTTGGCCTCGTGGTCGATCACAAGAGGTCCAAGGCGAACGACCTGGTGTTTTGCGGGATCCTGGAGTTTCCCTCGCCTGAGGACCGCCTTGACCCGGGCCACAACCTCCCGGGGGCTGAAGGGTTTGGGAACGTAGTCATCGGCCCCCAGTTCGAGTCCGAGAACCCGATCGACCTCTTCACCCCGGGCGGTGAGCATGATGATGGGGATTGTGGAGAAGCTCCGAATTTCCCGGCATACCGTCCAGCCGTCCTTTTTCGGGAGCATGAGGTCAAGGAGCACGAGGTCAAAGGAGTGACGCTTCACTGCCTCGACTGCGGCTTCTCCGTCGTACACCACCGTGACTGCAAAACCCTCTCGCTCGAGGTACAGGCGGAGGATTTCCCCCACAGACGGTTCGTCATCGACAACGAGGATTCTCCCCATGGCTTTCCCATTCTATAAAACGCCACACCCCAGGGCAAGGGGGGAAGGAGGGGGCCCTGGGGTGTGGCTCCCAAGGAGGGAGTACTCAGAAGAACCTTGGACAGAAGCCCTCAGGACCTCTTTTGCCCATGCCCCACCCAAAAGGTGGAGGTTCTTGAGCTGCTCCGGTGTGAGCACACCCAGTATCTGCTGGTACATATCCTTCCTCAGGCTTGAGAGTTCCTCCTGAAGGTTCAGGATTTCTGTGATTTTTTGCCCGGATGCTCTCTGCAACTTCCTGCGTGGCTTCTTTAAGCTGGAGTTCCCGGAGTTCCAGAACCTTTGCCTGAATCTGGGCTTTGAGGTCTGCTGCTTTGGTGAGGAGTTCTTCTC
>Ga0065718_1005255_pt1 | contig 12025 bp, 10 predicted proteins | sample GBSCel77sediment_2_FD_59105 | JGI IMG/M metagenome (GOLD analysis project Ga0065718, IMG submission 59105) | Hot spring sediment microbial communities from Great Boiling Spring, Nevada - cellulolytic enrichment CS 77C v3 (version 3) | ecosystem: Environmental > Aquatic > Thermal springs > Hot...
GCTCACCATCCTACAGAAATTAGAGAAACACTAAAAGCAGCCAGAGAAAAATTTAAAAACAAAACAATTTGGTGTATTTTCCAACCCCATCAATATCAAAGAACTTTTTATTTGTTTGAAGATTTCGTAAAAACATTAAAAGAAGTGCCTGTTGATAAACTCATTTTAACTGATATTTATGAGGTGGCTGGCAGAGAAAACAAAAGAACTAAAAAATTAGTTTCGAGTCAAAGATTAGTAGAAGCGGTAGATAAAAATTCTGTAATTTTTGTCAAAAAAGACCAAATTAAAAATTTCCTGAAAAATAATTTAAATGGTGGAGAAATAGTTATTTTTATGGGGGCAGGAGATATTTATCAAATTGCCTCAGAACTTGCCATTTAAAAAAATAAGTGTTATAGAAGAAGTATGAAAAGAGTCCTTGTTAATCAAACCCCAAATTATATTGGAAAGAAAATCAAGGTTGCAGGATGGATAAATAGCATTAGAAGCCATGGGAAAATTAATTTTATTGACCTAAGAGATAGAACTGGAATTTTGCAAATTTTTTTTGAAAAAAATTTAAAAAAGGAGTTTGNCGAAGANGATGTAGTAGAAATTGTAGGAACTGTACAATTGCGACCAAAACAAAATATCAATCCAAATTTAGAAACTGGAAAAATTGAGCTAAAAGGAGAAAAAATTTCATTAATTTCTAAAGCAAGAGTTTTGCCTTTTGATTTAAAAAATCTTAATTTATCTTTACCAAAACTTCTCGATTTCCGCCCACTTTCTCTTAAAAATGAAAAAATTAAAGCAATTTTTAGGGTTGAGGAGGTTTTGATTGATGCTTTTAGAGAAAGTTTAAAAAAAAGAGGTTTTTTTGAATTTCAAGCTCCAATAATTGTTTTTTCTTCTACTGAAGGGGGAGCACAGCTTTTTGAGATAAACTATTATGGAAAAAAAGCCTTTTTAGCCCAATCTCCTCAACTTTACAAGCAAATTTTGGTTTCCTCTTTTGAAAGAGTTTTCACAGTTTGTAAGGCGTTTAGAGCAGAACCAAGNGTGACTACTCGTCACCTTTCTGAATATATTTCNTTAGATTGTGAAATGGGATTTATNGAAGACTGGAAAGAGCTTTTGGTCCTTTGTGAAGAGGTTGTTAAAGAAATGATTTCAAGAGTGGCAAAAGAGTGCAAAAAAGAGCTTTCACTTTTTAATGTCTCTTTGCCAAATCTCAAAAAATCTTTTCCTTCGCTTAGATTAAAAGAAGCCCAAGAGATTATTTTCCAGCGGACAGGAAAAGATAAAAGAAAAAGTCCAGATTTGGATCCTGAAGATGAAAAAGAAATTTGTAATTTTGCAAAAGAGAAGTGGGGGAGTGAATTTATTTTTATTACTCATTTTCCCACAGAAAAAAGACCATTTTACACTTTTGAAGATCCAGAAGATCCCAATTTTACCTTAAGTTTTGACTTGCTGTTTAGAGGATTGGAAATTGTCACTGGAGGGCAGAGAATTCACGATTATCAAATGTTAGTTTCTAAAATGAAAAAATTTGGTTTAAACCCAAAAAGCTTTGAATTTTATCTTCAAGCTTTCAAATATGGAATGCCACCTGAAGGAGGATTTGCAATTGGCGCAGAGAGGTTTGTAAAACAAATTCTAAATTTAGAAAACATTAGAGAGGCTTCTTTGTTTCCTCGCGACTTAGAAAGAATAGATTTGAGGTTTTCAACTTTAAAATCAAAAAAATGTCAAAAGCATTAAAATTTTTTTTCATCTCTCTCTTTTTAAGCATTCCTTTTTGGTGGGGAATTAACTTATTTAATGAAAAATTGGAAAATTATATTTTAGCTCAGATTTCAGCTCCACTAGAAAATATCATTTTTGTACCTCCAAAAAGAAAACCGCCCCTTTCTTTAAATGCAAAATCAGCAATTTCAGTTAAAACTAATCTTGAAAATTTTGAAAAAATTCTCTTTAAAAAAGAAGAAAAAACCCCGCTGCCAATTGCTTCTTTAACAAAATTAATGACCGCTTTAGTAGTCTTTGAAGAAGGATATGATTTAAAAGAAGAAATTTTAATCTCAAAAAAAGCCTCAAGTCAAGAAGATGTTCCAATTTTTGGAAATTTAAAAGAAGGAGAAAAATTAAAAATTGAGGATTTATTGGAGTTAAGTTTGGTTTACTCAAGCAATGATGCAGCTTTCGCTCTTTCTGAAAAGGTTCCAAATTTTGTTGAAAAAATGAATACTTTATCTCAAAAATTGGGAATGGAAAATACTCATTTTTCAAATCCAACAGGCGTAAATTCAAATTATTCAACTGCAGAAGATCTAGTAAAATTAGCAAAATACATTTTGAAAAATTATCCTCAAATTTTTGAAATTTCGCGAAGACCTCCAAAATATAAATTAGATAATGGAATTTATAATATTTTTGTGCCAAAAGAAATTGTAGGGGGTAAAACAGGATACACCCCTGAAGCTGGGGGTTGTCTTTTGTTCATTTTTCGAGACGAAGAACAACCAAATATTTTTTACATTAACTTAATTTTGGGAGCCTCTAGCGTTCAGGAAAGAGTTGAGGAAATGCAAAAACTAATTAACTGGATTTTGTCCTAGTTTATGCCTTTTATCAGTCAATTTACATTTAACGCAATAAAAGTATTATTTTTTTCATCTCTTGGAGCTATTTTAGGATTTATTTTTGTTCATCCTTTAATTAATTTTTTGTATAAAATTAAATTTTGGAAAAAGGAAGCAAGAGAAATTTCAATTACTGGAGAAAAAGCTGAAGTTTTTTACGAGCTTCATAAAGAAAGAGAAACAAGCATTCCAAGGGGTGGGGGATTATTAATTTGGATTTCTGTTACTTTTTTAATTTTTTTGTTCTTTTTTCTTTCTTTTCTTGATCGTCCCTGGTGGTTAAAAAAATTGAATTTTCTTTCTAGAAATGAAACTTGGCTTCCTCTTTTTGCTTTAGTATCAGGCTCAATTTTGGGATTGATTGATGACATTTTAGTTGTTTTTGGAAAAGGAAAATATTCGGGAAAAGGATTAAGCTTTGCAGCACGATTGATGGTTGTTTTTTTAATCGGATTAATAGGGGGACTTTGGTTTTATTTTAAACTTGAATGGGACACAATTCATATTCCTCTTTTATTTAATTTTCCAGAGGGAATTGATCTAAAAGTTAGATTTTTTATTGTTCCTTTATTTATTTTGGTAATGTTAGCTACTTGGGCAGGGGGGGTAATTGATGGTCTCGATGGTTTAGCCGGAGGAGTTTTTGCAACGATTTTTGGTGCTTTTGCAATCATTGCATTTTCTCAAGGAAAAGTAAATTTGGCAACATTTTGTGCTACAATTTTGGGAACTCTTTTTGCCTTTTTATGGCATAACATCCCTCCAGCTAAATTTTATATGGGAGAAACAGGCGTTTTAGGCTTAACTTCGACTTTAGCTGTAATTTCATTTTTAACAGATTCAGTCGCAGTTTTGCCAATTATTGGAGGAATTATGGTAATTGAGGTTGGTTCAATAATTTTGCAACTTCTTTCTAAAAAATTTAGAAAAAAGAAAATCTGGTTGTCTACCCCAATTCACCATCATTTTGAAGCTAAGGGCTGGAAAAGTTATCAAATTACAATGAGATTTTGGATTTTATCTGTAATTTTTGCTATTTTGGGAGTAGTAATTAGGCTTTTGGGATAAAAAAATGGAAAAGTACAAAAAATTAAGAGAAAAATTTCCTCAATTTATCTACAAAAAATATTTAGTGTTTTGGAAAGGAAAAGATTTAGTATTAACTTATTTTTTTGAAATTCCTCCAAAATTTGAGTTCAAAACCAAAATTCTTATTGAAAAAGTCCCAAAAATTGATTTGAAAGATAAAACCCTTTCAAATTTGGTTTTTAACTTGGGATTGGTAGAAATGTTGAATTATTGGAAGCTAACTTGTTCTCCGCGCATTAAAATTGAAGCTGGGAAGCTAAGTCAACGTGGGATCAATTTTTTAAAGAAATTAGTTTTCAAAGGAATGGGGCAATATTTTTACGAAAACAAAATCAATTTTAAAGAAAAAAATTTCTTAAAAATAGAGGTTGAAAGGGAAGTTCCAAAGCCAAAAAAATTATCAAAAGAATTTTTTAAGGAAGGGGATAAGGTTTTGATTCCTTTGGGTGGAGGAAAGGATTCTGTGGTGGTAATAGAAATTATAAAAAGAAAAAAGGTTCCTTTTGGGATTTTTATTCTTAACCCCAAAAAACCTCAGCTTGATATAGAAAAAATCGCAAAACCAAAAGAGACAATTTTTGTCAAAAGAAAACTTTCACCTCTCTTATTCAAATTAAATGAAGCAGGATTCTTAAACGGTCATGTACCATTTTCTGCCTTTTTGAGTTTTTTGGTTGTAACTTTGGCCTACATTTTTAAATATAAAAGGATTGCTTTTGCCTGGGAAAAGAGTGCCTCTCAGGGAAATTTAAAGTATTTAGGGGAATGGATTAATCATCAATGGTCAAAGAGTTTAGAATTTGAAAAGCTATTCAAAAATTATTTAGAAAAAAACATTTTAAAGGGAATTGAAGTTTTTTCTCCAATCAGAAAAATGTCAGATCTTGAAATTGCAAAAAGGTTTGCAAAATACAAAGAATACCATCCTTACTTTACAAGTTGCAATATCTCTCTTAAACTTCAAAAAGAAAAATGGTGTAAAAATTGTCCAAAGTGTGTCTTTACTTTTTTAACTTTGTATCCCTTTTTAAAAGAAAAAGAAATCTTAAAAATTTTTGGCGAAAATATTTTCGAAAATAAAAAACTCTTGCCAATTTTTGAAAGACTACTCGGATTAAAAGATTTTAAACCATTTGAGTGTGTAGGAACACCAAAGGAAGTAAAAAGGGCTATAGAGCTTTCACTCAAAAAAATAAAAAAAAAGGGGGAAAAAATTCCCCCGCTTTTAACTGAAATTTCAAAAAAATTATGGAAATTGAAAGATTAAAAAAAGAAAAAGTTCTAATTTTGGGTTTTGGGAAGGAGGGAAAAGATGTTTTTAATTTTTTAAGAAAACTTTTTCCCAAAAAACCAATAGGAATAGCAGATAAAAATCCAGAAGTTTTTGAGAAAAATCTAAAAAATGTAAAGTGGTACCTGGGTGAAAATTATCTCAAATCCTTGGAAAATTACGACATTATTATAAAATCTCCTGGAATTCCAATTCATTTACCAGAAGTTGAGGAAAGTTATAAAAAAGGAAAAATAACATCACAAACAGAAATTTTTCTTCAAAATTTTCAAGGAAAAGTAATTGGGGTTACTGGAACAAAAGGAAAAAGTACTACTGCAACTTTAATTTACAAAATTTTAAAAGAAGGAGGAGAAAAGGTTTGTTTTGGGGGGAATATTGGGAAACCGGTTTTGAATTATTTATTCTCTTTAAAAAAAGAGGATATTTTTGTTTATGAAATGTCCTCTCATCAACTTTACAATTTGAAAATTTCGCCTCAAGTTGCGATTTTTTTAAATATTTATCCTGAGCACTTAGATTATTATAAAGATTTCAATGAATATTTAATGGCAAAAGCAAATATTACTCTTTGGCAAAAAAAAGAAGACTTTTTAATTTACAATTTCAATGACAAAAATATTAGAAAAATTGCAAAAAAATCTAAGGCAAGAAAAATTCCTATAAAAAATTATAGTTTGATCCTGAAAGAAGTTGGGATAAAAAAAATTCCATTCTGTGGAAGTTTTTATGGGCTAAATATAGCAGCTGGAATTGAAGTTGGAAAAATTTTTAAAATAAAAAAAGAAAAAATTAAGAAAGTTATTGAAAATTTTAAACCCTTGCCTCACCGACTGGAATATGTGGGACGATTTAAGGGAATAGACTTTTTTAACGACTCTCTTTCTACTATACCTCAAACAACAATTTTAGCCTTAAATTCTCTGGGAAACAAAGTTGAAACATTAATCTTGGGAGGTTACGATAGGGGAGTGGATTTTAAAGAATTAGCTAAAGAAATTTTAAAAACGAAAGTCAAAAATTTAATTTTATTCCCCGAAACCGGAAAACGAATTTGGAAAGAAATTTTAGAAGAAACAAACAACAAACCAAAATTTAAGAATGTGTTTTTCTTTGATAACATGAAAGATGCAGTAAAAGCTTCATTTGAAGTAACTTCCAAAGGGAAAATTTGCCTTATGTCTCCTGCCTCTCCCTCTTTTGGCTTGTTTAAAAATTATAAGGAAAGGGGGAATCTTTTTAAAAAATATATAAGAATTTATGCCAGAAATAAAAAAAGGAAGGGTTGATTATTTTTTAATCTTGATTGTTTTTTTTCTATCAGTTTTTGGTTTAATAATTTTAGCTTCTGCTTCAGCTTTTTTCGCTCAAAAAAAAGTAGGGGATAGCTTTTATTATGTAAAAAGACAAATATTCTTTGGTTTTTTACCAGGAATTCTTTTAGCTTTTTTAGTTTCAAAATTAAAGATTAAATCCTTGAAAAAATGGAGTTTGGTAATTTTTTTAACAAATATTTTACTTTTAGGTTTGGTTTTTGTTCCGGGACTTGGACTAAAAGTGGGAGGGGCGACTCGCTGGTTAAATCTTAGAATTTTTTCATTTCAACCTTCAGAATTTTTAAAATTAAGTTTTATTTTGTATTTGGGAAGCTGGTTAGAAAGTAGGTATGGAAAAAGAAAAAGTGAAATGGGGCCCTTACCATTTTTAATTATCCTTTTTTTAGTGGGAATTTTTTTAGCGCTTCAGCCTGATGCAAGTACGCTTTTAATTATTGCCCTAACTGGTATTTTAATGTATTTTTTAGCAGAAACCCCATTATGGCATACCATTTTGATAGTTCTTTTTTTACTTTTTGGGGGTTTAATTTTAATTTTTGTTGCTCCCTATAGAATGAACAGAATATTGGTTTTTTTGAATCCTAATATAGACCCATTAGGTTTGAGTTATCATCTCCAACAATCATTAATTAGTGTTGGTTCTGGAAGAGTTTTTGGAACAGGACTTGGGTTTTCTGAACAAAAATTAGGATATTTACCAGCAGTAGTTTCAGATTCAATTTTTTCGGTTTTGGCAGCAGAAACAGGATTTATTGGATGTTTATTTTTGGTTTTTTTCTATTTGATATTTTTTTGGAGAGGGTTTAAAATTGGAATAGAGAGCGAAGATTTCTTTTCAAGACTGGTTGCTTTTGGAATAACTTTTTGGATAACTTTTCAAGCTTTCTTTAATATCGGAGCGATGATTGGAATATTGCCATTTACTGGAATTCCTTTGCCATTTATTAGTTATGGTGGTTCGGCAGTTATTGCTCAATTAATAGGAATTGGTATTCTTTGTGCTATTTCAAAAAATTTAACCTAACATGAAAATTATCTTCACTGGAGGAGGCACAGGCGGGCATATTTTTCCAATAATAGCTATTGCTAGAGAGTTAAGGAAAATTGTCCCTCAATACGAATTGAAGCTTTTTTATATTGGACCAAAAGATAAATTTGGTAAAATTCTCGCACAAGAAGGAATAAGAACATTTTTTGTTTTAAGTGGGAAATTGAGAAGATATTTAGATCCTGTGAGTTTGATTTTAAATGTGGTTGACATGTTTTTTAAAATTCCTCTCGGTTTTTTGCAAAGTTTTATTTATATTTTCTTTTTAGCTCCAGATTTAATTTTTTCTAAAGGTGGTTATGGATCTTTTCCTCCTGTGCTTGCNGGAAAGCTTTTGGGGGTACCAATTTTTNTNCANGAATCAGATAGTATCCCTGGTTTNGCTAATCGAATTTTAGCCCACTTTGCTACAGAAATTTTCGTTTCATTTCCAAATACTCCCCACTTTCCTCCCAAAAAGGTCATTCTGGTTGGAAATCCTGTAAGAGAGGAACTCTTAACAGGGAGCAAAGAAAAAGCAAAAGAATTTTTTAAGTTAACCGGGGAAAGACCAGTTATTTTGATTTTAGGTGGCTCTCAAGGAGCTCAAAGAATTAATGATAAAATCTTAGAAGTTTTACCTCATTTGCTAAAAAATTTTGAGATTATTCATCAATGTGGAGAAAAAAATTTCGAATCAGTAAGAACTGAAGCCAGAGTAATCATTGATGAATACTTGGCAAGATTTTATCATCCTTATCCATTTTTTAATGAAGAAGAGCTTAAATTAGCTTATGCAGCTGCTGATTTTGTGGTTTCAAGAGCGGGAGCTGGAGTAATTTTTGAATTGGCAGCTTTAGGAAAACCCTCAATTCTTATTCCTTTACCAGAATCTGCTCAAGAACACCAAACAAGAAATGCCTATATTTTTGCAAAAAGCGGAGGAACTTTTGTGATTGAGGAAGAAAATTTTACGAGTCACTTTTTTGTAGAAAGGTTAAAATATTTCTTTGAAGATCCAAAAAAATTAGAGAAAATGAAAAATTCGGCCAAAGAATTCGCAAAACCAAGAGCTGCAAAAATAATCGCTGAATATCTCCGTGAATTTTTTGGTGCAAAATAATTTCGTTTGACTTTATAGTAAATTGAATTAAGATAAAAATTAATGAAGGAAGATTTTCAATTTATAAAACCCGGTGAAATAAGGGTAAGATTTGCACCAGCTACTACCGGGTACTTACATATTGGAGGAGCAAGAACAGCTCTCTTCAATTTTCTTTTTGCAAGAAAATATCAGGGAAGTTTTGTTTTAAGAATAGAGGACACAGATAAAGAAAGATCTAAACCAGAATTTGAAAAAGATATTTTAGAATCTTTAACTTGGTTAGGAATTCAATGGGACGAAGGTCCAGACATTGGAGGAAATTTCGGTCCTTATCGACAATCTCAAAGGGGAGAAATTTATAAAAAATACCTCCAAAAACTCTTGGAGGAAAAGAAAGCTTACTTTTGTTTTTGTTCTGAAGAAGAGCTAGAAGCTCAACGTCAATATCAACTTTCAATAGGTCTTCCGCCTCGCTACAATGGAAAATGTCGTCAATTAAGCGAAGAGGAGATAAAAGAAAACATTGAAAAAGGAAAAAAGTGGGTAATCAGATTTAAGGTTGAACCGAAAAAAGTTGTTTTTGAGGATTTAGTCAGGGGGAAAATTGAAATTGATGCATCTTTAATAGGAGACTTTGTAATTGCAAAAAATTTCACAGAACCACTTTATAATTTTGCTTGCGTTGTAGATGATTTTGAAATGAAAATTACTCATGTAATTAGGGGGGAGGATCATATTTCTAATACCCCAAAGCAAATTCTTTTACAAGAGGCTTTAGGATTTCCTCATCCTCAATATGCTCATTTACCTTTGATCTTAGGTCCAGATAGATCAAAACTTTCAAAAAGGCATGGGGCAGTTTCAATTAGCGAATATAGAAAATTGGGATATCTACCAGAAGCAATTATTAATTTTATAGCTTTTTTGGGGTGGAGCCCCAAAAGCGAAAGAGAGTTTTTTTCACTTCCAGCTTTAATAAAAGAATTCTCCATTGAAAGAATTCAAAAAAGTGGTGCTGTTTTCAATATTAAGAAACTTGACTTTTTAAATGGCTTTTATATCCGGCAAAAATCAATTGAAAAACTTACCGAGCTTTGTCTTCCATATTTAGTTGAAGCGGGATTTATTCAACCTCTTTTTGAAAAAGAATCGGTTCCAGGTTTACCTTCTATTGTGGTTGGAGGAGAAATAGTTCAAAATTATATCATTGTTGAAACAAAAGAGAAAATATCATTGGAAAAAATTCAAAAAATTGTCAGTTTATATCAAGAAAGATTAAAGAAACTGTCAGAAATTCCACAATTAGTTGATTTTTTCTTTAAAGAAAAGCTAGAATACCCAAAAGAATTATTAAGATGGAAGGGAATGAGCGATGAAGAATTAAGTTTGTCTCTTGACACATCTGAAAAGATATTGTCTAAATTAGATGAGAATGAATGGACAAAGGATAATTTGTTAAGTATCCTTGTAGCTGAAAGTGAAAAGTTTGCAGAAGAAATAAAAAAAGGGAGAGATAGGGGATATTTACTTTGGCCATTAAGAGTTGCCTTAACGGGGAAAGAAGCATCTGCTGGGCCATTTGAAATAGCAGAAATTTTGGGTAAAGAAAAAACATTAAAAAGGATTAAAGAGGCGAAAGAATTATCAAAATGAGTTGGAAAATAAAGTTATTAATTGGGATTTTAGTAATTGTGGGCTTGGTTTTACCTTTTGAATTTTTGTCAAATAACGAGTATTTTTTAAAAGTTAAAGAAAAAATTTCTCCGTATTTTGAGAAAGCGAAAGAGTGGGTGATAGAAAAAATACCAAACAATATTAGAAAGGAGTTGAAAAAAGAAAAAGAAGAAATCAAAAAAGACCTCCTAAAGCTATTAAAATAGGTCCAATTCGTAAAAAAAGCCTTCTTTTGTTTTTCTTGACATTATCTTTTCAATCAGATATTATGATATTAGTTCGCATAATTTAACTTAAGCGAACAAATAATGAACAAAATCGAAACAATTGAAATAAAACCAATTAAAGAATATTACAATGACTTTTTAGATTGGCTAGAAATTGAAAAGGGATTGGGTGACAAAACTCAAGAAAATTATGCAAGGTTTATCCAAAAATTTTTTAAATGGTTAAAAATACAAAATCTTGAAAATCTTACTCCCCCACAATTAACCCTAGAACACATTTCAAATTACAGAATATATTTGGCGAGACAATGTTTTACTAAAAAAGGAGAAGCTTTAAAAAAGTCAACTCAAAACTATTACCTTATTGCCTTAAGATCTTTATTAAAGTTTTTTAGTGAAAAAAATATTCCTTCTTTGCCTCCTGATAAGGTTAAATTGCCAAAAGCTCAAAAAGAAAGACAAATTAGATTTTTAACATTAGAAGAATTAGAAAAGTTATTTAATGCACCAGATATTTCCACACCCCAGGGATTAAGAGACAGAGCAATTTTGGAGGTTTTGTTTTCTACTGGAATGAGAATTTCAGAATTAGTTTCTTTAAATAGAGACCAAATTCAAATTAAAAAGCACACAAGGGATTTGGAAATTTCTATTGTTGGAAAAGGAGGCAATGTAAGACCAGTATATTTGTCAGAAAGAGCTATATTTTGGTTAAGAAAATATTTAGAAACTAGAAAAGATAAAGAAGAGGCCTTATTTGTAAGTTATAGAGGCGAAAAAGTTTTAAAGAGACTTTCACAAAGAGCAATTCAAAAACAAATTAAAAAATATGTTATTAAAGCTGGATTGCCCCTTTCTACTACTCCTCATGTTCTCCGTCACACTTTTGCCACAGATTTAGTTGAAAAAGGAGTTGATTTAAGGACAATTCAAGAATTTTTAGGTCATAAAACTCCTTTGGCTACTCAAATTTATACTCATGTTACAAGCAAAAGATTAAGAGAAGTTCATAGAAAATTTCACAGTGGTAGAAGGCTAAAAATTTAATTTCTTTTGAAAGAAAAAATCGCCATCAATCTTTACTTTTTTTGGCAAAAGGTAAGGAGCTGAAAATCCCAAAAAATAAACAATTTTTTTTAAAAACTTGGAAATTGCTATTTCTTTTTTGAAAAACATTGAAACTTTTTTGTAATATTTTTTAAAATCAGGAAAAGTTTCTAATAAAAAATTTGCAGCAACTAATCCCCAAATTACCCCTCCCCCACTCCAAGGTTTTGTTAGTCCTGCAGCTTCTCCACAAAGAGTAATATTTTCTTTTTTTGGTAAAACTAATCCTTGCGCAATTAAAGAACTTTGCATTTGTTCTGTTTTTATTTCATTTTCAAGGAGAAATTTTTGAAAATTTTCAAAAGCAATTTTTGGTTTTTCGTAAATTCCATACTCTATTGAGTTTTTCCGCGGAATTTTCCACAAAAAACCATTTTTAGTTGGCCATGTTTCAACAAAATTTTGATTTTCTACCTTTTCCTCAAAAGCTTGAATGCCGAGAAAAAAATTAGGTTTTTCCAATTTTAAAATTTTTCTTATTTCAGAATTTGCTCCATCACAGCCTATTATTTTATCAAAATTTTCTGGTAACTTTTTA
>Ga0065718_1005224_pt1 | contig 11974 bp, 9 predicted proteins | sample GBSCel77sediment_2_FD_59105 | JGI IMG/M metagenome (GOLD analysis project Ga0065718, IMG submission 59105) | Hot spring sediment microbial communities from Great Boiling Spring, Nevada - cellulolytic enrichment CS 77C v3 (version 3) | ecosystem: Environmental > Aquatic > Thermal springs > Hot...
CCCGGATAGTCAGTGAAACAACCATATTTAGTTTTTAAATCCTTTGAGACGTAAATGTAAAATGGAAACGATTTGTAAAGCGGGTCTGCACCTGGATGGTGTGTGAAATTATCTGTATTCCAGAATATGTATCTTCGCCCATTTCTGTCAAGTAGACCTACTTTATCACCAAAGCCGAAGAAGTATCCATTAGCATGATAACGCCTTTTCAATACAAAAAACTCTTGACCATCGTGCACTTCAACTTGAGCATAAAAATCCTTGAAGAGCGATTCAAATTCCTCGGATTTCGCTGTCGAAATCTTGTTTGCGTATTTACCTAACACTGCAAAACTTTCTACATCGGCTTCTCCGTAGACTATCTTATATACCAACTTCAAAACCTCCCTNGCTAAAGCTTATTTGTTTTAAACTTCAAAAATCATGTTGTCTATCAACCNTGCCTTGCCAACAAAAACTGCNAGAGCCACNATAACTTTCCTCTCTATTTTCTCAACTGGTCTCAACGTTTCTTCATCAACTATCTCTACGTAATCAACCTTCAAAAGTGGATGGTCAAGTATTTTTAGCATTTCTCTCTTTATTTTCTGTACGTCACGTTCCCCAGATTCGATAAGCTCTTTGGCTTTCAGAAGCGATTTATACAACCTTGTTGCTTCTTTTCTTTCTTCTGGACTTAAATACACGTTCCTTGAAGACATAGCCAGTCCATCTTCTTCCCGAACGATGGGCATCTCTATCATCTCAACATCCATATTCAAATCCCTTACCATTCTTCTCAATACTCTGAATTGCTGGGCATCTTTTTGCCCAAAATATGCTTTCGTTGGTTTCACTATGTTGAAAAGTTTTGTCACAACAGTACAAACTCCTCTGAAATGCCCTGGTCTACTTGCACCGCACAGATACTTTGAAAGCTCAACCTCCTCGACATACGTTGAATACATAGCTGGATACATTTCCTCGACGGATGGATTAAATACATAGTCTACACCTATTGGTTCCAACAACCTCAGGTCTCTCTCGAGGTCACGCGGATACCTGTTGTAATCCTCATTTGGTCCAAACTGTGTTGGATTGACAAATATACTGACAACAACAACATCATTCTCTTTACGTGCCGCTTCCACCAAACTTAAATGTCCTTTGTGAAGATACCCCATTGTGGGCACAAAACCTATACTCTTACCACTCTTCAAGATATCGCCCACTATTTTCTTCATCTCCGCTACTGTGTGAACAAGGCGCATGTTTTCGCCTCCTTCCATACGTTCCCAAAAACATCTCAAGCAATCGATATTACATCCGCATATTGCCGTGCGCTTTATTATACCCTTTTATATATTTACATAGCTCTTGCATACGTATTGCGTTCGGTCCTGTAAACAAGACCTTTGAGCTCCAAAGTCGTTAAAATGAGCATAACCTGTGAGATTGGGATATTTAGTTTCTCTGATATCTCTTCTATTGTTATCTCACTTTCAATGGTACCGAAGATTTGAGCTTCATCATCTGTTAGTTCCACTATCTTCCTGTGGTCCTTAAAGCCGTAGTATTCAAGTATATCAGAAGGTTCGGTTACAACGAAAGCTCCGCTTTTAATAAGGTAATTTGTCCCTTGAGAAGTTGTTCTAAAGATATCTCCCGGAACTGCAAAAACATCCCTTCCTTGTTCAACAGCATACCTCGCCGTTATCAGTGCACCGCTTTCAATTCCAGCTTCGGTGACCAATACACCTACGGAAAGACCCGATATTATTCTGTTTCTCTCCACGAAAGTGAACTTCTTGGGCAGTTCCCAAGGCAGGTATTCACTAAGTACGCACCCGTTATCTATTATTTGTTGATAAAGCATTTTATTTGACTTGGGATACACTACATCCACGCCACATCCAAGCACAGCAACGGTAGGTCTGTTCAACCTCAAAGCACTCGAATGAGCTATGGTATCAACTCCGTAAGCCATACCACTGACGATTACAAAATGTTTTGAAATTTCGCTAACAAATCTTTCAGTTACCTGCTTGCCATAGCTAGTCATCTTACGCGTTCCAACAACTGCAAAAAGATTATACGACAAATACTCCAATTTCCCTTTAACAAACAAACATACCGGAGGATCCGGTATGTTCTTCAACGACTGGGGATACTCTTCGTCCCAGTAAGTTATCAGCTTAGTATCTGTTTCGCTCAGATAAATCGACAATCTTTTTATTAGTTCTGAAAACTCTCTTGAAGAGTTTGCAAATTTTTCAAAGATTGTTGGATTATAATCCAAATATTCCTCTATCTCTGTGACACCCTTCTTAAAAACCTTAGAAAGTGCAACAATGCTTAGCGAAGTATCCAACCCCATCCCCTATCCCCCAAGATGTATAGATTCTAATCTTTAGCGGGCGTTCAAAAAATCAGCACTTAGTTGTTTTTCTGACTAAGTATCTGCTTGATTTTTTCTTCAACTCCAGATTTTTTACCTGGTAAACACTTATCTGGTTTATCTCCTTTAGCAATGGCTTTGGCGTAACCCTCACATCCAGGATAACCACATGCGCCACAGTTTATTCCGGGCAAAGCCTCTAAAATGAGCTTGACTGTTGGGTCTTCTTCGACTTTGAACTTTTCAGAAACATATGAAAGAAACAGTCCAAAAGCAAAACCTAGTCCTCCAAGCAGGACAGCTGAGTAAACGACCACCACACCGTTCACCTCCGAAGAGATAATAAAAAATGTTCGAAAAAAGCAATGCTTAACATAACGTGTTTTTTATTATTATTATACACCAAAACAAATTTCAATGCAAACTCATATGGCACATTCCTATATTTATACTTAACAACACATAGGTTGTCCGCGTCAATGACTAGTGGGACAAATATTCGAAACCCAGTTTATCTAAACATGAATTTGAACTAATCGTATCATTCCATTAACACTTGAATACTTGAAACTTTACCTCACATATCTGATAATATATGTGCAGCGACCCCCCTATCCCCCCTTGGAAGAGTTGAAAAACTTTTTCAAGACCCCCCGGATAATAGACCGGGGGTATTTTTTTATTTAGGCACATATTGTGCTATAATTTCAATGTAACCGATAATCTCATAAAAAAGGGGTAAATATGGCAGGGATTGGCTTTGAACTCAACAAATTGTTAAGCAAAAACTCTTTTTTCTCTGATATATTCAGTTTCTTTTATTCAGCAAATGTCAGCGCTGGACCTTGGATAATGTCTTCAGTTACGCTTGTTGTCATACAACTATTCATTCCACAAAATGAGATACCCTTCTTTATTTCGGCAATCATATATACGTTCATCTTCTCCACGATAATCTTTGGGAGTGTCTCCACCTCTGTAACGAGGTTTCTTGCTGATTTAATCTACAAAAAGGAATTCGAAAAAATCTACGAGCTTTACATTTCATCACTTAACTATGCAATCATTTCTTCTGCCACCTTCTTAACCGCCTTTTTTTTGATTAATAGAATAACCGATCTTTGGAAAATATTTTTGTTTTCCTATTCTTTAACCGTCTTGACAATCATTTGGGTCCAAGTCATTTTCATAACAGCGATAAGGGTTTTTACTCCTGTTGTGGTGAGTTTTTTATTTGGAAGTCTGCTGAGTTTATTTGGGAGTGTTTACCTTTATAGATTTAGAGGCGAATACTTTGCTTATTTGGGTTACAACTTTGGATTGATGTTTATAGCTTCAATGATGCAGTTGTTCATAAAACGTTATTTGTTCGTCGAGAAACCTTCCAAAGAAACTAAATTTTTATTCCTGGAAGCCATAAAAAAATACAAAAAACAAGCTGTTTCGGGTTTCTTAACCTACATGGCAGCCTGGATAGACGATTTCATCGCATGGTTTTATTTCAAATACTCAATTTCAAAAGGTTTCATTTTTGCTCCTCAATACGATATCCCCATGTTCATTTCTTATCTTTTTATAATCCCAACACTGACACTCTTTGTGCTGAACTTAGAAACTGATTTCTACTTTAATTACAGGGCTTTCTACCAATCAATAGAAGAAAACCGCACACTAACATATATTAAACTTGCCAAAGAAACACTCGATAATAACTTATACACAAACACAAAACTCATTCTTTCAGTCCAATTTGCTTTCATGCTTTCTGGCTTAATACTCTCAGGTCCTCTTGCAAAAGCTTTGATACTGAATGATTATGGTCTTAAGGCTTTAAGATTCGGTATTTTGGGAGCTGCAGCAAACGGTATTTTTCTCTACGTTTCACTGATTGCTCATTATTTTGATTTGCCAGATATTCCTATGAATGCTTCCATAATCGCATTCACAGTTAACTTCGTATTCTCGATGTTAACTATCATCCGTTTCCCTGGTATTGGATTTGCTATAGGATTCATAATAGCAGTGATTTATACCTGGACAAAATTCAGAGTCGTATACAAAAATCTACTTCACTTTGAGTTCATACGAAACAGACTAAATCTTCCTTTAAGACAGGTGATTATCCATGAAAACAAGCATTTGGAAGAAACGGAATGATACAGGAAAACACAAAACTTCCAAAGTAAGAAAAGGAAAAGCATTGAAAAAACTATTCCAGAGAAATAACTTTACAAACTTGAAAAGCTTCTTTTTCCAAATGTTGGAACTGATAATCTCGTTTGCTATAGTGATTACCTTGCACCTAGCTTCTGTTATAAGTTCTTCAGTTACAATTGTTTTCCTTGTTGCCTTCATCTTCATATGGTCTGCGAGGTATGGACTATTGCCTTTCTTAGCATCGATTTCGATATTCCAGTTGTTGCTACTTACACTTTTCAAGCAAGTGGGGGACATTGGTGGGCTGAGTCTAAATACCGTTTCAGTTTTTACCATTGTTGTTGGACTTATAATCGGGGTTATCGGTGAAATGCTCAATAAAAAAATAAGGGATTTACAAAACGATAAAAAGAGACTGGAACTGGAAAACCAAAAGCTACTCTCTGCTATCAACGAGATGAGAGTAGTCATCTCTCAACTTCAGATGAGGATTTACTTTGAAGGAGAAGGACTGATAGTCTTACTTGAAAGACTTCGAGAGTTGGAAATACTCGATGTTGATGAGATGTTAACGAGAGCTGTTGAAATCATAGCTGAGTTCTTCGAACTCGATACTCTACATCTTTACCGCTGCGAGGGAAATTTCATGAGGTATATAGCAGGCATAGGTCAAAAAAGACTACCAAATTCGTTCGATGCAACAAAATCTAATGTCATTTACGATGCTCTGCAAAATGGATATTCAACGCTTCCGAAGATTATACTGAAAGCAGATATAACTTCCTTCGAACCTTGGTTTGCCGTATCAATAGGTGAAAAATCAAATGCTTTTGGTGTTTTCGTTGTCGAAGATATCTCGCCCGAGAAATTTTCAGAAACACTTGTAAAATACATAAGTGCAGTTGCAAGCTGGTTGTATGCGAACGTTAGGACAGTAATACAAGAGGAGAAAGCATTGGAAGAAATTTACAAAAAACCGGACGGAACTTGGGACGAAAGTTACTACATTAAAAAGAAGAAAGTCTTCGAGAAACGAAAAGAAAGATTTGGCATACCTTACGAGGAACTGTGTATAACCTACAATCCCGAATATCATCACTCCATAGTAAATACTTTCAGAAAATCAGACGTGCTAGTAGCATACCCTACAAATGGTAAAATCATTCTAAAAGCTCTCTTGGCTGTTTGCGACGCTCAAGGAAAGTCAAAAATACTTGAGAGGTTGGCTGGTAAGTATGAAATCGAGGTATGTTAAGAACTCCAATCTTACAAAATCCAAAGGTCCAAAGAATAGGAATAAATTTTTTGCCAACAAACACCAGCAGTTAGGTCGCAAGATACTTTCAGGCACTAACCTGATTATAGTTTCACTTAACCTTTTCTCCATACTTTATTATGGACTCCGCTTGGAGAACTTTATCGTCATACTCATTTCTGCAGTTCTTTTTTACATTGAACGAAAGAATTTACCGGAAGTTGTTCTTTTCGTGTTAGCGTATCCATTATCCTGGCTTTTCTTTATTCCTTTGAAAAATGAAGAAATTGAAAACTTCTTCAACATACCACTACCACCGGAGATCCGGCTAAATATCGACGAAACTGTAAAATCGGTCCTTCCAGTAAAGGCAACCATTATTATTGGAAACACATCTGAAAAGAAGGCAGTTACTCGAAAGCTTGTCACATATATAACGCATGGTATCGATGTTGAGGAGAATATGAAATACCTCCGGATACTGCAAAAGGACCCCCACATGGATGTTGCTCTTTACGCTGGACAAGCACTTGAAGACATAGAAAATTACTTTGAAGAACAGATTGCAAAATCTAGAAATATCAACGATGTAGAGTCCTGCTTGACTATTTACAACTATCTGAAAACAGGCATCCCAAAGGGTGTTGTAAGACAAGACCTTGAAAGCCTTTTACGTTCAAAAATGGAAAACGTAACCAAACGTCTACCAGAATACTACGAAATCATGTACTACCTCGAAAAAGATGAAAATTACTTCTTAAAAGGATATGAGGTAACAAAGGAGCCAAGACTTTTGAAAAAGTATCTTTTGGAAAAACTCAGAAAGAGTGAATACAACGTCGTAAAAGCATACCTATCAGAAACAACCAGAAAGCTCATTTGTGATAACTAAGAAAGCCCTAAAACAATAAAGACTGTTTTGCAAGAACTCATAACCTTCTCTCATCCTTTAGTACTCGAGGTGTTGCCATATGGGGGGAATAAATAAATCCACATTTTTTGATTATCGGTTTATACTAGAGACACTTCCTCCAAGGGGAACAAATCCAGACAAATACTTATCTTTTTGCAAAGAAGCTGTTGAACATGGAGCCCAGATAATTGCAGTCACGGATTTACCCATGGGAAGTGCAAGGGTATCTCCCATAGCACCTGCTCACATGTTGGTAGAAATGGGATTAGAGGTGCTGATGCATTTTTCACGAACTACGAGAAATGCAATCCGAATAGAAGGTGATTTAATCGCTGCACACATGCTTGGTATTAAGAATCTCTTGATTCTCTCGGGAGATGACCCAAGAGTTGGAACCTATCCGTTTTCATCGAGTATTGAGGATTTTAGTATTTACGATGTATTCAAACTAACGAAGCTACTAAACGAAAAGGGTGAAGACCTCGCAGGTTTGAAAATATTTGGTTCTTTTTCGTTCAATGCGGGAGGTGTCTTTAGTCCGTTTGAGAAAGATTTGAACCAGACTTTGGAAAGAATGGAACTCAAAATGCAAAACGGATGCCAATTTTTCGTCTCGCAACCTGTCTTCAATTCCGAGACTATTTTAAAATTATTTGAAAAATCTGAAACTGAAGAACTTTTCAAAAGAACGAAAATCTACATTGCTCTCATGGTTTTTGAATCCTTTCAACAACTTGAGCATTACTCAAAAGTCCCGGGTGTTTTCGTTCCAAAAGAATACTTCTGGCAGAAAGATGATACACATTTAGAACAATACTCAATTAATCAGTGCATCTCCATAATTGAAAAGCTTGCACCATATGTCCATGGCTTTTACCTCACTTCCACAACAAAGAAAATGGAAACGATAAAGACAATTTCTGATGCCGTAGTTTCGCAGTATTGAAAGACCAAGATAGTTAAACAAAAGGAGCAGGTAATGATGTATTACGTTGTAGCAATATCGAATTACTCTGAAAACAAGATGTTCGTATACTCTTCTGCTGAAGACATAACCCTTGGAGAAAGGGTTTTGGTATCTTTTAGAAATAAAAAGACTTTGGCGTATGTGATTCGGAAGTTTGAGAGTATCGAAGAAATATGGAAGAGTAACATAAAAGAGCTTATTGACCTTGAAAAAATAAGATTGAATTCATCTAATGTGCCGAAAATCATTGAACGTTGCGATTATGTTTCATTTATCGACAATGCCCGACTAAATGCATTTATAGACTGCTCACTTGCTTTGGGTTATCCAATAGGTCGATTGTTCGACTTGTCATTTCCTCCAAGCTTTGATAAATACTTCACACTATTTGTTGAAAGTGCTACCCCGTTGTTCAACCTTCCAAGGATGAAGTATGAAGAATTCAAGAAAATAAGTAAAGCAAAAGAGTACATCGAAAATGGGTTGGTTAGAATCTTCCGCGATTTCGAAACTAAAAAGCCAAGACCTAGGGGCAAAGAAGAATATGTAAAGCTTGTAGCTTCACCAGAAGAATTAGCAAGATTACGATTGACCTCAAAACAATCGGTAGTTGTAAATTATCTGCTTTTAAAGGGAATATCAACCGTTAGTGATATACTAGGCGACTTGGAAGACGAAGGTATAGAAAAAAGTGTTTTAGTGCAACTAAAAAACAAAGGTGTCGTTGAAATAACAGAACAACCAATTACAGGCGAAACAAATGAACAACTTAGCATGAAAAGAAAGCTAACAGACGAACAACATAAAGCCGTAGAAAACATCTTAGAAGAACTAACCATTCAAAAAACGCATTTAAAACACCTACTTTTTGGTCCTACAGGAAGTGGAAAAACAGAAGTTTATTTAGATGTTATTAAACACGCTCTGAACTTTGGCAATGTCATTTACCTTGTGCCAGAGATATCACTAACAGAGCAAACCATTGCAAGACTGCGAAAACACTTCCCAGATATCTCCATCGCGGTGTATCACAGCTACCAGACGGATGCAAAAAGGGTAGAGATATGGTCAAAAGCAGTAAAAGGGGAAATAAACATCCTTGTTGGTCCACGTAGTGCACTCTTTGTTCCTTTGAAGAATTTAAAACTTGTCGTTGTTGATGAAGAACAAGACGAAGGATACTACAACAATAATGAGCCATATTACGATGTGCGAAAGATACTCCATCACTTTCCAGTAACCGTGATATTTGGCTCTGCAACTCCACATCTTGAAACTTACAAATTTGCAAAGGATGGAATCTACAAATTCCACGTTCTTACAAAAAGATTCAACGTAGAATTACCAGAAGTCAAAATCATCGACATGAGAAAAGAAAAGAAAGTGACACGTTCGATATCTAAAACACTTCACGAAGAAATTACAAACATCCTAAACAGGGGCATGTCAGCTTTGATATTCACCCGTCGAAAGGGATTTTCAAGGGTTCAATGTGCTATATGTGGTCATATTGTGAAATGTGACAACTGTGATGTGTCGATGACTTACCACTCCGATTCCGAAAAGTTGAAATGCCATCTGTGTGGTTTGGAAAAAGGTGTTCCGAATATGTGCCCAGTTTGTGGCTCTCAACTATTCACAGACAAAGGCACGGGAACTGAAAAGATAGAAAGAGAACTCAGAGAGCTCTTCCCTGGTAAAAATATTGGACGAATAGATGCAGAAATTGTTGACACACCTGAAAAACTGAAAAAAATCCTCGAGGCTTTAAGAGAAGGAAAATTGGAAATCGTTACAGGGACGAAGATGATAACGAAAGGACTAGATATCTATCGAATAGGTCTTGTTGGAATCGTTGACGTTGATGCGTTAATATCTTATCCTGATATAAACGCTCCACTAAGAACTTTTCAACTTCTTGTTCAAGTCATCGGTAGAGCTGGAAGAAAAGAAAAAGGCAAAGCTGTCATACAAACCTACGACCCGAACAATCCTGTAATCGTTTACGCAAGTGCACAAAATGTTACAGATTATTACGAACGCGAATTATCGTTAAGAAAAGAATTGAATTACCCTCCATTCGCAGATGTTGTGCATGTTATGTATTCAAACCAATCGGAAGAAATAGCCAGAGAAACAATAGACGCTGTTTACAACGAAATTTTCAACGCAGAAGGGCTGTATATAGAAATACTTGGTCCTTCTGAACACCCCGTATCTAAAGTTGCAAGCAAATATCGTTACCAGTTCTTCGTTAAAACCAGAAATGTATCTAAAGTTGTTAATCTAATCAGTGAAATCAAAACCAAATACCCGGGGGATTGGGTTGTTCGGGTCACTCCTCCGGAAATATAACATACGAAAATGGGGTATTAAGATGAAGAACGGTGAGCTTACCAAGTTGAGGGGACTAAATCTGTTTGCAGCAATTTTCCATCTTATGCAAGGGATACTAGTATTAGTTCTTGCAAACGACTTTTCAGTAACCATAACAAGGGGATTTTTGAAATTCGATGAAACTACACGCAGTCTAATCCCAGCAGTGGAAAATCTCTTCGATGTTAAGCTCGCTTATCTTATAGCCTCCCTCCCATTCATAACGTTTATTTTCCATCTACTAGTTGCTACAGTATTCAACAAAAAGTACAATGAAGACCTGAGTAAAGGTATTAACCCATTCAGATGGGCGGAGTATTCAATCTCTTCCTCCATCATGATGGTCATCATAGCTATGCTTGTAGGTATCTCTGATTTTGGAACTTTACTACTTATATTATCAATGCAACAATGATACTTTTTATCATCTTGAGCTTTGTTTCGAAAACAATCTTAGTTTGGCAAGTTTTCGCCGGAACGATTCAACCGAAACAATAAAGCACTACAATTTCATCACAGCGTTAGAAACGTTCACTTTGTTTCACATACTTTCTCCAGTCTTCCATCTGGAGATGGGAGTAGTCAGGAAAATCTTTCCAAGTTCCACCCCATTCTAGTCCAAGACTGAGAGCTATTTCACCACATTTGTTCCATAACTCATAATCATCCCAAATAGCTTTTCCATTAACAACCGGAACAAAATCGGCTGCCAACCCGTGATTGTGAGCAGAATCAAGCAAAGTCGTGACTATACGGTTTTCGCTTTCTTTTATCAGTGGTAGTCCCACCTGAGCCCTGGCTTTGTTAACTTCTTCTAACGATGCTCTTCCCTGTAGATAGAGAGCGTACTGCTCTTCCTTTGTCCTATAAGCATAATAAACTGAAACATTTATTTCCTGTTTTTTACACATATCTATGAATTTTTCTACAAATACTCTGAACTCGGGTCTTAGCTTTCTTAACCCTTTTTCTACCTCATCATTTATCGTCAGACTTATTATTTCCCTTTCGAAAGGTACTACAACAGGAGGAATAACCTCTACAGTAGATGGGTCTGGGTCTATCGTAACTGATACCGTTACTTCGTTTGCGTTTCCAGCTTCATCGTATACAACTGCTCTAACAACAGTATTCACGTCTTTCACATCTATCGTCAAACCGTACGTTCCTGTATTCTTTTGGTTTCCACGGAAGCTACACCATGTGCTTTCTGAGATTCCCGGCGAATTTGTTTGAATAGCGTAAATGTACCCATCGCATCCTCCAAAGTAAAGGACTCCATCTTCAGATATAACAGGAGAAGAGACTATTCCACCATCAGCTCGGAATAACCATTTTATTCTTCCGTCAGGGGATAATGCATGTATGTGCTTATCTAAACTGCCAATATATACTGTCCCGTCTCCACCTACAACAGGAGAAGAATATATCCAATCACCTGTTTTATATTTCCATTTCAAATCTCCGTAAGCTGTAACTGCATATAGATAACCATCGAGACTTCCAACATATATCGTTGAATCAGGTCCTACTACTGGAGATGAGAATATAGGACCTTGTGTTTCGAACTTCCATTTTAAATATCCATTAGGAGAAACTGCGTATAAATACCCATCATCACTTCCGAAATATACGGTTCCATCGATACCTATCGCTGGACTTGAAGAAATACCACGGTTTGTTTCAAATTTCCATTTAAGCCTTCCATCTCCTGTAACTGCATACAAATTACCATCCCTGCTTCCAAAGTATATCGTCCCACTGGAATCTACAGCCACTGATGAGAATATCTTCTCATCAGTCTTGAACTTCCACTTCAATGTTCCGTCAGGGTTAATAGCGTACAGGTAATTATCCAAACTTCCAACGTAAATTGTGCCATCGGGTCCTATCGCTGGTGATGAGAATATCATACCATCAGTCGGAAAT
>Ga0065718_1005717_pt1 | contig 11960 bp, 10 predicted proteins | sample GBSCel77sediment_2_FD_59105 | JGI IMG/M metagenome (GOLD analysis project Ga0065718, IMG submission 59105) | Hot spring sediment microbial communities from Great Boiling Spring, Nevada - cellulolytic enrichment CS 77C v3 (version 3) | ecosystem: Environmental > Aquatic > Thermal springs > Hot...
AAGAGATGTACTATGTTCCTGAAGACGAGCTCTTTTTAATCCCCACCGCTGAAACAGTTTTGGCAAACCTACATAGGAATGAAATTTTGACCGAGGACGAACTTCCAAAATACTACATGGCCTACACTCCCTGTTACAGAAGAGAAGCAGGGTCTTACGGTAAAGACGTCCGTGGAATTATAAGAGTCCATCAATTTAACAAAGTAGAACTTTTTAAATTTACAAAGCCAGAAGACTCATATGAAGAATTGGAAAAAATGGTGCAAGACGTTGAGGATCTTCTGAAACTTTTAGAAATCCCTTACCGAGTTGTTCTGCTTTGCACGGGCGACATGGGTTTTGCTTCATCTAAAACTTACGATATCGAAGTATGGGCACCCGGCGTCGGCAGATGGCTTGAAGCTTCTTCCTGTTCCAATACAGAAGCCTTCCAAACAAGAAGAGCAAAAACAAGATTCAGAAGGAAGGATGGACGAATCGAATATCCCCACGCCTTAAATGGTTCGGGGCTCGCAACCCCGCGAGTTTTCATAGCAATTCTTGAAAATTTCCAAAATGAGGATGGCAGTATAACTGTCCCTGAAGTTCTTAGACCCTATATGGGAGGGAAAGATGTTATCCTACCAAAGTGAGCGGGAAGAAATCATAAGAGTTCTAAAAATCCTATACGAAAAAGATTTCATTCAGGCTAATGTGGGAAATGTAAGCGTTAAGGTAACCGAAAACGAAATTCTCATCACTCCGAGGGGAAAACGTAAAGCTGAGTTAAATCCGGAGGATATCCTTGTTGTTGACATGAATGGCAATGTAATAGAAGGTACCTTAGACCCATCCATTGAACTAAAAACTCACCTTGCCTGGTACAGAGTTAAGCCGGGGATCGGAGCCATTATTCATGCACACCCTCCTTATACCACAGCAGTTTCCTTTTACACTCCTGTCGAATCAAAGCCTCTGATGGCAGAACTGTCTGATTATCTCGGCCTAAAACTCATATCTATACCCTATAAGAAGGCTGGTTCCGCTGAGCTTGAAGAAGAAGTTNCNGANAAAGGNGCATTAGANGGTGTCTATATTTTAATACTTCAGAAGCACGGTGTGCTTGTCGCTGGAAAAAATTTGATGGATGCTCTAAATCGCCTCGAACTTTTAGAATTTGACATGAAAATTAAAGTTTTAAAGGAACTTGTAATATGAAGTGGAGTTCTAATAAAGTTAGAGAAACCTTTCTCAAGTATTTTAGAGAAAGAGACCATGTGATAGTTCCCAGTTCGTCGCTGTTGCCAAAAAATGATCCCACGCTCCTTTTCACCAATGCTGGTATGAATCAATTCAAACTCTTCTTTCTCGGTGTTGTCAAACCGCCTTTTACCCGTGCAGCCTCTTGCCAAAAGTGCTTAAGAGCCGGTGGAAAGCACAATGACCTTGATAATGTAGGCTTCACTAAAAGGCATCACACCTTTTTTGAGATGCTGGGAAACTTTTCCTTCAACGACTATTTCAAGGAAGATGCAATAAAATTCGCCTGGGAACTTCTCACAGAAATCTATGGACTCGAAAAAGAGAGGCTCTGGGTAACTGTTTACAAGGAAGACGATGAGGCGTACAACATCTGGAAAGATATTATAGGNATACAAGAAGAACGGATAGTAAGACTTGGTGAAAAAGACAATTTNTGGGAAATGGGGGAGCAAGGGCCAGCAGGACCTTGTTCAGAAATTCTCTATGACCTCGGAGTCGATGCAGACCCAAAGCAGGCAACTCCAGAAATGGAAGGAGAACGCTTTCTTGAAATCTGGAACCTCGTTTTTATGCAGTACAATAGAAATGAAAAAGGAGAACTGGAAAAGCTCGGGACAAGAAATATCGATACNGGGATGGGACTTGAAAGGCTTCTNAGAGTTTTAAACGGNGCTGATTCCAACTTTCATACAGACTTGTTTATGCCGATTATAGAAGAAGTTGAAAGAATTACAGGTGTCAAATATTACGGTGATGAACGAGGCAGCGCCCATAGAGTCTTGGCAGACCATACCAGGGCTTTAACCTTTGCGATTTCTGATGGAATTTACCCATCCAACTACGGCAGAGGTTATGTACTAAGAAGAATTTTAAGGAGAGCTCACCGCTTTGCCCAGAAAATTGGATACGGTGATAAACCCATAATTTATAGGCTGGTTCCTGTCGTTGTTGAAGTAATGAAAGATGCTTACCCCGAACTTACAGAGAAGAAAGCAGAAGTGGAATTTATCATAAAAAGGGAGGAAGAGAGATTCATTGAAAATATTGCCAAAACTCTTCCAAAACTGGAAATGGAATTAGAAGAAGCTAAAGCTTCAGGTGTTCTCAGCGGAAAGGTCGTATTTAAGTTTTACGATACTTATGGTCTTCCTCTCGATTTAATCGAAGAATATGCTAAAGACGCAGGGCTTACAATTGATTGGTCCTCCTTTGAGGAGGAGATGGAGATCCAGAGAGAACAGGCAAGGAAAACCGAGGTATTCAAGGTTGACATACCAGAAAAGTGGACCATTTTAAGAGAAGGTCAAGTTAAATTTATAGGCTACGAAAAACTTGAAACCCTTTCGAAAATCCTCAAGTACGGATCCAAAGGAGAAAAAATTTATATTGTAACTGAAGAAACCCCCTTTTACCCCGAAGGTGGAGGTCAGGTCGGTGACAAGGGAATCATTGAGGGAGAAGGCCCAGAAGGACATTTTCTCGTTGAGGTTTTTGACACTAAAAAGATTGAAAACCAAATTATTCATATTGGAAGATTAATCGAAGGAAAGATACAGGACGTAGAAGTAAGACTCGTAGTAGATGAAAAACTCAGGAAGGCGGCTCAAAGGGCCCATACCGCTACCCATCTNCTTCACGCTGCATTGAGAGAAGTTCTCGGCGAACACGTGAGGCAGGAAGGTTCACTTGTTGAACCCGATAGACTTAGATTCGACTTTCTGCATTTTTCAAAGCTGAGGAAAGAAGAAATTGAAGAAATAGAAAGAATTGTGAATACAAAAATTATTGAAAATATACCTCTCACAATTAAATACATGAAATATGACGAAGCGGTTAGAGATGGCGCTATGGCCCTCTTCGAGGGAAAATACGGGGAAATCGTCCGAGTAATTCACATTGGCGACTTTTCAAGAGAACTCTGTGGTGGAACTCACGCAGAAAGGACCGGAGATATCGGACTTTTCAAAATTATTAAAGAAGAGGCTTCGAGCGCCAACATAAGGAGAATAGAAGCTCATACAGGGCTGAAGGCAATACAATATATTCAGAGACTTGAAGAAACGGTTATGACTGCAGCGGAAACCTTATCCACCACCCCGGACAAATTGACTGAAAAAATTGAGAAAAACCAGGAGATTATGAAATCTCTTGAAGAGGAGGTCAAAACCTATTTGACCAAATGGGCTGACCTAAAAGTTAGAGGAAATCATAGAAAAACAACTAAAAACCGAGAAATTCCTTGTTTTCACCGAATATATTAAAAATGCCGATATAAATGCACTAAGGGCCATAGCAGACAGAATCAGGGCCACACAGGAGAAGGGACTCGTAATTTTAATCAGCAGTAAAGGCAACAATGTTTTCTTCTTGGTTGAAGTTCTTGGAAATATCGAGGGTGTTGACGCAAGCAGCTTGGTGAAAACTATCGGTAAATATTTCAAAGGCGGTGGCGGCGGGAGTAAAACTAAAGCAGAAGGAGGAGGCAAAGATGCCTCAAAAATAGGTGAAGTTTTGGATATGATAAAAACAGGAAAAATTTTTACTCAGGAGGTTTAATAATGGATATATTTAAAAAATGCTACGAGTTCGAGGAAGCCGAGAAAGCTAAGCAGTTAGGATACTATCCTTACTTTCACCCCGTTGCCTCTGCGGAAGATACAGAGGTTGTAGTAGACGGAAGAACCCTTGTTATGCTTGGCTCAAACAACTACCTGGGGCTTACAACCCACCCTTATGTCAAGAAAAAAGCGCAGGAAGCCATTGAAAAATATGGGACAGGAAGCTGTGGCTCAAGATTTTTAAACGGAACCCTTGACATTCACGAGGAACTCGAGGAAGAGCTGGCAAAATTTGTGGGTAAAGAAAAAGCATTGGTTTTCAGCACTGGATATCAGACAAACCTTGGAATAATGTCTGCCCTTCTTGGAAAGCATGATGTAGTCGTTCTTGACAAGTGGGACCACGCAAGCATCGTAGATGGAACAAGACTCGGCAATGCGCACGTTTTGAGGTTTAAACACAATGATATGGAACATTTAGAGAGAATATTGAAGGCAATTCCTGAAGACAGAGGCATCCTAATCGTTGTGGACGGCGTTTTTAGCATGGAGGGAGATATCGCTAATTTACCTGAACTTGTGAAACTAAAGGAAAAATATGGCGCAAGACTTATGGTAGACGATGCCCACTCTGTAGGAGTTCTGGGCAAAACAGGTGCAGGAACCGCTGAACACTTTGGACTAACAGAAAAAGTAGACCTAATAATGTCAACTTTTAGTAAATCCTTTGCATCAATCGGGGGATTCGTAGCAGGAGAGGCAAAGGTAATTGAATACATTAAACATTTCGCAAGGCCGATGATTTTTAGCGCAGCATTAGCTCCCGGTCAGGTGGCAGCCGCTCGAGCCGCTTTGGAAATCATAAAAACTGACCATGAAAGAAGAGAAAACCTTTGGAGGAATACCAGATTCTGGCAAGATGGCCTGAGAAGTCTTGGTTTTGACATCGGCGAGACGCAAACTCCAATTGTCCCAATCATAATCGGTGACGATATGAAAACCTTTATGTTCTGGAAACAACTAATGGAATATGGAGTTTATACAAATCCGGTAATCACCCCAGCGGTACCACCAGGCAGACAGCTTATAAGGACAAGTATCATGGCAACCCATACCAGAGAACAGTTAGAGAGAGCTTTGGAGGCCTTTAAAAAAGCCGGGAAGAAACTTGGCATCATATCGTGAAAACTTTCTCTTTATGTCTGAATTTTCTTTACACATAGGTACAAAACTGAACACTGTAAAAGGAAGGTCAATTTTCTTAGCTAAGAAGCAAAAATCGCAACATAGAGCTGAGATTCTCCACACGGGAAAGTATAACAATGTAAAGATCTCTGAAACGATGCTTTGGTTAAAATTCCACCCCGCTTATATATAAAAAAGTTGTGCAAACAAAAAACTTGTTTGTGGTTATCAATGGCATGGCAAAATATAAGGATAAGCTACTTAATATCAAGAGAATATTAGGAATACGAAAAATGAAAGACAATAGAATACCAAAATGGGAGAACTTTGGAAAGGGTTTTAACACCAATAAAAAAGTTCTTAAAGGAGATTAGCCATAAAATTTAAATCCGTTTTACAATTTTCAATTGCAACTTTTGTTTCACGAATTCTTGGCTTTGTAAGAGATGCATCAATAGCATTTTTAGTGGGAGCTGGGAGATTCGCTGACATTTTTAACATAGCCTTCCGAATTCCTAACTTCCTAAGAGATATGCTGGCAGAGAATGTAATGCAAACCGCTTTTGTGCCAAATTACGTAAAGGCTTTGGAAAAAAAGGAAGACCCAGAACACTTCTTAAACTTGATATTTACAATTTTCCTCTTTGTATCTCTTCTAATCGCTATACTTGGAATCACTTTTTCGAAACAGATTGTACTTATAACGGCCTATGGGTTTACCAGTATTCCCGAAAAATTTGGCAAAACCGTTGAAGTTACCAGAATTACCTTCCCTTACCTCATCCTTGTTTCTCTTTCCGCCCTTTTTCAAGCAATACTGAATTCAAAGAACGAATTTTTTCACCCCGCACTTTCACCTGCTCTATTTGATCTGGGGATTATCATCATTATAATCGTTTCTAAATACTTTCTTCCACAAGGAGAATACGCTACCATTCTTGGGTATTCTGTTCTATTTGGCGGTTTGTTGCAGCTACTTTACCTGTCGCAGAGACTCAAAGTATACAAAGTCTTACCTAAAATTACCTTCAACTTTCGCCATCCTTACCTAAAAGATTTTGGAAAGTTACTTATTCCCGTTTTTATAAGCGTTGGGTTTTCTAAGATTGCCCCCTTTATCAATACACTAATAGCCACCTTTTTAAAAGAAGGCTCTGTATCTTACCTTACTTACGCTTATCGCATTATGCAGGTTCCGGTAGGTCTTTTTGCCGTTGGCCTTCAGACAGTTTCAATGCCGTCCTTTTCAAGACTTGTTGCTAAAAACAGCGAAATGAGGGAAGCTTTGTGGAAGTCTTTCTTTTATGCTGTATTTCTAACCCTACCCTCTTCAATTTTCATCATTTTTTACTCGGGTGAAATTGTTCAGGTACTCTTTCAGAGAGGTGCTTTTACTCCTATGGACACTCTACAAACAGCTCAGGCTTTGATCTTTTACACCCCTCACGTCTTCGCCATAGGGACTTCAAAAATATTTCTGAACTACTACTTTTCAAGAGGAGAAATTAAGATTCCAAACGTAAGCGTAATTTTGGGTACAATTGTAAATATTGCAATAGCACTTACACTTTCCAGGATAATGGACTTTCCAGCCCTTGCCCTTGCCGTTTCTGCAGGGACCTTAATTCAGTCTCTCTTTTTGACCGCAATGGTATCTATAAATAATCCAATTCTCCCGGAATACCTTTGGAAATTAGTCAAGGTAATCATAGCGAGTACAATTTCCCTTCTTCCCTGTTATTTTCTCTTTACAAGAAACCCCTTTGCAAGGCTAACAATTGGATTTGTTGCCTACACTTCAATGTTTTTATTGATTGCCTATCTCTGGAATTTTCTACCGGAAATAAAAGGTATTAAAAAATCTGACGAAGAGAATTTAAAATAATAACACTATGGAAGTGACAAAATTACGTGCAAAAGAATTGAGAAAGGCTTTACTTGCAGGAATTATCAAAGTTCAAGACCTAAAAGATGAATTAAACAGGATTAATGTCTTTCCTGTACCAGACGGAGATACCGGTACAAATCTCGCAGAGACATTATTGGGTGGGGTCAACATTCTCATGGAATCTTCAAGTCTCAAGTTATGCGAAGTAGTAAGAAGATTTTCAGAAGCAATCCTTTTCACAGCCAAGGGAAACTCAGGGACAATTGTATCCCAATTTTTTATAGGANTTGCCGAGGCCCTGAAAGGAAAAGAAAGTATTAACACCTCCGAATTTGCCGAAGCACTTATACACGCTACNAATGCGGTATATGACTCTTTAGAAAAGCCTGTNGAAGGAACAATAATAACTGTAATGAGGGAAGTCGCAGAATATGCNGNTGAAATGGCTGAAACGGAAAAAAACTTTATCAAATTCCTGAAACTGCTTCTTGAAAAGGCAGAAAACTCTTTAGCCAAAACCCCTGAATTGCTCCCAAAGCTTAAAGAGAAAGGTGTNGTAGATTCCGGAGCCTATGGATTCGTCTTAATTTTAAGAGGCATAGTAGAGTACATAAATACGGGTAAAATAGAATTAAGCAAAGTCCCANCTAAAGAAACTCTAAGAATTATNGAAGAAGAGCACATAGAACACCGATATTGCACAGAAGCCGTTATCAAAAGTGACAAACTCGACAAGAAAAAACTGGCCTTTGTTCTTGGTGCACTGGGTAGTTCTCTTTTAATCGCAGGTGCTGGGGGATTATTCAAAATCCATATACATACTAACTGGCCACAAAAAGTATTTGAAGTTCTAAAGCAAAAGGGAACTATTTTGAAACATAAAATAGACGACATGATTGAAATGAATTTGAAGGCTCGGAAAAAAGAGTTTGGCGTAATAGTAGATTCAACAGCGGACATCCCTTTAGACATTGCTCAAGAGTATGGAATAAACATCATCCCACTTCAACTTATCATGGACGGGAAAACGTACCTTGAAGGAATCGATATAGACAAAAAGCAAGTTCTTGAACTACTAATGGAAGGAAAAACTCATATGACCACCTCCCAGCCCGACCCTATTTCCATTGAAAGAACAATAAAAGAGGCTCTTTCAAAGTATGAAAAAGTAGTAATAATTACTCTAAGTTCTAAGCTCTCCGGGACTTACAATGCTATAAGGATGGTGGCTTCAAAGTACCCNANGGTGTACCTTTTTGACGGAAAAATGGCATCCCTTGGAACTACACTTCTCGCCCTAAGAGCGATCGAAAAGTTCGAAGAAGGTTATGATATTGAGAATACCTTGGAATACCTTAGAAGAGTTCAGAAAAAATCCTTTTTCATTCTGACACTAAAAACCGTTAAATATCTTATAAGGTCAGGAAGAATCTCCAATCTGAAAGGTGGAATTGCTGAGTTCCTTCACATAAAACCNTTAATTGTTGTTAACCCAGAAGGCGAGCTTGAAAANATCGGAACCGCAATGGGTGAGGAAAGGGCTTTTAGNAAAATAATTAAAATCGTAAAGGAGNAACTTAATCCATTTCAGACCTATGACTTTGGAATTGCATATGTAGGACAAAGCAAGTTCGTTGAAAGACTGGAGTCCTTTGTAAGATCTGAATTTCCTGTTAGGAAGCTAATTGTGAACGAAGCAGGACCTTTACTTTCGGTTCACGTGGGGCCAGGAACTTACGGACTTATCGCTTTACCAGTCTTTTAGACACGCAGGTATAAGCCTCTTTCAGTTATATAGTGAAAAACCTTTTCAGGGACAAGATATTTTATACTCTTGCCCTGTCTAANCCTTTCCCTTATTTCTGTGGAGGAGATATCAATAAGCCTTTCATCCAGAAAGATAACCTTTTCGGTATTAGTCACATTTAGCCACCAACCGGGCCTTTTAAGTACAACAAAATTAACCATTTCAACAAGTCTATTATAATTATACCACGATGTTAAAGCCTGGTACTGATCTGCACCGAGAATTAAGAAAAACTTTGCATCTTTAAGTTTACCCTTAAGTCTTTCAAGTACATTCACCGTGTAGGATGGTACAATATTTTCTACGGCTTCAAAATCTGAGGCTTCAAAATATTCAATCCCCTCAACCGCAAGTTTTACCATATTAAACCGGTCTTCAAAGGAGGCATAGACTTCCTTATGAGGTGGCTTATAATTCACCAAAAAGAGAATTTTATCCAGCTCAACATTTTCCCATACATCCTGAACAAGGATAACATGACCAATATGTATAGGATCAAAAGCACCGCCAAAAATACCTATTTTTTGCATTTCCTTTCAATTTCTTTGGCTGTTTTATTTATCCTTTTTTGAAAAGCTTTATCATTTGCTTCTTTAATTTCAGCAAAAAGCACTTTTGCCGAATCGCATTCCTTCTTCAATAAATAGCTCCTCACTTTAAGTAAATTTGCTGCATTAACAAGGCTATCATCCTCAGGAAACTCTTCAAAAACCAAATTGATGTATACGTCAGCAGCTTCCGGATGTCCTATCCTCAGGTAAGTTTCGGCAATGTACACGTACTTAAGACCTTTTCTTCTGTAAAGTGCCTTTTCAAGCTCCCTTACCTTTTCCATCTGGGGATTATCAGGGAAACGATTTTTAAATTCATTAATGTATCTCTTCGCCTCATTTATTGACTCGGTATCCCTTGAAATGGTTTTACTTTTTTCCATATAGCATTCTGCCAACTCGAGATAAGAATTAGCAACATACTCGCTGGTTGGAAAGGTATTGATCAAGAAGAGATACTCGGTTATTGCGTCATCATAGTTTTTAGCATCTTTATAACTTTTCGCAAGGTAGTACTGTGCAGCATCCACACTATCACTGAGAGGATATTTAAACACAAATTCCTTGAAAAGTTCAGCAGACCGACTATACTTTCTCCTTTGGAAATATTCCATAGCTCTGTTAAACAGGGAATCTGAAGTTTCGGGAGCCTTAGCTTTCCTTGCTTGGCAGGATAAAGAAAACACTAACAATAGAAAAAAAACTCTTTTCATAACTTCTCCTTGTTGTTGAATTATAAAGGAAAGTACGCGTCAATTAAACCTTACCTTCATAAATATGATACTGGATATAACCCCAAAGGACGCGACAGTTCCCCATATTAGAACAGGAGTTTTTAGAAAGATATCAATTAAAACACCACCAATAAAAGGTGCTACCGCCCAGGAAAGGCCCTCTATAAACCCGAGGAAACCTATGTATAATCCCCTCTTATCATCTGGGGCCATAGCCGAAGTTATGGTGGTCAAAAGGGGCATCGCCAGCATTTCTCCTGTAGTGAGAACTATGACTCCAATTGCAAAATTGGTAAAATTATGGGAAAAAGCAAAATAAAAGTAACCCACGGAATAAAGAAGAGAGCCCAAAACCAACCCTTTTTTGTAACCCAGATAGTCCACAACTTTAATTATTAGCATCTGAAAGAAAACTACCATAAAACCATTAATACTGTAAAGGTAACCAATCTGAACGTTATCCAGCCCTTTATGTTTTGCATATACAGAAAGTGTTGAGATGAGTTGACCCATAAGGAGTGAAAGAACGAAAGTCCCAGCGATAAATAACATAAAATTTTTGTTTTTAAACACATCTCCAAAGGAAATTTCCTTTGTTAGATTTACACTTTTTCTCTCCTCTCTGGAGGATACAAGGTAAATTATAAGAAAAACACAAATTACTTGAAGTAAAAAGGAGGCGAAAAAAGTCATGGCATAAGAATAGCGTGAAATGAATCCACCGATAGAAGGACCAATTGCAAAACCCAAATTTCCCCCAACTCTTATAACGCTGTAAGCAAAAGGCCTATCTGGTTCATCGATGTTTTTTGCAACAAAAACATCTGAGGCCGACATAAAAAAGCTGGCCCCACTTGAGTTTAAAAGAAAGAAAAAGAAAAATAATAGAGGATTTGCTTTGAGTAAAATCAAAATCGAAAAACCTAAAAAGCCCGATGCCCTTAAAAATAAGCCGAGTTTCATTACAGTATCAGTTGGGAGAGTATCAGAAAGCCTCCCGGCATAAAACCTTAAAAAAGATCCCAAAACCGCAGCGAATCCAATGATAGTGCCTACAAGGCTCATTGGAACACCACGCACATTGTAAAGATAGATACTTAAAAACGGAATACTGATCGCATAACTTGCAGATTGCAATCCACGGATCACAGCAAGGCTGTAAAGCTTAACCGCAGTCTGCTTCTCCACAAGAATAATTGTAAGGCAAATTGTTCGTATTAAGAACTAATTTAAATAAATCCCCTTCATTTTTAGTTCCTTAAAATTTTGTGATTAGTAGTCACATAATTCAAACCTATTGCGAATTTAAAACATGCCATTTTAACACCGTTTCTGTAAAANAACTTAATATTCCAGTAATCCGCAATGAATTTACTTTTTCCAAAATTTTGTTGAGTTAACTTGCAACTTTTAGTCAGAACTTTTATTAATCCAAAATTGTACTTGACTTTGTAATCGTCACCCTATAATATTTGCTCAAATATAACAGGAGTTTTTATTATGTGTAAATTGATTAGATACGCTTTNATAGGTCTAATCTCTGGGACTCTCCCACTATATGCAAGTCTTGAAACTGACAAACTTTTAAAAGCATATAGGGGTTTTGAGCCTAACTACGGCCAGATAACAGACTTCGAGGGAAATACCATAAATGATATCATTTTCTCTGCAAAGGTTCAGGGACTCCATTTGTTCTTTAAAAAAGACGGCGTTAGCTATGTGATTTATTCAAAAAAAGGTGAAGAATTAAATACACAATTGGAAGATATTAATCCTATAAACATATTAAAGAACGACATACCTTTAGAAATAGAATATGCCAGAGTTGATCTTGAGCTTGTGGGTGGCAATATTGATAGAACTAAGATTGTTTTTGAAGATGAACTACCGGGTTATGTGAACTACTATTTACCCAGTTGTCCCGATGGTATAAAAGAGGTAAAGACTTATAGGGTTGTAAGGGTAAAAGATGTTTATCCCGGTATAGATTGGGTA
>Ga0065718_1000409_pt1 | contig 11896 bp, 15 predicted proteins | sample GBSCel77sediment_2_FD_59105 | JGI IMG/M metagenome (GOLD analysis project Ga0065718, IMG submission 59105) | Hot spring sediment microbial communities from Great Boiling Spring, Nevada - cellulolytic enrichment CS 77C v3 (version 3) | ecosystem: Environmental > Aquatic > Thermal springs > Hot...
AGGGCTTTTCGATGGAGCTCACGGTAATGCTCAATGTCCTTTATATAGGCCTCCTTTTTTATCTCTTCCGAAGCTTCAAAAAGGCGTTCTTCTTTTAAAAGCGACTCAATCTTCATTAAATACCCTCTTCTTCAAAAAGAGCTTTTGCATATCTTAAGGCTTCTTCAAAGAAGGTTTCGCTTAATATCCCTAAAGGNGTAGGAGTTTCAAATATCCTTCTGGGGATCCTCAATTTATCGAAGGAGAATCCTTCTCTTTTTTTGAATTTGAACTTTTCTTGGAGAATTTTACGCCCAAGCTTCGTGAGTTCATCTTCATCAAGGGAGATGTCCAATGTTNCCAACAATTCCTTTATCAATTCTGGACGGTAGATGCCCCTTGCGAAAAAGCACACCACAAGGCTTGAGAGTACCTGACGCCAGCTTTCCTCTTTCACCAATTCATCAATTGCATTCTGTGGAGTTAAAGGCTTCCCCTTGGGCCATTTTTTGATCCAAACTGTAACCAGCCCCATCCAAATGGCTGTGTCGGGAACCTATCAAGTAACCCAAATGAGCGCAAGGTCCGGTGTGGTAGCCTGGCATTTCATTACCACCGAAAGCCAAAGCGAAATCCCTTCCTCCAAAAAGACTTGAAGCATATTCCACGCCTTTTCCCAAGGCTTCATACAAAGGAGTTGGTCTTCTGAGGATAAACTCCACAGCTTTAATGTAACTCTCATAATCACCCCACGAGAATTTAAGCCCTGCCGTTTCCTTTTCACTTACAAGCCCCCGCTCCTGTGCTTCTGTAAGCCACGCGAGCACAACCCCCGTACTCATTGCGTCAAGTCCCCATGTTTCGATTTTATCCAGCAACTTCAAAAACCCCTCTGTCCGGGAGATTCCGAGCATCGATCCCAAGGCATAAAGGGGTTCGATAATCATAGGAGATCATTCTTGTGCGGTAAAAATAAGGATCCTCTTCATAAGGTTCGCGCAAAGCAGCAATGTGAATACAACCCACAGGACAATGCGCACAGGCAAGCCTCCTACCCAGGAAGGCTTCCAACAACCTTTCGCCCGAAAGCTTTTCCGCCTCTTCAAAACGCGAAGCTTGAAGGTTTCTGGTAGGAAGTCCTCCGAGGCTATTAAGGGGTAAAACGTTTTCGGCTGTGCCAAGATCGTGATACTTCTTCATCAAGGTGGAATCAACGGCTTCATCCCAAACCTTTCGATAAAGTTTCCGATAAAGGGAATGGTCCTTCACAGGAAGCGATCTTCTTCCGCTTATAACCAGTGCCTTAAGATTTTTGCTCCCAAAAACTGCTCCTAAGCCAAGCCTACCAAAATGCCTATATGTCTCGGTGACCACAGTGGCATAACTCACTTTCTTCTCACCCGCAAGGCCTATCCTCATTATGGTCCTCATCCCGCTTCCCGGTTCCGCTTCCCGTAAAATCCTTCCAACGGTATAAGAACTCTCTATTCCCCACAGGGCAGAAGCATCCCTGAAAAATACCTTCTCCCCGTGGATCGCCAAATAAACTGGGGTTTCACTTTTTCCCTTAATCACAATAGCCCCATAGCCAGCCATCCTTATGGCTATGGCGCTTCTTCCTCCAGCATGACTTTCCCCGAGGGTTCCCCGTATGGGGCGATTTAAAAAGGGCCACCGTCTTTGAAGCTAAAGGGAAAAGCCCCGTTAGAGGTCCTACCGTAAAAACGATGGCATTTTCGGGACCTAAGGGATCGGCTCCGGAAGGACATTCTTCTTCAAGCAATTTTATTCCTGCCCCTACTCCTCCCAAGTACTCCTTAAAAAGATCCTCCCTTCTTTTCGTCCAAAAACGCCTTTTAGATAGATCTATATAAAGCACATTCGCCAAAGGGTCATTCTCAAGCATCCTTTTCCTCCATCTTTAAGACCCCATAGGGNCAAAACTCTATACAATACCCACATTGATTACATATCATCGGTTTGTTACTTTCTTCGTCCCAGAAAACACAACCTATAGGACATGCAATTTTGCAGTGCCCGCAACCTATACATCTCTCCTCTTCCAAGATAACACCTCCTTCTTCACGAAGCCTTAATGCCGAAGTTGGACATACTTTAAGGCAAGGAGGATCTATACAAGCCCTGCACTTAACGATAACAAACCCCCTCTCCATCCCTCCCACCGAACGAACGCCAATTCTCGCTTTAGATAACCCTGTCCCCTCTCTTCTGGCACACGCGAACATACAACATTGACACCCCACACACTTCTCACTATCACTCACGGTGACCCGGCGTAGCATTTGATACTTTCCTTTAGTGAAATTTGGTTTAATTTTAAAATGATCATAAAAGGGCGTCAAGCTAAATTTGGGGCAAAAATGTTTAAGAGGAAAGAAATTTTTGGTATTATCTTCCCACAATGAATAAAAGGGCATTTGTATTGCGGAGATGAGCCTTTACGAATTGAAAGGTTTTTTGAAGGTTGAAGTGGTATTAACCCATTTGGAAAAGGTCTCCAGTTTCTGGGTTTCTATTCCTTCACGCTTGATTAAAAACAAAAAAGACCAGAGAAGCCATCCTCTTAACTGAGATAAGAAAAAGGGGCTTAAAAGCTGAGGATATGCCATTTGCTTATCAAGTAATTGACGAAGAGAAAAAAGGAATGAGAGTTTATCTTTTTGACAAGGATGAGATAGAGGAAGTATTTTCTCCTTTAATTAAAAGGGGATTCAATATAGAGAGGGTTTGCCCGCTTTTTTCTGCTTTTATCCTGCTAATCGAAGAAGAGGCTGAAAAGGACAAAATGTTGGTTTTTCTTAAAGGCAAAAATCGATTTCTATATGTATTTAGTGGTAAGGAATTCCTTTTTCAAAGGATCTATGAGGGTGAAGAAGAAGAGCTTTCGAAGAATGATGTCACAGTTTTGAATATGGTTTACAATTATTGTCAGCAGACCCTAAGAATCAGACCCCAAGTGCTACTCATAATTGGGCGGGTTAAAGACCTTAATGGACTTAATTTCCCTTATAGGATAGTAGATTACAAAAGACCTGAGGAGATGTTCTTAAAGCTCAAAGGCAAAGAAAAGGAGCTTCTTGGCTTTTCTATAAAATATCCAAAGGTCCAGAAACCCCTAAGGTTAGAGAAACGTTTTAGAAAAATAGCGATCTTGTTTTTGCTTTTAGCTTTATTAACAGGGATATATGGGTTTAGGGTTTGGTTTAGTTTGTCAAAGCTAAGAGAGAGCATTAATGAAGAAAAAAAGAAATGTAATCGCAATGGCAGGATATTTTCAGGGTATAACTTCAGAACTTCAAAAATTAGAGGGTTCCCCTCTTTTAAATCTATTGAGGGATAAGACAAAGGCAGTAGATACTCGACTTCTTCTTAACCGCATTGGAGCTTTGAGAGATATAGAAAGCGTTGAGGTTTCAGAAATATTGATTTCTCCAGAAGAAGGGTTTTTGAAAATCAAGGGTGAGATCAAAGGGGATTCTTTTTTGAAAAGATATAAGGCTTATCAATCGTTGAAACAACGATTGATAAGCCAAGGTTTTTTCATATCTTCAGAAGCATGGGATTTCCAAAAGGGCACTTTTGATATTGGAGCCAGATATGAGTTTAAAGGAAGTTTGTGAGAAAAAATTAAACAGAGCTTTACTCCGGTTTTCATTTTGTTTTTTTATTCTTTCGTTAAGTTTAGCCTCCTTAATTTACCTTAAAAGGTACGAAACACTACTTTCTCTGGAGCTTGAGAAGTTAACAAAAGAAGAAAGGCGTTTGAGCGGCATGGTAATAAAACTTAAAAATTATCGTTTATTCCCCTTATTTAAAGAAGAGGATCAATTTGAAACTTTTCTAAAAGCAATGGATACTCTAAAAACTCATGTCGATAATATATTACTGAACACCAAGGTTCAGAAAGAGGCAATTTGGTTTGAAATTAATGTAAATGGAGAATGCTCTTCGAGAAAACTTTTTTATATTCTAGATTTTATAGAAGATTCCGTTTGGCCACCTTATATTATAAAATCAATCGAACTCAAAAATGGTACAAAAGGTGTGGCATATAATTTACTCATGGAAACCGTTTTAGTAAGTAAATGAAGATAAGCACGGCTTTAATAGTTCTCTCGCTATTACTCATTATCGTTGGCATGAAAGCACCTTTGCCCCAAAATGGTTCTTCATACAAAATTGTGGAATATAAAGAAATAGAGGATTTTCTTAATTATTTAGTTTTACCGAAGAAAGAACCCCTTAAAACTTATGTGGACCTTCCCTTTAAAGGGAAGGATGAGTTGGTGAATAAAGGTGTAAAAAACGGAAAAGAACAAAAAGAATTAGTGTTGAGTTCCATTTTTCCTTCTGTTTCACTTATTTATTGTGGAAAGGAAAAGTACGCCATTGTTGAAGGAAAAATAGTTAAGGAAGGCGAAAGGATAGGGTTTTGGATCGTTAAGAGGATTTATCCTAATAAAGTACTTTTAAAGAATCTAAAAGGAGAGGAGAGATGGGTAAATTTGCCCTTATTGCCTTAATTGGTTTTTTCGTTCTTAGTTGTAAAAGCATGGAAGGCGAAAAAGCCATAGAATTACCTAAGTTAGCAGAAGGGATAAGGGAAAGACCTCCGGCTGTGGAGAGATTACCTGAGTTTAGGCTTGAGGAAGTGGAGGTGAGTCCCCTTTTTACTCATACCATTTCGCTTCATATGAGGGCGGTTCCCTTAAGGGATGTACTTTTTGTTATAGCGAGAGATGCAGGGTTAAACCTAATAATCGAGAGTGGAGTTGATCCCGAAAGGTCTGTTACTCTGGTATTGGAGAGGGTCAAATTGAAGGATGCTCTCGAAGCCTTATTTTCTACCGTGCCTTATTTTTATGAGATAAAAGGTAACCTTCTTATCGTGAAAGCATTAGATACGAAGACATTTCGAGTAAGGGCAATTCCCGTGAGTCAAACCTACTCGGTTGAAGTAGGAGGAGATATCCTGGGGTCGGTTATGCCGCAGACAGGTGGTGCTCTTAAAGGGGTGGTTTCCAGAAGTGAGAAAAGCGATGATGAAGCTTATAAATTATGGGACGCCGTACAGAAGGCTTTAGGACTTATCCTTACTTCTCCTGGTGAGAGCTTTGTTATAAACAGGCTGAGCGGAACCGTAATGGTTACTGCTACAAAACCTCATATGGAGAAAGTCGAAAGATTTTTAAAAGAACTGAACCTCGCTTTATCCAGGCAGGTGTTAATTGAAGCCAAGGTCATAGAGGTTACCTTAAATAAAGCATTTCGATACGGTATAGATTGGGGTTATTTAAGAGAACAGACAAGTGGAAGCTGGACTCTTCAAGGTGAAATAGGAGCACGCGATTTCATAAGCACTCTTCCTACCGCCTCTCCTTTTTCCCAATTAAGACTTCATTTTCTCAAAACAGGTCGAGATTTAAACGTCATTATTAAAGCACTTTCAGAATTTGGAGACTTGAGGACACTTTCTAACCCCCGAGTTAGCATAATGAACGGGCAGACGGCTCTTTTGACCGTGGGAAGGAGCATTAACTTTATTTCCCGCGTTGAAACCACCACTACTCCGGAAACAGGGATAACCTCCTACACCATAGAGACAAGCAGTTTGCTTTCAGGTCTTATGTTAGGGATCGTGCCCCATATATCCGAAGACGGGGAGATTTCGCTCACTATTACTCCCATTGTTTCTAATCTTATACGGCTTAAAGAAGTAAGTTTTGGCACGCAATATACAATTCAGCTTCCGGAGATGGATTTAAGGGAACTTAGCACTAGTGTNAAGTTAAAAGACGGAGAGATTTTATTGATAGGAGGACTCATGAAGAAGGAAGAGAAAGAACAAAATTACGGTATTCCTTTGCTTAAAGACATTCCTCTTGTTGGGGAATTTTTTAAGGGTAGAGCTTTGGAAGAATCAAACACCGAATTGGTAATAGTGCTTCAAGCGAGGGTAATTTCATGAGGAGGCTTGGAGACCTACTTCTTGAAAAAAAGCTGATCAAGGAGAACCAGTTAGAGATAGGTTTAAGGGTGCAAGCCCTCACAGGNGAAATGTTAGGGGAGATCTTGGTTAAGCTCGGTTTTCTTTCGGGTAGGGATTTGGCCCAATGTTTAGCGGAGCAGCACGGTTTGCCTTATATAGATTTGAGGGANATACAGGGGATATCCGAAGACCTTNTANGGAAGTTCNCTAAAGAAGTAACTCGTGAAGCCGGTTTTTTGCCATTGGAGGAAAATCGCGAACTTCACATCGTGGTAACCGATCCAGCAAATCTGAAGGCTTTCGACGTAGCTCAGGCCATAAGCGAAAAACCCGTAAAGGTTTTTTTAACGGATAAGGAGGGCTTTTGGGACGTCTTTGAAAAAGTTTACTATTTCCTTGAAAACCCAACGGAGAAACTCATCGAAGAGGTTAACAGAAGGGCCCGTTTAGAGGTTCCAAGTGAATTAATACCACAGCTCGTTGACGCTTTGATAAGTGAGGGAATAAGGCGACATGCTACCGATATCCACATCATGGTCACCGAACCGATATTGAGTGTTCTTTACCGAGTTGATGGGGTCCTTCAATATGGTTTTAGCTTAATTAGGAATTTGCTTTTNCCCATCGTTTCTCGCATTAAAATTCTGGCCCAGATGGACATTGCTGAGCAACGTATCCCTCAAGATGGATCATTTGAGTTCGAATTTTTAGGGCGGAGATACGAGATAAGGGTTTCGACCATACCGACCCTTCAAGGTGAGAGCGTGGTCCTCAGGATCCTTTTTGGAGGCAGTTCTGAGCTTTACCGCCTTGAAAATCTGGGGTTTGAAGAGACGTTAATCCAGGGACTTAAGGTTTTGATAAGAAAACCTCATGGTATAATACTTTGCACTGGGCCTACTGGTTCGGGCAAAAGTACAACACTTTATGCTCTTCTAAATGAAGTTAATCGTTTAGAAAGAAGCGTGATAACTATCGAGGATCCGGTGGAATATCGAGTTAATTTCGCTAAACAAAGTCAGGTTAACGAGAAAATAGCCTATGACTTTGCTGTTGCTGGAAGAAGCTTTATGAGACATGACCCAGATGTCATTATAATAGGCGAGATAAGGGATGAAGAAACCGCGAAAATAGCCATAAGGGCTTCCATAACGGGGCATCTTCTTTTGTCAACACTTCACGCGAACGATTCCCTTTCGGTCATTCCTCGGTTTTTGGACCTAGGAGTAGATAGATTTCTGTTGAGCGCGTCTCTTTTGGGTGTTTTGTCACAACGTTTAGTGAGAAANATATGTNCCGTTTGTAAAGACGAGAGAAAACCCACAGAGGCTGAAAGGAGATTGTTCGAGGAAAATGGATTTGAAGCGAACGAGATAAAAGCCCTTTATTTTGGAAGGGGTTGCAGGGCTTGTAAAGGGTTAGGTTACTTAGGGAGAACAGCCATAGGAGAACTTTTGCACATTACTGATACATTTAGGGATATGATTTATAAAGGTGCCTCTTTTAGAGAATTCAAAGAGTCAGCCTTAAAAGCTGGTATGGAGCCTTTAAAGAAAGACGGTATCAGAAAAGTACTGAAAGGTATCACCACCGTAGAAGAATTAGAAAGAGTGCTTGGATGAAATTTTACTTTTACAGGGCTTTTTCGGAAGAAGGATCGTGGTCGAGCGGGTTTATTTTAGCTTCCGATGAGGGAGAATTATTCCGCATTTTAGAAAGAAGAGGACTCTATGCCTACAAACTAATCCCAATACCCCGCCTTTTAGGCACCTTTTTTTATGGAGGGGTAAAAAGAGGGGATCTTATAGAGTTTTCGAAAAATATGTCCATTATGATTAAAGCGGGTATTTCCGTAGTATGGGCCTTAGAGAGCTTAAAGGAACAAACGAAAAATAGGGCCTTCAAAAACGCTTTAATTGATATTATCGATCTCATAAAAAGGGGCATGAGTTTAAGCGAGGCCTTTTCACTTTATCCTCAGTTCTTTCCCCCGATTTTCCCTTACCTCATAAAAGTAGGAGAGGAGACAGGTAGACTCGATAAAGTTTTTGAAGATATAGGAAATCACCTCCAACGGATCGAGGAGCTCAAAATTGTGGTACANAGAGCCNTTCTGTACCCAATTTTCGCTACGATAGCAAGCGTGGGGGCAATCCTTTTCTGGCTGATTTACGTGCTACCTAAGGTGGCTTTTTCTATGAGGGATATGGGTGTTAATTTGCCTGCTGTTACTTTGGTTATGATTGGTATTGGAGAATTTTTAAAAAATTACCTTTTGGGCACTTTTTATAGGTTTTTTCCTGATTTTTATCGGTTACACTGTTGTTAAAGATAAAGGCCAAATAAAAACATGGAGGGATATGATTCTTTTAAAATTGCCGGTGATAAAGACCTTGGTGTTTTTGAGAACAATGGTGATTTTTTCTGAACAGATGAGAATCCTTCTCGAAGCCGGGATTCCCATTGACGTTACCTTTGAAAGGGTGAAGAACGCCGTGGAGAACATGGTGGTTAAAAAAGCAGTGGAAAGGGCAAAAGAAAGCGTGCTTTTGGGAAAAAGGCTTTCGGAAGCATTAAGGGAAACAAAAATATTTCCTCAAATGATCATAAACTTTGTTGAAGTAGGAGAAAGGACAGGACGTTTAGCTGATCAGTTTAGCACGTTATCAGAACATTACGCAAATAAAACTCAAGAGTATTCTCTTAGACTTGGTAAAATTATTGAGCCGGTGATAATAGGAGTAATAGGATTATTCTTTGCTTTAGTGATAGTAAGTCTATTTATACCTGTGTACGAGATGATTTCCCGAATAGGGATGAGTTTATGAAGGAGATTTTTGATTTTTATAATCTAAAGGAAGACCCTTTTAGCATTACTCCTGACCCAGAATATTTTTATCCTACCCGCATTCATGAAAGGGCTCTTGAGGCTATGGATTATCTTTTGAAAAAAGGCGAAAGCTTCTTACTTTTAATTGGATCTCCAGGTACCGGAAAAACTACGGTGATCAAAACTTTTCTTTCCAAGGTTCAAGGGGTTTGGGCCATTCCTCTTTATAATCCTACGGTAAGACCTGAAGAGCTCATAAATTATTTGTGTCAGAAGTTGGACCTGGGTAAATTCGACGGTAAACTCCAAGGGCTCGAGAGGTTAAGGGAGTTTCTTTTGGAAAGCTATAAAAAGGGAGAGAGGTTTTTACTTATAATAGATGAAGCTCAAGATATGTCTGATGAGACCCTAACTGAGATCAAACACCTGTCAAATCTGGAGACAGATAAGGGAAAGCTTTTGCCCATCATCCTGGTGGGACAACCTTCGTTGGAGTCGAGGCTTAAGGATCCTAAAAATTTACAGCTTGATCAAAGGATAAGTCTTAGAATCAAGCTTCTTCCCTTGACGAAAGATGAGGTTCACGATTTTATCCTCTATCGGATAAGGAAGGCGGGGAATTCATCCGTTTTTTTCGTAAAAAAGGGGGCCATCAAGCTCATATGGAAGGCCTCACGAGGAATACCACGATTAATAAACCTGATCTGCTCCCGAACNCTTATGGTTGGTTTTTTTTACTAATTCCCAACGCATTAAGAAAGAATACGTTAAAATAGCCCTAAAACATCTTAATTTGTAACCCCAAGCCGCTCCAATCCCTTCTTTCCCTCGGGGTCTCCCAGTTCCTGAAGTTGAAGATTAAAACCTTTTGGCTTCATCACGATCACCGAGTATTTCATGAATGAGGGCTAAATTGAACAAAGCCTTCCGATTCGTGGGTTCCTTTTTCAACAGTTCCTCCAATAATTCTTTAGCCTTTTCGCTTTGACCAAGTTTGAAGTTCACCACCGAAAGGTTAAGCAAAACCCCTCGATTCTCCGGATCGATGGAAAGGGCTTCCTCGAGAAAACTTTTGGCTTCTTCTAATTTTCCGATCTTAAGGTAAAGCAGAGCTACCCTATTTAAAACATTCACCTCTCTTTTTATGCTACAAAACCTAAAATACTCCTTTATAGCTTCTTCGTAATTACCCTGTTCCTCATACTCTTTCGCCCTCCAGAGATATACGTATAGAGTAGGAAAAGGAGGAACTTCAGAGGAGGAAGGTTTTTCGCGGGAAACGTCTTTGATATTGCTTTTAGGCTTCTCTTTACTTTTAGGCTTCTCTTTAAAAGAAGTGGGGGTGGGTAATTTGGGTTTGAGTGTTTCCATATTTTGGAGAATTGAGGTTGCAGTCTTTGTTTCATCTTCATTTTTTAAAGGGATTTCCTCCTTAATATCCTCCTTGAAGGCCAAAGAGCGAGAGGTTTCCAAGGTAGGTCTTGCTGGTTCAAAAAAGTTTTTGACCAGGAACCATCCTCCAAAGCCCAATAGTAAGAAAAGGCCTATCGCAAAAATTCCTATCTTTTTACGAGATCTCTTCCCCTTTATGAGTTCTACAAGCCCTGGTGGTAATAATCCTTCCTTTTCTCTTCTCTCCATTTCCTTGACACTAAAACTTGGGAAATTATAAACTTAAANTTTTAATATTACAAAGGTCCATTTTAACAGGAAGGAGGTGAAAATAAAGCCNTAATTCGATTGATCGGCATTATTTTGATAAGTATGGGATATGGTTTCCTATGGTTAGCTTCTTTAAAGGAAAACTTTTCTCAGATATTAAAATTCTCAATTCTGGGACAAACCCTCGCTGTGGCAGGGGGTATACTTTTAATAATGGGGTTATTTTCCAAATCGAGAAAATAATCCTCCTATTCCCCTTGACAAAAACATGCGCTTTCTTTAAGTTTATAAAACAAAGAGAAGGGGGAAGGGAAAACTAGGAAGAGCTTGACATTCCCCCTCAAAATTGGTAGTACAAAAAGGGCAAACTTGAGGGCCCAAGGAGGGGCTTTAATTTTTATCAAAAAAGGAGGGTTTTTATTTTAATGCCTACTATTAATCAACTGGTGAGGGAAGGAAGAGAAAAGCCGAAGGAGAAGAGTAAGGCTCCGGCTTTGCAAGGTTGCCCGCAAAAACGAGGGGTGTGTGTCAGGGTTTATACCACTACGCCAAAGAAACCCAATTCGGCTTTAAGGAAAGTGGCCAGGGTTAGATTGACCAATGGGATCGAAGTTACTGCTTATATTCCGGGTATAGGTCATAACTTACAGGAGCACTCTGTGGTTTTGGTGAGGGGAGGGCGTGTGAAGGATCTTCCGGGTGTAAGGTATCACATAATCCGTGGTGCCTTAGATGCAGCTGGTGTAGAGGGTAGAAGGAAATCTAGGTCTAAATATGGCGCCAAGAAACCAAAATAAGGGGATAGAGAATGCCGCGTAAGGGTAGTGTTCCGAAAAGGGAAATACCGCCTGATCCGAAGTATAACGATNNACTGGTTCAAAAAATGATAAATTGCGTTATGTGGGATGGTAAAAAAAGCGTGGCCGAGAAGATCGTTTATGGGGCTTTNGATATTTTGAGAGAAAGGCTCAAAGATGATCCTTTGAAGATCTTTCATAAGGCGATAGATAATGTAAAACCCATTCTGGAAACACGACCAAGAAGGGTTGGAGGGGCCACTTATCAAGTGCCGGTGGAGGTAAGGCCTGAGAGGCAGATAAGTTTGGCGATAAAGTGGATAATCAACGCTGCAAGAAATCGTTCTGGAAAACCGATGAAGGAACGCCTTGCGGAGGAATTGATAGATGCCTTCAATAATAGAGGTGCAGCGGTAAAGAAGAGGGAAGATACCCATAGAATGGCCGAGGCCAATAGGGCCTTTGCCCACTATCGGTGGTAAATCCCTAGAATAGGAGGTCTTATTATGGCTAAGCCGAAGTTTGAGCGGAAGAAGCCTCATGTGAACATAGGTACTATTGGGCATGTGGATCATGGGAAGACGACTTTGACCAGTGCGATTACCATGGTTTTATCGA